>Ga0209702_10004853_pt1 | contig 19016 bp, 18 predicted proteins | sample FRY01_FD_187210 | JGI IMG/M metagenome (GOLD analysis project Ga0209702, IMG submission 187210) | Freshwater microbial communities from Lake Fryxell liftoff mats and glacier meltwater in Antarctica - FRY-01 (SPAdes) (version 2) | ecosystem: Environmental > Aquatic > Freshwater > Ice > Glacier...
CTGCATCGCAGAATGCCATGCGCGCTTATCAGGCGTCGGTTGGGCTGCCCGAGACTGGCGCGCCCGACCGTGCAACGCTGGAGCAACTCGGGGTTCGTCAATGACGGCTGGCAGGACGGGCAGGCCCTTCGCGAACTGCTTGCTCGTCAGCTTGGTCAGGAACCGATAGAACCAATAGACGGATCATGCCCACTTATCGCGAAACCATCCTCGCCGCACTGCATGCGCGGCTCTCGGCCTTGCCCGCCACCGCCCTGCGCGGCGACGTCCTGCCCGAGCGCGTCCCCGCCGCTGGTCTTCTGATCCTGCGGGATGGCGAACCGGGTGACCCCGAGGTCACGCTGTCGCCCCTGCGCTACCACTACCAGCACCGGGCCGAGATCGAGGCTGTCGTGCAGGGAGCGGCGCGCGACACCGCTTTCGACACGCTTTGCGCCAGCATCGGCGCGGCGATTGCCGCCGACCGCACGCTGGGCGGCCTTTGCGACTGGGTCGAGGCGGAAGCGCCGCGCCCGGTTGATCTGCCGGTCGAGGGTGCTGCCAGCCTGAAGGCGGCGGTGATCGCGGTCATCCTGCACTATTCCACGGCCGATCCGCTGGCCTGACCCCCACACGATAGGAGAACACGATGGCACGAGCCCAAGGGGCGCGGGCGCAGATGGCGCTTGCGTATGAGACGGTTTACGGCACCCCGCCTGTCGGGGGTTTCACCAGAATGCCCTTTGCCAGCACCTCGCTTGGATCGGAGCAGCCGCTGCTGAACAGCGAATTGCTCGGTTATGGCCGCGATCCCCTCGCCCCGATCAAGGACGCGGTGACGGCGGACGGCGATGTCATGGTACCGATGGATGCCGAGGCTTTCGGGTTCTGGCTGAAGGCAGCCTTCGGCGATCCGATCACCTCTGGTGCCGGGCCCTACACCCATGAGTTTCGCTCGGGCAACTGGACCTTGCCCTCGATGTCCATCGAGACCGGCATGCCAGAGGTGCCGCGCTATGCGATGTACTCGGGCTGCGTGCTGGATCAGCTGTCCTGGCAGGTGCAGCGCTCGGGCCTGCTGACCGCCACCGCCCGGCTGGTGGCACAGGGAGAGGCAATTGCGACGACAACCGCCGCAGGCACACCAGCTGAATTAGGCCTGAGGCGGTTCGGACACTTCAACGGCGCGATCAGCCGGAATGGGTCTGCGCTTGGCAATGTGGTCTCGGCCGAAATCACGTACGCGAACAACCTCGACCGGATCGAGACCATCCGCAGCGACGGCAAGATCGACGGGGCAGACCCGTCCATTGCGGCGCTGACCGGCCGGATCGAGGTGCGCTTCGCCGACAGCACGCTGGTAACGCAGGCGATCAACGGCGACCCCTGCGAGATCGCCTTCGCCTATGTCTTGCCCTCAGGCGAAAGCCTCACCTTCACCGCCCACGCCGTCTATCTGCCGCGTCCCCGGATCGAGATTTCCGGGCCGCAGGGCGTGCAGGCGACATTCGACTGGCAAGCGGCGAAAGCTGCCAGCCCCGCCCGCATGTGTACCGCAACCCTGATCAACGACATCGAGGTATACTGATGATCCGTCTGAACCTGACCGCCACGCCACAATGGCTGGACCTCGCCCCCGGCTTGCGCCTGCTGGTGGGCCCGCTGACCACCGCCCTGATGGTTTCGGCCCGTGCCGATCCTGCCATCGAGGCACTGTCTGAGGGTGCTTCCCAAGAGGAATTGGCCCTCGCCATGGCCAAGGCCGTGGCCCGTCGCGCCGTGCTGGATTGGGAGGGCGTCGGCGATGACACGGGCAATGCTGTGCCGGTCACACCCGAAGGCATCGATGCCCTTCTGGAAATCTGGCCGATCTTCGAGGCGTTCCAGACCCAATACGTCGCAAAGGGCCTGATCCTGGACGCGGAAAAAAACGTCTCCGCGCCCTCGCCGAATGGTCCTTCGGCGGGGGCGAGCGCTACTGCGCGGCTTGCGCGCGGCGCTGCCCCGACTGCCCCGCAAGATTGAACCGGCCGCAAACGCAGGACGGTTGGCAGGTGTGGGATCTGGTCGGCCGCCTTGGAGGGCAGTTGCGCGTGATCCCCGGTGCAGTGCTGGGCTGGGACTTGGGCGCGGCCCTCGCGATGGCACGTGCCCTTGGCATCGACACCCTGATCGCGGCCGAACTGCTGCCCGAGATCGAGGCTGTGATGGTGCGCAAGCTGAACGAACAGATCGGAGACGGCCATGGCTGAGAAAAGAGTCAGTGTCCGCCTCGTCGCGGAAGGCGGCCGCCAGGTCCGCGCCGAGTTGGAAGGCATCGGCGAGGCTGGCGCACGGGGCTTTGGCCGTCTGTCCTCGGAGATGGAAGAGGCAAATGTCCGGCTCGGCAGCTTCGCCCGCAATGCCGGGATCGCGCTGGCGGCAGTGACCGTCGCTGCGGCGGCGGCTGGCGTGGCGATGATCCGGTCGGGGCTCGACACCATCGGGGCGCAGGCCGACATGGCTGCATCGCTGAAAACCACAGTCGAAAGCCTGCAGGTGCTGACATGGGCTGGCGAGTTGGCCGGTGTTTCCATGGGCGAGATCGAACAAGCCACCAAGAAGCTGACCACGCGGCTGTCGGAAGCCGCTGCGGGATCTGGCTCTGCGGTGGGCGCGCTGCAGCGGCTGAACCTGACTGCTGCCGAGTTGCAGGCCTTGCCGCTGGACGAGCGCATCGTCGCCATTCAGGAGGCGCTGAACCGTCTCATCCCCGAGGCCGAGCGCGCCGCGGTGGCCTCTGATCTCTTCGGCGACAAGGCGGCACTTGCCTTCCTGCGCATCGACTCCGCGACCCTGCGGGAAGCGGCGCAAGACGTTCAGGACTTCGGGGTCGCGGTCAGCGCGGCCGACGCCGTCCAGATCGAACGCACCGGCGACGCCATCGCCAAGCTGAGCCTGATCTGGCTCGGCCTGACCAACCGCCTGACTGCCGCCGTTGCCCCGGCGCTGGAAACGGTGGCGAACGCGCTGGCCGACATGGCGCGCGGCACCGGGCCGATTGGCGGCGCGATCACGGCGCTGTTCGACAATCTCGGGCGGTTGACCACCTATGCTACGACTTTCGCCGCCCTTATGGCGGGTCGCTGGGTGGCAGGGCTGGCTGCTGCGGCGCTGTCCGTGCGCAGCCTTGCCACGGCATTGGTTTTCCTGCGCGGGGCGCTGATCCGGACGGGCATCGGCGCACTGATCGTGGGCGCCGGTGAACTTGTCTATCAGTTTTCGCAACTCGTCACCCGGGTTGGCGGCGTCGGGGAAGCCTTCCGGCTGCTGGGCGATCTGGCCAAGGAGGTCTGGCCGCGCATCGGCCTGTCGCTCGATGCCGCATTCGCCAACATGGCTGCGGGTTGGGAAGGCCTGAAGGCGGCCGGGCTTTTGGCTCTAGAAGGCACCATCGCGGGGGTCGTCAGTTTCGGTGACCGAACGGCAGCGATCTTCCAGGGAGCCTATCATGCGGCGGTCGCGATCTGGGGCAGCCTGCCCGGCGCCATTGGTGATTTCGCCTTCCAAGCCGCGAACGGGCTGATCTCGGGCGTCGAGGCGATGCTGAACGGCGTGGTCACCCGGATCAACACCTTCATCAACGGGTTGAATGCCGCGCTGGACCTGCTGCCCGACTGGGCGGTGGGTGAAGGCGGAGTGCGGATCGGCACGCTGGACCCTCTGACGCTGGGCCGGATCGACAACCCCTTCGCAGGCTCGGCCGAAGCTGCTGGCGCTGCGGCGGCCGATGCCTTCTCGGCGGCCCTGTCGCGCACCTACCTCGAGCCGCCCGATCTCGGGCTTGGCACCATGGCCGACGATGCCCGCGCCCGCGCCGATGGCTATCGCGAGGCGGCAGGCATGCTGGCCGATGCCGCAGGTCGCCCGCTGGCCAGCTGGCAGGCGCTGCGCGACGCCGTGACGGGCACCGGGACGGAGGCCGAAGCCGCACTGGCGGATGCCGCAACTTCGGCAGATGCGCTCAACACCGAACTCGACGACACAACCGCCGCTGCCGGAGGTGCAGGCGCTGCCGTGCGCGACGCCGGGGCTGAAGCTGCTGCAGGTGCCGACCAAGCCGCGACCGGCTGGGGCGCAGTGACGGCCGCACTCGCCGACTACGCCACCAAGGCGCGCAACATCGGTGGTGATATCGGCCAGGCGCTTGTCGGGGCGTTCACCTCGGCCGAGAACGCGGTGGGCGAGTTCGTCAAGACAGGCAAGCTCGACTTCCGCGACCTCGTTACATCGATGATCGCCGATCTGGCAAAACTTGCTGCGCGGCGCTTCATCCTCGGGCCCATTGCCAACGCTTTGTCCGGTGCTCTTGGCGGCGCAGGTGGCCTGTTTGCCAATATCCTGCATGCGGGTGGCATGGTCGGATCGCCGGGCCCGGGCCGTATGGTTCCGGCGATGGCCTTTGCAGGCGCCCCGCGCATGCATGCGGGCGGCTGGGCCGGGATCAAGCCAGACGAAGTTCCGGCAATCCTGCAACGAGGCGAGCGCGTCCTCTCGCGGCGTGAGGCTGCGGGCTACGGCCAGACCAGCGCGCCCGCCGTTAATGTCACCATCATGGCCCGCGATGCCGAAAGCTTCCGGCAATCGCGCACGCAGGTCGCAGCTGACATTGCGCGCGCCGTGTCGATGGGTCGGAGGGGGATGTGAGTGCGACCCCGCAAGTGGGCACCAGTTTCGTGGACCAGAGCACGAACAACGGAGATTTTTGATGGCATTCCATGAAGTTCGCTTCCCCGACAATATCAGCCGCGGTGCACGCGGCGGGCCGGAACGGCGCACGCAAGTGGTCGAGCTGGCCTCCGGTGACGAGGAACGCAATGCCAGCTGGGCCAACTCACGCCGACGCTTTGACGTGGCCTACGGAATCCGCCGCGCCGATGATCTGGCTTTGGTCGTCGCCTTCTTCGAGGCGCGCAACGGCCGCCTGCACGGCTTTCGCTACAAGGATTGGGCGGATTACAAATCCTGCCTGCCATCGCAGGCCGTGGCCCCGACCGATCAGCCCATCGGCACCGGCAATGGCGCGGTCACAACCTTCGGCCTCCTGAAGCGTTACACTTCCGGCGCGCAAAGCTGGACCCGCGCAATCGCCAAGCCGGTTGCAGGCTCTGTCCGTCTTGCCCTGAACGGCGTCGAGTTGATGTCGGGCTGGACCGTCGACACCACCACGGGCAGCGTGACCTTCGCTGCCGCCCCGGGTGCAGGCATCGCGATCACTGCGGGCTTCGAATTCGACGTGCCCGTCCGCTTCGACACCGACATGCTCGACGTCACCCTCGACCTTGAGCGTCTCGGGTCGATCACATCCATTCCCCTGCTGGAGATCCGGCGATGAACGAAGAAACCGGCTTTGTCGCTGCTGTGCTGCGCGAGCTGGCAACCTCCACCGCCGTCATTCTGGCGGCCTGGGGAGCGCTTGGCGGAGCGACCAACGCGTTGACCACGCGGATGGGGTTGCGCGACGCGCTGCGCCACATTTTGCTCGGGGGTCTGATCGCGGCTGGGATGGGCAGCCTGTCGATGGCGATCATCACCGGCTGGCTCGGTCTGCCGCCCGAAGCGATCCCGGCCGGGGGTGCAGCAGGCTCCGCCGCCTATCTGGTCGGCGTCTTTGGCCCCGCCTTCATCGAGGTCATCCTCGCTCGGCTGCGCAGCGGCAAAGTGGATAACCCCGATGCATGAACTTCTCCGTCTTGCGCGCTCTATCCGCTGTGACGTCACCGATCCACGCCAGGCGTTTGGCCATCGCTTGCGCATCGGCGTCCTTGTCGCCTCCGTTATTCTGATCCTCTCACTCATCAGGTGATCCCATGCACATGACAGACCGGGGCCTGTTGGCCCTTGTCCGGCACGAAGGACTCGTGCCCGGACCCTATCGCGATGTCAAAAACGTCTGGACCTTCGGCATCGGCCATACCGCTGCCGCCGGTCCCCCCGATCCGGCGCGGATGCCGCGTGGCATGCCTGCCAATCTGGACGCCGGGATCCGCGAAGCCTTCCGGCTCTTCCGCGTCGACATCGTGGCCTATGAGGCGGAGGTGCTGCGGGCCGTGAAGGTGCCGCTGGAAACGCACGAGTTCGATGCGCTGGTATCGTTCCACTACAACACCGGCGGCATCGCCAAGGCCTCGCTGACCCGCCATCTGAACACAGGCAATCGTGCCGCCGCCGCGCAAGCCTTCATGGGCTGGCTCCGACCGGCTGCGATCCGGTCCCGCCGGGAGGCCGAGCGCGATCTGTTCCGCGACGGCCGCTATCCGACCGGCACCATCCCGGTTTGGGCGGTGGATCGCAACGGCCGTGTGGATTTCTCGCGACCGATCCGCCGTCTGACCGAGACTGAGGCGCTGGCAATGCTGCGCGTGACGAGCCTGCCAATGCCACCGACCATGCCGACCCGACCCGTCGTTGCCCAGCCATGGTGGCAGCGGCTGGTGGATTTTCTGACTGGAAAGGCAACATCATGAATTGGAACCTCGCACGCGGGCTGATCTATCTGGCCTGCCTTGCCGCCTCTGGTCTGGCGATGGCTGGGCTGGCAGATTTCGATCCGGTGACTGGCAGCTTCGATCTCCGTCCCTTTAACCTCTACGCCTTGACCGGAACGGCCGGGGGCGTGGTTTCCTCGGCGCTGGCCTCTGTCGCCCTCTGGCGCGGCTGGGGGCGGAAGTGAAGTCCCTCCCGCCCGCGCTTCAGGCCCATCTCGACGAAGGCACGACGACGCTGGCCTGGTGCTGGCGCATCGTGCGGGGCGATGGCGTGACACTCGGTTTCACCGACCATGATCGCACCCTCAGCTTCAATGGCACCGATTTCGAGCCAGAAAGCGGCTTCGCAGCCTCCGAAGTGCGGTCGGGGTCTGATCTCTCGGTCGATGCGCAAGACGCCCAAGGCGTGCTGTCGTCCGACCGGATCACCGAGACCGACATCCTCGACGGCCGCTGGGACAACGCGGACGTCGAGGTGTGGCGGGTGAACTGGGCCGATACCGGTCAGCGCTTGCTGATGCGGCGCGGGGCCATCGGCCAGATCCGGCGCGGGCGGCTGGCGTTCGTCGGCGAAGTGCGATCGCTGGCGCATGTCCTCGGCCAGACGGTGGGGCGGACGTTTCAGGCGACGTGCGATGCCGCCCTTGGGGATGCGCGCTGCGGGGTCAATCTTGATGCCCCGGCCTTCAAAGGCAGCGGCGCGGTGATCGACCTTCTGCGCGATCGGGCCTTTACCGCGTCCGGGCTCGCGGCCTTTTTCTCGGGCTGGTTCGTCTTCGGTACGGTTCAGTGGACCAACGGTGCCAATGTCGGGCGGCGCACCGAGGTGCTGGCGCATGACCTCGTCGACGGGGTCGCCATCGTCACCCTGCTGGAAGCGCCGGTGCGGGCCATCGCCGGGTCCGACACTTTCACCATCCGCGCCGGTTGCGACAAGCGCATTGCGACCTGCGGCACCAAGTTCGCAAATGTATCCAACTTCCGGGGCTTCCCGAACATCCCGGGTCAGGATGCGGTCCTGCGCTATGCCAGCCAGAACGGCGGGCATCAAGGAGACGTGCTGTGAGCCCGCTGCCCCATATCGAAGGTCCCGATCTGGTCATTGCCACCGCCTGCGGCTGGCTTGGCACACCTTATCATAACCAGGCCAGTCTGCGCGGGGTCGGTTGCGATTGCCTCGGCTTGGCGCGCGGTGTCTGGCGCGAAGTGGTGGGGGACGAACCTTTCCCGATCCCGCCCTACAGCCGGGACTGGGGCGAAACGGGGCCGCGCGAAGTGCTGGCGGAGGGCGCGCGACGCATGATGCCGGAAATTGCCCCGGATGAGGCTGGCCCCGGCGCGCTGCTCCTGTTTCGCATGGCCCCGCGCGCCATCGCCAAGCATGTCGGCATCCTGACCGCGCCGGACCGCTTCGTCCATTCCTACGAACGGCTGGGTGTCGTGGAGGAAATCCTGACCCCGATCTGGCGGCGGCGGATTGCCTTCGCATTTCTGTTCCCCAAACGCTGAGGCCTCACACATGGCAACTCTTGTTCTCGGCGCCGTCGGCACTGCCATCGGCGGAGCCTTTGGCGGCGCGATCCTCGGCTTTTCTGGTGCTGCCATCGGCGGCTTCATCGGTTCCACCGTGGGATCGGTCGTCGACAGCTGGATCGTGTCTTCGCTGGCCCCAGCGCAGCGGTTCGAGGGCGCGCGGCTCGACACGCTGCGCATCACCTCGGCCATCGAAGGGGCGGTGATCCCGCGCATTTACGGGCGCATGCGGATCGGCGGCAATATCATCTGGGCCACTGATTTCCGCGAGGAGATCAACACCACCAGCCAAGGCGGCGGCAAAGGGGGTGGGCCGACGGTCACCACAACGGAATATCTCTACTATGCCTCGTTCGCCATTGGGCTCTGCGAAGGGGCAATCACCGGCATCGGGCGCGTGTGGGCCGACGGCAATGCAATGGACATGACCGGCGTCACCTGGCGCTGGTATCCCGGCGATGAGGCGCAAACGGCCGATCCGTTCATCGGCGCAAAGATGGGAGCGGCCAACACGCCCGCCTATCGTGGCATGGCCTATGTGGTGTTCGAGGAACTGGACCTCAGCCCGTTCGGCAACCGCATCCCGCAGATCAGCTTCGAGGTCTTCCGACCGCTTGCCGATCCCGACACCGCCGAGGGTCTGGTGAAGGCGGTGACGCTGATCCCGGCCTCGGGCGAGTTTACCTATGCCACCGATGCCATCCGCAAAGGCAGCGCCGGTGCAACAGTTGCCGAGAACCTGAACGCGCTGCCTGATACGCCCGACATCGTTGTGGCACTGGACCGGTTGCACGCGATGGCCCCGGCGGTCGAAAGCGTCAGCCTCGTGGTGGCCTGGTTCGGTAGCGATCTGCGGGCGGGATCCTGCAAGGTGAAGCCCGGCGTGGAAGTGGCATCCAAAGCCACCACGCCCGCCAACTGGTCGGTGAACGGCGTCAGCCGGGGCTCCGCGCATCTGGTCAGCCGCGACGCCGAAGATCGCCCGGTCTATGGCGGCACACCTGCGGATTTCGCGGTGGCGCAGGCGATCCAGGAGATGAAGGCGCGCGGGCTGCGCGTGACCTTATATCCGTTCCTCTTGATGGATGTGCCGCCCGGCAACACCCTGCCGAATCCTTACAGCGCCAATGCCGCCACGCCTGGCCAGCCCGCATTCCCGTGGAGAGGGCGGATCACCTGTTCTCCGGCGGCGGGCTTTGCCGGTTCGGTGGACAAGACCGACACGGCGGCAACGCAAGTGTCGGCGCTGTTCGGCACGGCGACGCCGGGGAGTTTCAGCGTGACCGGCGAGACGGTCAGCTTCACCGGCTCGCCCAGCGACTGGGGCCTGCGCCGCATGGTGCTGCACTACGCCCATCTTTGCGCTGCGGCGGGCGGGGTCGATGCGTTCCTGATCGGCACCGAGATGCCAGGGCTGACCACCATCCGCTCCGGCGCCAGCACTTATCCCGCCGTCACCGCTTTCAAGTCCCTCGCTGCCGACGTGAGCACCATCCTTGGGGCGGGGACGAACGTCGGCTATGCCGCCGACTGGTCGGAATATTTCGGACACCAGCCGCAAGACGGCAGCGGCGACGTGTATTTCCACCTCGATCCGCTCTGGTCGGATGCCAACATCGACTTCGTGGGCATCGACAACTACCTGCCGCTGTCCGATTGGCGCGACGGGTTTGACCATGCCGATGCCCTCGCAGGTTGGCCCGCCATCTATGACCGCGCCTATCTGCAGGCGAACATCGCCGGGGGCGAAGGGTTCGACTGGTTCTATGCCAGCGCCGCCGACCGCTCCGCACAGATTCGCACGCCAATCACCGATGGCGCGGCAGGGAAGCCGTGGGTGTTTCGCCCCAAAGACATCCGGGGGTGGTGGTCGAACCCGCATTTCAACCGCCCCGGTGGGGTCGAGAGCAGCACGTCGACCGCATGGGTGCCCCAATCGAAGCCCATCCGCTTCACCGAACTGGGCTGCCCCGCCATCGACCGGGGCACCAATCAGCCCAACGTCTTCTTCGACCCAAAGTCATCCGAAAGCTTCACGCCGTATTTCTCGCGCGGCTGGCGCGACGATGCGATCCAGCGCGCTTATCTGGAAGCGAGCTACCTGCACTGGGGTGACCCGGCCAACAACCCGATCTCCACCGTCTATGGTGGCCGGATGGTGCATGTTCCGGAATGTGCCGCCTGGACCTGGGACGCGCGGCCCTATCCGTTCTTTCCGGAACTGACCGACGTCTGGACCGATGGGCCGAACTGGCGGCTGGGCCACTGGCTGACCGGGCGGCTTGGAGCGGTGTCGCTGGCGGCCCTCGTGCGCCACCTCTGCCTGCGCGCCGGGATGCCCGAAGCGCTGATCGACGTGTCCGGCCTCTGGGGTGCCGTCGAAGGTTACGCCATCACCGCTCTGGAATCTCCCCGATCCTCGATCAGCACGCTGGCCCGGCACTTCGGGTTTGATGCCATCGAGACCGAAGGCATGATCCGCTTCGTCATTCGCGGGCGGGCGTCCGGCATCACGCTGACCCATGACGACCTCGTGGCCTCCCGCGAGGGCGAGGCGCTGGAACTGGTCCGCGCGCAGGAAACCGAACTGCCGCAGGCGCTGAAGTGGCAGGTTGCCCGGGCCGACGAGGACTATGACGCGGCCCTCGTCGAGGCGCGGCGCATCACCGTCGACACCACCCGTATCGCCTCGGAAAGCTTCCCGATGGCGATCCCGCCAGAGGAAGCCGAACGGCGCTGCCGCCGCGCCCTGATGGAAGCCTGGATCGGCCGCGAAAGCGCCACCTTCCGCTTGCCGCCCTCGCGGCTGGCTCTGGACCCTGCCGATGTGATCCGGCTTATGCATGACGGTCGCGAGATCGAGTTGCGCTTGGTGTCCATCGCCGATTCAGATGGCCGGGGCATCGAATCCGTCCGCCAGGACCGCGCCGCCTATGACTTGCCGCCCGGCGACCCTCGACCGGCATCGCTGACCCGCTCCGTGGTCTTCGGCGCGCCGGATGTCGTCCTCCTAGACCTGCCGCAACTCTCCGAGGATCAGCCTGCGCATCGACCGATGATTGCCGCCCATGCTGTTCCCTGGCCGGGCGAGCTGGCGGTGTTCCGCAGCCCATCGACCGATGGTTTTGGCCTGCTGACCACCTTCGGCAGTCGCGCCCGGATCGGCACGCTTGTGTCGGATTTCTGTTCCGGTCCGACCTCGCGCTTCGATCTCGGCAATGCGCTTGTTGTGGATCTGATCTCGGGCACGCTGGAAAGCGTCACCGACCTGACGCTTTTCGGCGGCGCCAATGCGCTGGCGGTGGAAACCGGGCTGGGCATCTGGGAGGTCGTGCAGGCGGGTGCCGCCGAACTGATCGCCCCCGGCCGCTATCGCCTGACCCGTCTCTTGCGCGGCCAGCGCGGCACAGAAGCCGCGATGGGTAATCCGACCCCTGCAGGCGCGCGGGTGGTGGTGCTTGATTCCGCCCTTAAGCGGCTGCCGATAGCAGAAGCCGACCTCGGTCTGCCGTGGAACTGGCGCATCGGTCCCGCGGCGCGCGCTGTCAGTGACGCGAGCTACACCGCGCTGGCCTTTACACCATTTGGCCGGGGCCTCGTGCCCTTCGCCCCGGTTCATGTCGCGCAGCCATGGCGCATGGCCCGCATGCCCGGCGATCTGACGCTCCGCTGGACGCGGCGATCCCGCGCGCTGGTGGCCGACGCCTGGGAACAGGTCGAGGTGCCGCTGGCCGAAGACCTGGAAAGCTACGATGTCCAGATCCTCGACGGGATAGCGGTCAAGCGCACCCTGACCAGCAGCACGACATCGGTCCTCTACACCGCTGCCGAGCAAACCGCCGATTGGGGCGCACCGCTGGCCCCCGGTCAGACGCTGGCCATCCGCATCTTCCAGCTCTCGAACCGCCTCGGTCGCGGCGATCCCGTTACCGTCATCCTCCAGTTCTGAAGGCCCGCTCCATGTCCGAAACCTCCACCCATCTTGGTCTGCCGTATCTTCTGGCGGCGCAGGCCCAGAAGCATGTCACCCACAACGAGGCCCTGCGCCTGCTCGATGCCATGGTGCAACTTTCGGTCCTCGACCGCACGCGCACCACGCCTCCGGCAGGCCCCGCCGACGGGAACCGGCATCTCGTTGCCTCGGGTGCTGCGGGGCTCTGGGCCGGATGGGATCTGAACGTGGCCTTCTGGGTCGACGGCGTCTGGATGCGCCTGGTGCCGCGCCCCGGCTGGCTGGTCTGGGTTGCGGCCGAACAGGCCTTCGTCGTCTGGAATGGCAGCGCCTGGGATCCGGTCGGCGTGCCGCAGGATGTCTCGGACGCGATCTTCAGCTTGGTGAACGATGCCGATCCGACGAAGAAGGCGCTGTTTTCGCTGTCGGGGATCACCACCGGCACGACGCGGACCTTCACGCTGCCGAACACCTCGAGCGAGTTGGCTATCCTCGCGGGCACCCAGACCTTCACTGGTAACAAGACCTTTTCCGGCACGCTGACGGCCTCGGGCACTGTCACGGTTTCGGCGGCCTCTGCCAGCATTGGCACGGCGACGACAACCGCCACCTATGGCATAGGGACCGGTGCCACGACCACGGGCGTCACCAAGACCGTGAACCTCGGCACCGGCGGCGCGTCCGGATCGACCACGGTCGTCAACATCGGCTCGGCTACGGCAGGGGCCGGTGGCACCACGGTCGTGAACACCCCAACGGTGACCTTCGCCAATGCCGTCACGCAGGTCGGCATGCCCCAAGCGAACCTAACTGCCCAGCTGCTGGGCCTCGGCGGGGCGACAGCCGACAGCTACAACCGGATTTCAGTCAACACGCCCGCGCTTCTGTTCAACAACGCCGGGGCCGGGATCGAAGCGACGATGAACAAGGCGGCGTCCGGGAACGATGCTGCCTTCGCCTTCAAGACCGGGTTCTCGGCGCGGGCGCTGATCGGTCTGCTCGGCAATGACGACTTCAGCGTCAAGGTCAGCCCGGATGGCTCGGCCTTTTTCGAGGCGCTGAAGATCGATCGCACCAGCGGGCAGGTGGAATTGCCGCAGCCGACGATCCTGCCGGGGCTCGCTGCTGCGCCGTCGCCACCGCCCTCTGGCAAGATTGCGGTCTATGCTCGCAACCGAGCTGGTGCGCCGTGGATCGACGTAATGAGGCCCTCCGGCCGTGATTTTCCGCTGCAGCCCCACTTTGGCGTGAACCGGATCGCGAACTGGTCGCCCTCCGTCACCACCACGATCACCACCGAAGGTCTGCCCATCACCTCGGTCGGCACTGTGTCTACCCCAACACTTGCCGCCACCAACCTGGCTGCCAGCATGCGCCGCTGGCGCCTGACTTCGGCGGCACTGGTGGATTCGGTTGCCGACCAGCGCTCTGCGGGCTGGGCCTGCTGGCGCGGCAATGCGGCCGGGCTTGGCGGCTGGACTTTCGTAACACGCATCTCGCTGACCACCCTACAGGCGACCGGCATGGGCTTCTTCGGCCTCTACGGCTCAACCGCTGCGCTGGCCACGACGCTGACGCTGGCGACGGCCATAAACTGCATCGGCATCGGCTTCCAGCGTGGCACCCACACCCGCTGGCAACTGGTCACGAACGACGGCACCGGCGCGCCGACGCTGGCCGACATGGGGGCAAGTTTTGCAATCGCGACTGGAGGGGTGCTGACTTTGTTCATCGCGGCAGCGCCGAACGGCGGTTCCGTCTGGGTCAGGGTGGTCGATGAGGTATCAGGCGCGGTGTTCGAGCAGGAGATCAGCGCTGATCTGCCTGCCAGCACCCAGTTCCTGTCACCCCGGCTATTCATGAACAACGGGGCGACAGCTGCGGCGATCGCCTATGACTGCTCGGGGGTCTATGTCGAGACGGACTATTGACTGGGGCGGTTGGCACCAGAGCCCGGAGGTACGACCCCGCCTTCTGATCAACATCTGAATAGTCGCCCGCTCAGTTCTGCCGTTCAACGAAAAGTGCCGCAGTCCGCTTGCCCAAGACGCTCCAAAAGCTCTTCCCATTGACCGGGCTCCATTGCTGCGGTATTCGTGGTGCCCGGAAAGCCGCCCTGCGCCACATCGGCGCGAAAGGCGGCAAAGGCAGATGCGCGTTCGTCGCGGATCGACTGCCGCAGTCTGGCCATATCGCCGTAAGCGCGGGCGTGGCGGGGCAGACGCCCCTCTTCTCCGCAAATATCGCTGCCGAACAGAAAGATCACGTCGCCGCCCGGCCCCGACCCCAGCGACACCGTCACCAACCCCGACCGTCGGGTGATTTCGGCCAGCAACGGGGCCGCCACCAGTTCCGCCTCGACCGCAAAGGCGCCGGCTTCTTGCAGCCGCCGAAAGCGGTGCCACAAGGCCTCTGCCTCGTCTGTCGTCTTGCCGACGACCCTTGTACGCCCGACCCAGGTCGATTTGCGCGGTACAAAGCCAAGGTGGCCCATGACGGGCATGTCTTCGGCGGCCAGCCGGCTGACCACCGAAAGACTGCGCGCGGTGATCACGGCATCCGCCCCCTCGGTCAGGGCGCGAAACGCCACGCGCAGGATGTCGTCATCGGTGACCGCCTCGGCAAAACCCAAGGCGGCAGTCACGAAAACATGGCGCGAGCCCTGCCGAACGGCGGCGACATTGGCGGCGCGGCACACTACCATCTCTATCCCTGCCGCCTCGGCTGCGGCGGCCTCTTCGGCCGTGTCGGCCGTCACTTGCGCATGCCGTGCGACGGTTCCCTTGCCTGACCGCAGCGAGCCGACAGTGACGAGCCGTTCGGCAGGCCGCGCCGCCCAGTCGAACAAGCGTTCCATCATTTACCCATCTTTGCGGCGTAATAGGCTGGCGGCACGACCCCATGCTTTACAAACCACTTCGGCACGTCAACGCCCGACGACAGGATGATGTTGCCCCACGGATCAAAGGCCCCGGTGCGCACGATCACCTTTGCCTTGGCGGCCATTTCGGTCAGGATCACCTCGTGCGGGATCATCGCGTGATCGGCATCCGGGAACAGGCGCTGCACCAATGACAGCAACGGCGCATTGTGCATTGGCAGGGTGTCGGCATAGGCGACCTTTTCGGTTATGAATTCGCCCGCGATGGCCCCCAGAACCGTGGCAAGGTCCGGCACATCCTGTATGACGGCCAGATCAATGCGCCAGGCTCCGCGCGGAATGGGAAACCCCGCATCGCAGACGATCATCGTCTCGCCATGTCCCATGCTGGCAATCGCGTGATCGAGTTCGGCGTTCAGTATCGTTCCGCGCTTCATGATCGAACCTCCCTTGTCTGGATCAATGCTGCAATTTCGGCGCGCCGGCCCAAAGACGGGACTACGCCCAGCCGGGTGCAGGCAAACGCGCCGCAGGCCACGGCATAACGGACGGCACCGGGCAGATCCTGCCCCTCGGCCAGTGCGACGGCCAAGCCTGCGTTAAAGGCGTCGCCCGCCCCGGTGCTGTCTACCACCTGCACGGGCAGGCTGGGGATCATCATGTCCATCCCCTCACCCAGGATAAGCGCCCCGGCTCGGCCCAGCGTCACCACGACCGTCCCCACCCCCCGATCCCGCAGCATCCCCGCCAGCACGCGCGAGGATCGCGGATCGTCGGGGGCCAGACCCAGCAGGATGCGCAATTCGCTTTCATTCGGGGTCAGCACGTCGATCATCGGAAAGATGGCGGGTGGCAGGGTCTTGGCGGGGGCCGGGTTCAGGATGGTCCGCGCGCCTGCCGCCCGGCCCAACTCCATCGCCCGCATTGCGGCGGCAACCGGCACTTCCAGCACCGCCATGACCACATCAGACTCGCCAATGCGCGCGCCTGCGGCATCGACGGCGGCCGCATCCAGCGCCTCGTTGGCCCCCATGTCGAGGATGATGAAATTGTTGCCTTCGGTGTTCAGGATGATGAAGCCGACGCCGGTCGCCCGCCCGGCAAGGCTGCAGACGTGCCGGGTGTTCACCCCTTCGGCGACATAAAGATCGTGAGCGATGCCAGCCAGCGCATCCTGGCCCAGATAGGCCACCAAGGCCGCATCTGCCCCCAACCGCGCGGCGGCAACCGCCTGGTTGGACCCCTTGCCACCCGGCCCCATGTCGAAATCCGACCCCAAAAGCGTCTGGCCGAACACCGGCAAGGACGGCGTCCGGATCGTCATTCCCACGGCGAAACTGCCGATAACGGTGATTTTTGCCGCCATACTTTCCCCCTATCCCAAACCTTTGGCTCGGCTGCCCGTCGCGGCCAGCATCACGTTCTGTTCGGTGATGTCCGCCCCGCGCAAGTCTGCGGCAATCAGCCCGCCCCGCATCACCACCACCCGGCCCGCTTGCAACACGATCTCGGGCAGTTCCGACGAAATCATCAGGATCGCCATCCCTTCGCCCGCCAGCCGCCGCAAGATGTCGTAGATCTCGGCTTTGGCGCCCACATCTATGCCGCGCGTGGGTTCGTGCAGGATCAGGATGCGCGGCTGCGTCACCATCCCGCGCGCCAGAATGATCTTTTGCTGGTTACCGCCGCTGAGCGTGCCCATCCGCTGGGTCAGGCTTGCAAGTCGCGCATCAAGCTGCCCGGCATAGTCCGCCGCCGTCCGCCGGATAAGCCCCGCCCGCAGCATCCCCGCCCGGGCAAAGCGCGGCAAAGCGGCCGATATCACGTTCTGCGAAACTGTCATCGCCAACAGCGCACCGCCGCGCCGCCGGTCAGCCGGGATCAGCGCCAACCCCGCCGCAATCGACCGAGCGGGCGCTTGGGGCGGAACCACGGTGCCCGCCACCGTCACCGTCCCGCCGCGCGGCACCAGCCCGAACAGTGCATCCGACAGAACATCCATGCCCGAATCCGGCAGGCCCGCGATGCCCAGAATCTCGCCCGGCGCCAGATCGAAGTCGATGCCGCCGATCTGACCACCCCCCCCGGACCCCTGCACCCGCAGACCCTGTACCCGCAGCGCCACACCCTGCGGCGCAGGCGCGATCAGCGCATATTGGGCGGCATGATCCAGATCGCGCCCCACCATCGCGCTGACCAGTTGCGCTTCGGTCACCCCGGTCAGGTCATCCAGTGTCGTGACGTGCCGCCCGTCGCGCAGAATGGTGATGCGGTCGGCCAGCCCCAGCACCTCGTCCAGATGATGCGAGACATAAACGATGGCCACCCCATCCTCGCGCAAACCGCGCACCACATCGAACAGGCGTTCGGATTCGCGCGGCGACAGCGCAGAATTCGGCTCGTCCAGCACCAGCACCCGCACCTTGCGAGAGATGGCACGGGCAATTTCCACCAGTTGCATCTGCGCCACAGTCAGGTCGCGCACCGCAGTGGCAGGGTCGATTTCCGTCAGACCCAGCCGGGCCAGCAGGCTGCGCGCCGCCCGCGCCGCGCCGCCCCGGTTCAAAATGCCCAAGGCAGAGCCGCCCCCAAGCTCCGCCAGCATGACGTTCTCGCCGACGTTCAGATTGGCGCACAGCGACAGTTCCTGAAACACGACGGCAATGCCGTGGCCTCGCGCCACCCGCGGGCTGTCGATCCGCACCGTGTGCCCGTCGATGCAAACCACGCCCGCGTCGGGCAACAATTCGCCCGCCAGAATGTTCATCAGCGTGCTTTTGCCCGCGCCATTCTCGCCGATCACCGCATGCACTTCGCCTGGCCGCAACACCAGTCGGGCACCGTCAAGCGCCTTGACCCCGGGAAACCCCTTGGCGATGTCGGAAAGCTCGACGATGGGCGCGCGTGTCATGGCGGGTTGAGTGTTGGCCGGAACAACCGCTGATGCCCCGGCCAAACCTGTCACTACTTCATCACCGAGGCGATGTTGTCCTTGGTAAAGATGCCGACGCCGGTATCCAGATTGTCGATGGGTTCGCCCTTCAGGAACCGTGCCAGCAGGTCGACGGCGGCAAAACCCTGCGCTTCGGGCGCCTGGTCGATGGTCGCCTGAATCGAGCCTGCGGCCACCATCTCGACCGTCTGATCCAGCAGGTCGAACCCCACGATCTTGACTGCGCCCGCCTTCTGGTTGCGGTCGACCCAGCTGCCGGCGGCAGGCGTGGTGCAGCATTCCAGCGACAAAAGGCCGGTCACCTCGGGGTTGGCCAGCATGGCATTTTCGATCGAGGCATACATTTCCTGCGGATCGGACCCGGTGTTGACCGTCTGCACGATCTCGATGTCGGGGAAAGCCGCCAGCCCGTCGCGCGCGCCCTTTTCGCGGTCCAGCGACCACTGTGCAGCGGCGTCGAGCGTCAGGATCATCACCTTGCCCTTGCCCTCCATGACACTGCCCATCAGCTTGCCCGCCTCGACCCCGGATTGCACAAGGTCCTGGCCTGCGAACACCAGCCGCCCTGAATCGGGGTTGTCGGTGTTATAGGCGATGACCGGAATACCAGCCGCCAGAACCCGGTCGATCAGCGGCGCCAGTGCATCGGTGGATACCGAAGAAATCGCCAGCCCGTCCATCATGTCCATCAACGCCTCGATCTCGTTGATCTGCGCATCGGCGTCCGATCCGACCGGCCCGATAAAGGTGGCCTTTACCCCGTCCATCGCATCGGCCTTTTCGACGCCGACGCGAATCTGTGGCGCAAATTCGTTCGAGACATCCTGATACGACACGAAGAAGTTCAGTTCCTCGCCCGCGGCCACCTTGGCAGCGATCCGGTCGGCAAGTTTGAAATCGGCAAGGCTTTTGGGCTCGGCCGCAGCAAATCCGGGCATCAGCAGCAGCGCCATGGCGGTGCCGGCAAGAAGTTTTTTCATGGTCGTCCTCCCTTTTTTTCGGTTGATCGTCACCGCCCGGGTTCAGGCCCGGTGCGGCGTTGTCGTCCACTTGTCGATGGCCACTGCGACCACGATCACAAGGCCGATCAGAAATTCCTGGGCAAAGGGCGATACCCCCGTCAGCACCAGCCCGTTGCGCATCACGCCGATGATCAGCACGCCCAGAATGGTGCCAAGGATCGTGCCCTCG
>Ga0209702_10004854_pt1 | contig 19015 bp, 18 predicted proteins | sample FRY01_FD_187210 | JGI IMG/M metagenome (GOLD analysis project Ga0209702, IMG submission 187210) | Freshwater microbial communities from Lake Fryxell liftoff mats and glacier meltwater in Antarctica - FRY-01 (SPAdes) (version 2) | ecosystem: Environmental > Aquatic > Freshwater > Ice > Glacier...
GCAACATTACTGTTACATCAAAATTTATTTGACATTATTTTTAAAAAATGGGCTTAATGCACTTATAATGAGATGTTTAATTTTATATAAAATGCAGGATTAAAGATAAATATTATGCGTGCATTGCGAATTGTAGATTAAAATCTAAAGATTCAGGACTTGGTTTGCAAAAGTAAATCGCTAAATTTCAAATAAATAAGTCGAGAAAGGTATTTACGTTCAACCCGAATACATTCTCATTTTAAATCCAGAAATTCAATCTGCTTTGGATACAATTTTTACTTGTGTATTTATGCTTGGTATTTAGCTAAAACAACAAAGAAATGCCCGCGAAATGATTCATAAGAAACTGAACAATTATAACAATTATATAGATATATAAATTTATTTTAATACTATGTATTACACATTACTAAATAAAACATATATCTTTGTTATATGATAGTGGAAAATACCCAAACCCAGATGAGGAAAGGAATACTTGAATATTGTATCCTATCCATAATTTCCCGAGAGGAGATTTATGCATCAGACATCATCTCTGAACTCACAAAAGCCCGTTTAATTGTAGTAGAGGGTACTATATATCCCTTATTAACGAGGTTAAAAAATAACGGACTATTAATCTATAACTGGCAGGAATCGACATCAGGCCCACCCAGAAAATATTACATATTATCACCGGCAGGACTTGAAGTGTTAAAACGTTTGGATACTACCTGGTCTGAATTATCTTATGCAGTGGAGGTATCATTAGAAAATAGAATTATTGAACCCACTACTGAAAAATAATAAAAAATTGCTAAAATTAAGGCTATGAATAAAACTATTATAATCAATATTAATGGGACTGTTTTCCATATTGAGGAAGATGCATATGAAGTGTTGAGAACTTATATGACTGGAGTAAAAAGGCATTTTACTTACACTACCGATAGTGAAGAGATAGTCACAGATATTGAAAACAGACTAGCAGAAATGTTCAGTGAAAGGCTGAAGCTTGATCATAAACAGGTAATCATAATCGATGATGTCGAATTTGTCACCGAAAAAATGGGGGCTGTTGATGATTTTGATATCGATGAAGAGGATCAGACGATCTGCCTCTCAACCGGCGCCTATAAAACCGAAAAGAAATTATTCAGGGATACCGAAGACAGTTTAGTCGGTGGGGTTTGCTCAGGTATCGGGCACTATTTCGGTGTTGAGCCGAAGTGGATCAGACTAATTGCTATAATAACCTTATTTATGGGCATTGGTATTCCGGTATACATAATTTTATGGCTGGTTATACCAAAGGCGAAAACCAGGGTTGATAAAATGGCAATGAAATGTGAACCCATTAATATACAGAATTTCAAAAAGAACTTTGATGAAGAGATTGAAGGTTTGAAAAGCGGACTTAAAAGGGCAAGTTAAGAAGCAAAACCAGCAATTAACCAGTTAGCAAAGTTCATTGGCAAGGCCGGGATGATATTCATAAAATTTATCGGAGCAATTATCATTTTAACAGGTGTAATTGGATTATTTGTACTTGGCGTTGGTCTAATAACATTTTTAGGTTATTGGAACGGTAATCAGCTAAACACTTTCCCATTTAATGTTGTAAACCCGGGTTATAAATCTGTTCTTACACTCTCTGCATTTACTCTTGTATTTATTCCTATTACTGCACTCGTTATATTTGCTATAAGAGTATTATTTGCTCATTTCGAAGTTTCAAAAACTTTATACTTCGGAATGCTGATCATCTGGCTTGCCGGTTTAGGGATTGGCATATACCATGTCTCGAAGATTGGTTCAGAATTCAATGAAGAAGCAAAATTCTCTGTAAAGTCAAATTTAAAACCATCAAAAAGCTTTTATCTCAAATTAAATCCTTTTCAATTTCTTGCAAAAGAAGATAGTATGGATTATAATATTGACCCGAATGATTTTAAAGGCCGCATCATTTTAAACTCGAGACGAGGCGAATTTAATTTACCAAGAAATGTAAGTTTTAAAATTGAAAAAGCAGATATCAAAACCCCAGTCCTGATTCAAGAATTCAGCGCCAAAGGTCCTGATTTTCAAACAGCCCTGGAAAATGCTCAGCGTGCAAAACATCGCTATATCCAAACAGACTCCCTGTTATTATTTGACGGCAACACACATCTTCAAAAAGGCGAATTATGGCGCGACCAGAATGTAGATCTGATTTTGCGTATTCCTACTAATACCACACTTTTCATTGAGGGAACTTTAAATCGCTATCTTGAAGATTACAGTCTCTGGGATTGTCAGCCGCAAAATGCAAAAAGTGATTTTCTTTCAGAATGGATTATGACATCTAACGGATTAAAATGCAAAAATGACAGCTTATACAGTCAAAAAAGAAACACCGCTGAGCCGCTGGAACAATTTTAAAAAATTCTCGGTTATTACCCTACCGTGTTTCCATATCTTTTATCTAAGCAATTGCAGCAAGGGGCTGTAGCCCCTTGTTTAAAATGAAATATGAATTGGCTTTAGCCGTAAATCCGGTAAAATTTCATCTTTTGGGTAAAGCTCATTCAAAAACCACCAAATACCTTAAGCTAAAGCTGGAACCAATTAACGATCATCGATGTTGAATCTTTATTATATCAGGAAAATATTTGTTGTTACACTGTAGAGTTGTTACCGGGGTTATTTTAATGTCCAACCATAAATACAGCATTGCTGAATAACAATTTACCGTTTTCCCAAAAACCCCTGAATAATGGATCATCAGCTAAATAAACCACTGAACCACTGCCCATTTCTTGGACCCCGAAAATCAAGCCATCTGTTAATTTTTTCTTTGCCTGCACTCCAACAAACCCGCTAACATAATTTTCTTTTTTGATAATACCTACATTCCATCCGCCAATCAAGTACTTATAAACCTTGTCATCAAGCTTTAATGTGTAGTAAAAGTTTGGAAATCCAAAGCCCAAAGGATGAGTATTGTCCAAATTTACTTTATAAATGGCACCCGGAATATTTGTACTTACATTCTCTCTTTCTCTTAATTCATATGTTTTGAGATCTTCATAAATGTCCGGATCTACCTTTTTAGCCTCTTCCTTATTCTTAATATCAAAACCTTTTTTTCCAGCTAATTCTGAAATCGCATTTTTCATGGCGATAAGCTTTCCTCCACCGCGAATCCACTGCAACATTTTTTCATTACCCATTTCAGTATAATTGCCATCGGGATAAATGAGCACATCAAACTCATTCCAATTGATCATGTTCAAGTCCTGAGGCCTGACTACTGTAATGGGATATTTAATCTCCTGTTCAAAAAAATGCCATACCTCACCTAAAGAAAGTGAGGAGACAGATTCCCCGCCAACCACAACAACCTTAGGTTTCTTTATATAACGTACCTTACTCGACCCAAGATCTGCCCCTTTATCAACAAATGCGGTAGGAATAGCAAAAAGACTGATTCCCGTTCTGTTCGCAATTTCAGTTACCGTCTTCTCAAATCCACCAGCGGTTGTACTGTTGCCGTTTCGGGTAATAATAAGAGAGCCTGCGTTAAAGCGCCTGCCGGAAGTTTCAAATGGAATTTCAGAGTACCGTACTTTAATGTTATTGTTCAGTAACTCAGCCAGAAATTTTACATCTGAAATAGAATTCCAGTTAGCGATATAAGCGACGGGATTTGAAACCACAGAGGTCGATGTATTAATTTCAGGAAAACTGCTTGTTTCAGGTTTGATGGATTCTTTTGTACCATAAGCCTGAATTCCATAAGCATAAGGTAATGACCATGCAGTAATATCATAGGTAGCGGAATCTGATACAAACGTATTTGGCTCAAACAAAACTTTGAGAAGTACTGATTTGGGCTGGTGGGCACTTAGCACCATATCCGTTTTCTCAACCTTGAAGCTTTCCGTTTTCCCATTGAAATAATTATATCCCTGAGCCCCTTTAGAAATCCCAAAACCAAATTCAATATCATTCCTTTGAAGCAACAGCGCAAGAGATTTGATCTTTTCTATATTGTCGCCTTTAATGATATAAGATTTATATTCCCCGGGAGGATTTGATTTGCTTGAAGTAAAATAATTCTTGAATTCTAAAATTGCCTGTTCAGCATGTTGGGAAGCAGCTTCTAATGTTGAAAGACCTGTAGTATGATGATGGTCAATCCGATCTTTCAGAGTTAAAGTATCGCCTTCTGCATTAATCACTGCAAGTCCTGCTCTGCCTGATCCCCCTTGTTCATAGGTCATTCCGATTGAGCCATTATAAACCGGATAGGTATCGCCATATGAGGGATAAAGTAGGTCAAAGTTCTCCCTAGTAAAATACATCCATCCATTCTGATCAAAGTAGCGTGCATTATTCTTACCAATAATAGTTTGAAACTCCCTTTGCCATTTACTGATGTCTTGATGATAGGGTTCTGCAGCCGGTGCAAAATAATATGGATTATTTATTCCCTGTTCATGAAAATCAACATGAACCTGTGGAAGCCATTTATTATAAACCGCAAGTCGCTGCTGGGATTCAACCTGACTTTGCCAAACCCAGTCGCGGTTCAAATCAAAATAATAATGATTGGCCCTGCCCCCAGGCCAAGGTTCCATATGCTCACGAGCGAAAGGAAGGGCATCGGGAACTGAATTTTTTATAGGATTATAAAAATTAACGTAACGCTCCCTTCCATCCGGGTTTAAACAGGGATCAAGAATAACTAGGGTATTCTTTAACCATGCTTTTGTTCTTGCATTTGCAGGATCAAGAAGTTCAAATACGGTTTGTAATGAGGCTTCTGTTGATACAGATTCATTTCCATGAACATTATAGCTAAACCAAACTAGTACCGGCTGATCTTTTAAAACTTCCGCCGTATTTAAGGTGTTTAAGCCATCCTTAATACCGGTAAGGCTCATATTATTCTTCCTGATCTCCTCTAGACGTGAAATATTTGAATCAGAACCTACAAAAGCAAGGAATAAAGGACGGCCTTCATTTGTTTTACCATATTCTTGTAGTTTGATATTCTTAGAGACAGTTGCGAGATATTTATAATATTCAACTACCCTGTAATGCGGTGTAAACTGCCCTCCCAGCTTATAACCAAGAAATTCAGATGGGGATTGAATTTTTTGCCCAAAGCCATTAAATTGAATTTCTATTAAAAAGAGGAATAGAATAAGATATTTTTTCATCCGGAATTAAGTATTTATAATTGGTAATGTCCTGAGGTAAATTGCATAGACAGTAAAATGGCTTAGATTGAACAGGATAAATTGAAGGATTTATTCCGATATCTTAGCTCCCATTCAGCCATATTCAATGCTTAAAGAAACCCTTCGAATGTACGGGACAATCGCATAATTACCAAATTCCTCGCCCGAAAGCAACAAAAGTATTATTATTGTAATAAGCTATGTAAAATGAATATTGAAGAATTATATAAGTTATACAGGGAACATCCGGTAATTTGTACAGATACAAGAAAGATTAGCAAATCATGCCTGTTCTTTGCTCTGAAGGGGGATTATTTTAATGGGAATGAATTTGCCCAAAAGGCAATTCAAAGTGGAGCAGATTACGCAATAATTGACGAACCTAAATATGCTGTAAATGAACATTTTATACTTGTTTCAGATGTATTAGAAACACTTCAGGATTTGGCCAGGTTTCATAGAAAACAGCTTAGTATTCCGCTTATCGGTATTACCGGATCCAATGGAAAAACTACTACCAAGGAACTGATCAGATCAGTACTTTCACAACAATACAAAACTTATGCTACAGAAGGTAATCTAAATAACCATATTGGTGTTCCATTAAGTATTTTATCAATAGATGACTCCTGCGAAATTGCAATCATAGAAATGGGGGCAAATCATCAGAAAGAGATTGGCTTTCTTTGCGGAATTGCTCAACCAACTCATGGATTGATCACTAATGTCGGGAAAGCTCATCTAGAGGGATTCGGCGGAATTGAAGGAGTTAGAATTGGAAAGGGTGAACTCTATGAATTTATCTCCAAAACACAGGGCATCATATTCATGAATGCTGATGATCCGATTTTAAATGAAATGAGTTCAGAACGCGGTGTTAAAAATACTATCACCTATGGCTCAGCAAGGGATAATTTCATTAGCGCAGAACTAAAAGCTTCATCCCCATTCCTTGACATAGAATGGAAAACTAAAAGTAGAACATCCTCTGAGTCTGGTTATACAGCAAAATCAAATTTACCGGGAATCTATAATTTTGATAATATTGTTGGTGCAATCTGCATCGGAAGCTATCTTAAACTTAATCCCGAGCAAATCAATGCTGGTATTAGTTCCTACTTTCCACTCAATAACCGTTCTCAGATTTTAAAAACTGAACACAATACTATAATCTGCGATTATTATAATGCTAATCCAAGCAGTATGATGGTTGCTTTGGATAACTTGGAATCAATTGACACAACTTCCAAAGCATTAATTTTAGGAGATATGTTTGAGCTGGGAAATGAAGGAGGCAAAGAACATCAATTAATACTGGATAAGGCGATGGCAGGTAATTCGGAAAGAAAGATTTTTATCGGTGAAGAATTCCATAAACATAAAGAAAGTAAAGCTGCTGAATTTTTCAGAACAGTTCAGGAAGCGCAGCAAGCCCTCGAAGAGAATCCCATCAAAGGTTCTACTGTTTTATTGAAAGGATCCAGAGGAATGAAACTCGAAACATTATTGTTTCTATTGTAATTCAATGTTTTTTTGACTTACTTATCCGATTTTTTCATTAGATTTTTTCGGTATTGTTGCAGAATAAGAATTATGGGTGCACAAATAAATGAAGAAACGTATAATGGATGTCCGGGGTCAAGTATTAAAACTGAAAAGAGGCAGAAAACGATTAGAAATATCGTAAGATAGCTGTAAGAAGTACTTGTAAGAAATTTTTTGAATGCAATCATATTAAATCGCTTTTTCTACCCGAATACCTGCGTCACTAATATAATCTAAGGGATTATCCCTCATATTCTGCTCCATCTCAATAACATATTTACCTTTTAAAGGAAATTTATAGTCTTCTTTAAATAATATTTGATAGCTGTATATATTTCCCGATCCGCTACCAAGCCATTCACCATCGGAAAGAGCCAACCTAAACTCACGTCTTTCTGTGGTTCTTTTACCATCCGGACCAATAATATGGATCAGCAGAAAAATATTTGAATACTTATAATTCGAGGTATGCCGAAGGTTGAGATATAAATTATAGGGTATATCTGTTGCCTCAATATTTAGCGAAATTTTGACCTTTTCAGAATAAGACCAATTATGTTTATCCAGTTCAATATTGCTGTCAACGATTGCCGCCTGATCATGGCATGCGGCCAGAGTTGTCGCAAACAAAACAAACAATAAAAACGATAATCTATCCCGCTTCATTAAATTATTCTGTAGGTTTTGCTCCCTCAGGATTTTCTCCTGCAGGTCTTTCACGGTTATTGTTATTCCTGAAATTTTTTCTTCGTTTGTTATTTCGGCTAGGCCCATCAGGTCTTTCGGGCTGTAGACCGGCAGGCCTTTGCTGCTGATTAGGATTCTGGGGTTTTGGCTCCCTTTGGACAGTTTCTTGTCCCGCTGATAAATCTACACCTGCTTGGGGGTCACCGGAAATTTTAGGTTTATTACGGTTCTTACGATTATTCTTCTTGTTCCTTCCGCCTTTATTATCAAGTCGGGTCAGACTATCTTGGCCAACCACATTTTCGTAATCAAAGACCTTTGTAACAATAGGTTTATCTTCTTCAGCAAGCTCCACTTTCAAATATTCAGGTTTAATCCCCTCCTTATTTAATTTCTGAACCTCTTTTACTCTGGCAATATCAACAGGGATCCAGTTCTCATCATTTGGATAACTAAACCACATTAGTTTTTTGAAGATATCAGTTTTCTGATGCCTTACAGTACCGGTCAGAGTCTCCAAGCGTTCCACGTTGTTGGGAATATCCTTCAGCGCATCCATGTAAGTATCCAGCTCATAATTCAAGCAGCATTTTAATTTACCGCATTGTCCGGCAAGCTTCAGCGTATTCAGTGAAAGATTCTGATATCTTGCTGCAGATGTGGATACTGTTTTAAAATCAGTTAACCAGGTTGAACAGCAAAGTTCACGTCCGCAGGAACCAATTCCGCCCAAGCGACTTGCTTCTTGACGCATCCCAATCTGCCGCATCTCAATTCGGATACGGAAGGTCTCTGCCATTTTTTTTATCAGTTCTCTAAAATCAACTCGACCTTCAGCCGTATAATAAAATGTGGCTTTAGTCCGGTCTCCTTGATAATCCACATCACTCAGTTTCATAGCAAGGCCAAGTTCCTTTGCCAAAACCCTTGCCTTGTGCATGGTTTCAAATTCCAGATCCTTTGAAATTTTCCATTTATCGACATCGGCAGGAGTAGCTTTTCGATAGATCTTTTTTAGAACATCTTCTGTGCGGACCTGCTTCTTTTTAAGCTGCATTCGGACCAACTCCCCGGTCAGGGAAACATGACCGATATCAAAACCACCGGAAGTGGTTTCAACAGCAACCAACTCTCCGGCTTCGAGGTATAAATTTTCGGTATTCAGAAAGAACTCCTTTCTTGAGCCCTTGAATTTAATTTCTATAATATTAAACGGTTTAAAATTAGAAGGCATATCCATATGCGACAACCAATCATAAACATCTAATTTACTGCAACCATTGGTAAGGCATGAACCATTACTCTTACATCCTGCAGGGGCACAGCCTCCCGTTGAACAACTACCACATCCCATAACTAATTCAATATATATTGAGTCCCCGCAGGGAGCGTATTAAACTTTAAAATTTTAACGAATTGTAAAGATACATCTAAAAATAAAATTTTCGGATTCGCATTACGTTCTATATGATAATGAGCCTTTTCCAGCTCGTTTACCAGAGCCTCGCATTTAGCAAGATCTAGGTGCTTACTGAAATTTCTAATGAAATCAAGTTCGGCTGATGGTAAATGTACTAATGATTCTGCACCCGACATCATCATAATACATTCCCGGATTAGCTGAACTCCATAACGCAACATGTTTTTTTGATTCTCACGACCCAGTTTAGAAATCTCATCCACAAAATCTATTATCTGAGCACCTTTATCAGCGAATGTCATCCGCATCCAGTTTGTAAAATTTCTGAAATCATCATGATCATCTTCTTTCAAAAGATTCAATGCGGTTTGCAGATTACCATCACTCAAATAAGCTATCCGGGAAGCCTGAGTTTCAGTAATATCCTTATTATCAATAAGGTAATGAACAATATCTTCATTCTTTAAAGCCGGAATTTTAACTAACTGTGTTCTGGAGATAATGGTATTTAAAATCTGATCCTGATTTTGTGCTACCAAAATAATAAGTGTTTTGCTAGCCGGCTCCTCCAATGTCTTTAAAAGACGGTTTCCCTCATTTTTGAGATATTCAGGAAGCCAGATAATCATCGTTTTATACTCAGACTCAAATGCTTTTAATGAAAGCCGATGTAAAATGTTCAGACATTCGGCTTTATTGATATTGGGTTGTTTATTCTGAGCATCCAGCCGAAGGCGCCATTCATCAAGATTAAAATAGGGATTGCTCAATACTAGGTCACGCCACTCCCCAAGATCGGCCATCGAGTCTTCCTTGTCACCGCCTCTGAAAAAAGGATACGAAAAATGCAGATCCGGATGAATCAGCTTATTGTATTTTCTACAGGAGGAACATTCGCCGCAGCTATCTGCTTCACTTCGGTTTGTACAGGAAATGAATTGCGCATAGGCCAAGGCCAGAGCGAAACTTCCCGAACTTTCGGGACCAAGAAATAATTGTGCATGACTAACCCTGTTCTCAAAAACTGATTGAATCAGTTGTTCCTTTATCGCATTCTGACCAATAACTTCCCTAAACAGCATGGTGCAAAATAAGAAAAATTAACTTTTAGAACACAGGAATTTTGGGAAGCATTGTTGTGAAATGATCAGAATACTGCAGAGCCCGGTAAATATATATCCCGCAGATGGTTCAAAATATATAATTTTGCTCCCAACTAATTATAATATCTTGTTGAAATCTAATAAAAATCAGGGATTAAAGCTTTCTAAAGAAGCTATGCAGGACTTTGGATACAAAGTAGTTGATGCGGTGATCGAACATTTCGAAACACAGGATAAAAAGCTGCCTGTTGCAAATGCCTCCAGAATACAGATGGACCAGCTTTTTGCGGAAGAGGCTCCTGAAAATCCGATGCCAGCAACAGAGGTGTTGAATTTCGTTCTAGAAAATGTCATGACGCAAAGCAATGTAATGACACATCCAAAATCTTATGCTTTTGTTCCCGGCCCTAGCAATTACATTAGTGTGATGTCTGACACCTTGGCAACGGGTTTTAATATTTTTGCCGGCGGATGGGTAGGTTCAGCAGGAGCAGCCGGGGTTGAGATCACTACCCTGAATTGGATGCTGAAACTTTTTAATTTCCCGGTAAAAAAGGGAGGAGGTATCTTCACTAGCGGGGGTTCTATGGCAAATTTAACTGCCCTTGCAACTGCAAGAAAGATAAAATGTGGAGAGGATTTTTCCAAAGCGATTATCTACTTATCCGATCAAGCACACTCTTCAAATATTAAAGCGATCAATATTCTAGGTTTTAAAAAAGAACAGATCCGAATAATTCCAACCGATCTGGAATTTAAGTTTTCCATAAATAAATTAAAAAATGCAATAGCTAGGGATAAAATCGAAGGATTAAAACCATTCTGTCTGATTGCTTCTTCAGGAACAACCAATACCGGAACGGTAGATCCATTGGAAGAACTCGCAGCAATCTGTAAAAAGGAACATATTTGGCTACATGTTGATGGTGCCTTCGGGGCAGCGGCGATTTTATCAAAAGACGGTAAAAAACTACTCAAAGGAATAGAAAAAGCTGACTCCTTAACAGTCGATCCTCATAAATGGTTGTTTCAGCCTTACGAAATAGGATGTTTGCTAGTCAGGGATCATAAGTGGTTAAAAGGAACCTTTACTGAAAAACCGGTATACCTTAGGGATATTGAAGGGAACGAATCAGAAATAAATTTTTATGATCATGGCATTGAACTCACCAGGCACTTCAGAGCATTGAAATTTTATATGTCTATAAAAACATTCGGACTCAAAGCTTTCCGTCAAGCAATTGACTATAATATTATTCTTGCAGAACAGGTAGAATCCGAGCTCAGAAAAAGTGATAAATGGGAAGTAGTATCTCCTGCTACACTTGCTATAATTAATTTCAGATACAATCCTGTAAATGAAAAATTGTCTGAAAAGAAAGTGGATTTAATCAATCAAAAAATAGCTGCAAAAATTATGGCATCGGGAGAAGCACTATTGGTTACCACAATCCTACTTGGGCAGGTTGTTTTAAGGATGTGTTTGATCAACCCCAGAACTACTCTCGAAGATGTAAAAAGTACCCTAGCACTATGTGAAAAATTCGCATCAGAGTAGACGGTATTTTAAATCTCCTATATTTATTTGAAATTTAACGGAACATGCGCATCCTAGCTTTTGATTACGGTACCAAACGCATAGGTATTGCGGTAACAGATCCCTTGCAGATCATTGCAACCGGACTGGATACTATACATCCTAAAGACATCATTGATTATTTGAAAAGATACATTTCCTCGGAACAAGTAGAACTTTTTGTAGTTGGTGAACCATTGCAAATGGATGGAACTCCTTCGCAATCGGCTCCACATGTTAAAGGTTTTATCACTACACTGAACAAGAACTTTCCTGAAATACCTGTCGAGCGAATTGATGAGCGATTTACTTCCAAAATGGCTTCAGCGGTTGTGGCTCAAAGTGGATTTAAAAAATCAGATCGGCAGAATAAAGAACGTCTGGATACCATATCAGCAACAATCATCTTACAGACTTACCTCGAGAAAAGAAGCCTGAACTAAGCTTCCTGTTCCATTCGGCTAAAAGCAATTTATTATCTTTACAGCATGGATTTACTTAGCGATGAACTTAAAAGCTATCTGGAGAGCTCAAGCGACCCGGAAAGTGATTTGCTCAAACAAATAGACCGAGAAACCCATCTTAAAGTTTCAATGCCGCGAATGCTTTCGGGACATTACCAGGGAAGAGTTCTCAGCATGTTGAGTAAAATAATTTGTCCGCAAAGAATTTTGGAAGTTGGCACCTTTACCGGATATGCTACCTTATGCCTTGCAGAGGGGTTGAGCACTGATGGTATCCTTTACACCATAGATATCAATGCCGAACTGGAGGATATGGTGCGAGCCAGCTTTGATAAATCAGAAATGGGAGCTAAGATTAAATACCACATTGGTGATGCCATTGAAATCATTCCAAAATTGGATGAGCTATTTGATTTGATTTTTATTGATGCCGATAAAAAAAATAATGAAACATATTATAAATTGAGCATCGATAAATTGAGATGCGGCGGACTGATCATTGTTGATAATGTACTATGGAGCGGTAAGGTGATTGCAGAAAAAAAGACCGATTCGAGCACCATATTAATCAGTAATTTTAATGATATGGTGAGTTCAGATCAAAGAGTTGAAAAACTGATATTACCGGTACGCGATGGTTTATTTATTATCAGAAAAAAATAACGTTCAGATGCGAAACCTTAGATTAATTAAGTCTTTACTTCTCCTCTTGCCCTGCCTAATTTTACTGATGGGTTCATGTGGCATCTTAAAAAAGAAGAATCCCAGTCCGCAGGTTCAAGTACCCGCACAGAAAACCAAACCGGCAGTAACAGTAAAAGCCGGAGAAAGCCGAATTCCTGAAATTAAAAATCACACTGCAGTTACTTATATAGAACGATTTAGAGATATCGCAATTCGCGAAATGAATAACTCTGGAATTCCTGCCAGTATTACACTTGCACAGGGAATTTTGGAATCAGGCAATGGTAACAGTGAACTTGCAATTGAAGGCAATAATCATTTCGGAATTAAATGTACGCCTGAATGGAAGGGAAAAACAATGCTCAAAGATGATGATCAGAAAGATGACTGTTTTAGGGTATATAAAACACCTGAAGAATCTTTCAAAGATCACACTGAGTTTCTGAAAAGGAAGCGGTATGCCCCGCTATTCGAACTAGATAAAAACGATTATCGCGGATGGGCAACAGGCCTGAAAGCTGCAGGTTATGCCACAAATCCACGCTATGCCGAGTTGCTTATTAGCCTCATTGAGCGTTATAACCTAAACAGTTTTGATCGGAAGGAAACTAAAACAGAAAAAATAATAAGGGAGGATAAAGTCCTTACAGAAATTGCCAAAAATATTCCACTTGAAAAAAAAGAAGAAGCTTCCAAAACAAGGGTAAGCATGAAAATTCATGAGGTAAGATCAGGAGATACACTTTCTTCAATTGCAAAATTATACGGCTTAAGCATTGACGAGGTCAAACTGCTCAATGGCTTGGCAGATGCTAATCTGAAACCCGGACAACTCCTTGTTGTGTCTAAATAAGTTAAAATTGTTAAAATCCATATTTCTTTTCGCTGAAACAATTAGTTTTACCAAGTTGAAAAAAATCTTATATATCTTTTTGTTACTCTTCATTGCCGGAAGCGGCCTCCAAGCACAGGATAAAACGGTGCAGGGAATCGTTTTTGATATGAATAGCAAGCAACGCTTAACACGGGTATATATTTACAATACCCGATCGGGAGAGGGGTTTTATAATACAACAAAGGGAGAATTTAAAACTAATGCACGTGAAGGAGATATATTGGTTGCCGCATTACAGGGCTATGGGGTAGATACCATCAGTATTCATTCAGAAAGTACCGTTCTGTTTTACCTTAAAAGGAACAGCATATTGTTGCAGGAAGTGGTAGTTAGAGATTCGGTTAAAACTCCGGCAGACCAGCTCAAAGCGAAGCAAGAAGAATTTAATACCGCTTATAGTAAAGGTACTGTTAAAGATGTTTTGACCACAGGCGGAAGCAATGGTGGTGGCGGGGCCGGATTGAGTATCAATGCGTTGTATACTCTTTTAAGCAGGGAGGGAAGAAATGCAAGGCTACTTCAGAAAATTATAGAAAGGGATTACCGGGATGCGATGATCGATTACCGCTTTAACAATACCCTCATCAACCGGGTTACCGGGTTGAATGGAGAAAAGCTCAGAGATTATAAACAACAATATAAACCCGGATATTATTTTATTCTGGAAGCCAACGATTATGATTTAATTGAATTTATCAGAAGCTCTTATAAAAGCTATCTTGAAAATCCAGCTGCCTACAGACTGCAGCCTTTGAAAGGAAATTAGTTTGAATTATTTTAGAATCATACATTTTAAAAAACATATCAAAAAGAGGGCTTTTTTGTTTTTATTTGCGGTATGCTTGTCAGATTTTTAATAATTGCTTTTTTAATATCAGGATCTATCTCATTAGCTTATTCACAAAATACTAATAATGAAAATGATACGCTTATTTTACAACAATTAAAGCAATATCCCAGAAAAAATTCGCTCCCTGTACGGAGGCCTGTACTGTTTCCTGAAACAGTGGTTTTAAGTGCTGAATCCAACCTCAATTTAAAAGTAAATTACTGGCGTAACCTTACCTCCTTTGGATTAAATATCAATCAGGCCTCTTTTAGCGATAATTGGAGTGCAGGAGGAGTGAATTCTTTAGCCTTGGGCGGACAATTTGCTTATAAAACCGATTATACCAGAGACGATAAAAACTTTGTTTCGGAGCTTATCCTTCAATATGGTAAATTGAATAATAAAGATCAACTCTCAAGGAAAACCTTCGATAGGATTTTCTGGGATAATAAGTTAGCGTTAAAATTGTCTAAGAGTTGGTATTTTTTCGGGTCAATTAACTTTGAATCCCAATTCGATTTGGGTTATTCCTTTTCGAAGGATGCCCAAGGGAATGAAAGACGAACCCTGCTATCCAAATTTATGGCACCTGGATATCTGACACAATCATTAGGATTTGAGTATAAGCCTGTAAAACACTTTTTCGTACGTATTGGTACCGGAACAGCCCGCCAGACCTTTGTCCTCGATACTGAACTGTATAAGACTAATCCTAAGAATTTTGGGGTCGTTCAAGGTAAGAGTTTTAGAAATGAGCTGGCATTTCAGTTGGTTAGTGCTTTTGATAAGGACATTGCAAAAAACTTACATCTAAATAGCCGCTATAGTATGTTCGCCAACTACGAGAAACTTACAGGTATTGATAACAGACTTGATGTAACCTTAACTGCAAATGTTAACCGTCTGATTAATGTTTCACTTACAGGGATAATTCTTTATGATGATGATACTTCCAACAAAATTCAGAGGAGTCAGGCAATGGCCTTCGGACTAGTTTATAAATTTGCGAACTAAAAAATTTAGAAAACGTATGGGTAGTCTGGAATTCTTCATTATCTGCTAACATGAGAGTTCGATGATTGAAAAAAGCAACAGGATTAAAATTGGGTTTTGGTGGTATAAACATTTGCAAAGCCATCCCTTTAAGGCTATCCGCTATAAACGTTTTTTTTATTTTGATCCCGTTCTGTTAGGAATAAACAATTATTTTAGTCCTGTAACCTAGAAATCATACCTTTGCACCTGCTAAAAGCTGATAAATAAGATGTTTGAAAATTTACAGGATAAACTCGACAGAGCATTTAAGGTTCTTAAGGGTCAGGGAAGTATAACTGAAATCAACGTGGCTGAAACCATGAAAGAGATTCGTAAAGCTCTTTTGGATGCCGATGTTAACTATAAAACTGCGAAAGCTTTTACTGATGATGTAAAGGAAAAGGCACTCGGACTCAATGTACTCACTTCCTTATCTCCGGGACAGCTTTTAACCAAGCTTATGAATGATGAGCTGGCTGCCCTGATGGGTGGCACAGTTGATGAGCTGAATATATCTGCAAATCCTACCATTATACTTATCGCCGGATTGAACGGTGCGGGAAAAACTACTTTCTCGGGTAAGCTTGCTAATTATTTGCTTACAAAAAAGAATAAAAAGCCTTTGCTTGTGGCCGGTGACGTTTACCGTCCGGCAGCGATTGATCAGTTGGAAGTTCTGGGCGGACAGATTGGGGTTCCGGTTTTTTCAGACCGCGAATCAAAAGATCCTGTTGGAATAGCAAAAGCCGCAATTGCAGAAGCAAAAAAGAACGGACAAAATGTGGTGATCATTGATACCGCCGGTCGTCTGGCTATTGATGAAGGCTTGATGAAAGAAATTGCCGAGGTGAAGGCACAAACCAATCCTCATGAAATTCTCTTTGTGGTGGATTCAATGACCGGACAAGATGCGGTAAACACGGCCAAAGCCTTTAACGATAGGCTAAACTTTACCGGAGTGGTGCTGACTAAATTAGATGGAGATACCCGTGGTGGTGCTGCACTTTCAATCAAATCGGTAGTAAACAAACCCATCAAATTCATTGGTACCGGTGAGAAGATGGAAGCTTTGGATGTGTTTTATCCAGACAGGATGGCCAGTCGTATTCTAGGGATGGGTGACGTGGTTTCGCTTGTTGAACGTGCTCAAATGCAGTTTGACGAGAAGGAGGCTGCCGAACTTCAGAAAAAGATCCGCAAGAATAAATTCGATTTCAATGACTTCCTGAGCCAAATTCAACAGATCAAGAAAATGGGTAATATGAAGGATTTGATGGGGATGATTCCGGGTGTTGGAAAAGCCATCAAGGATGTGGAAATAGATGATAATGCCTTTACTCCAATAGAAGCCATCATACGCTCCATGACACCTTTTGAACGTGAAAACCCCGATTCGATTATCCAAAATCGCCGTACCAGGATTGCCAAAGGCTCGGGGACGAATATCACGGAAGTGAACAAACTGATCAAGCAATTTGAGGATATGCGTAAGGTGATGAAGCAATTCTCAAACCCTGCCGCTGCAGCTAAGATGTTGAAAGGGATGCCTAAAATGCCGTTTGGGAAATAAATTTATAGTAGTTGGTGATAACACCAACCACAGGGAAAATGCAAACCCATTTGGTATTGTTTGCCAGGTTGTAAATATCCATGATATGAATAAAATCATAGTCTCAATTGGTATATTGATACAGTTGTATTTAATATTTGCCTTAACTTATTCAGGAATTAAAACTGATGAATTCCCTGACTATCAATCTCTTTTCCATTCATTTTAGCCAATTTTAGATAGCTCATATAATGCCCTTTTATTTGTATTTATAATATCGCTTGTCATAATTTTTACTTCCATTTATGCTTTAACCAAAAGCAGTCAGAATCATTGGAAATGGTTGTTAGTACTTGAATGTATTTTTACCGGTTATATCTCTTTGGGATTAATGTAAAGTAAAATGAGATTTATAAAAACGTTCCTGAATTGCTTATAAGAGATTAGAAAATTCTTAAAAAAAACCCTCTGTTGGTTGGTGATAACACCGACCAAAGGAAATAAAATTATATTTGATAAACTTAAACCACATCAAATGAAAAAAACTATCAATTTCACATCTTTTATACTTATCGCCATAATCCTCAGTTCCTGTGCAACGGTATTTCACGGACCTGTCACTTCCTATCAGAAAACAAAACCAAAAGACGGTGAAGAGCAGCGATCTGTTAGAGTTGGGGCGCTTCTTTTCAACATATTTCTTTTTTGGCCTGGAGCTATTGTAGATTTTGCTACAGGTGCGATTTATAAACCCGAACCAAAGAAATAAAGTATTTTATATAGACATTTCCCCCGGCTGAATGGTGGTTGGTGATGACACCAACCACACGAATTATAGTGATTGGTGATAACACCAACCACAGGGTCGTCCTCTGGTATGATCTACTAACCCTCCTCCTGTTGGTGTTGTCACCATAGCGGTCCAATACCGTTCCCTCTTCCCATTCCACCATTTAAGGTCATTCTCTGGTATGATCTACTACCACCTCTGGTTGGTGTTCTAAACATACCGGTCACTTTTCCTCCGATATAATGCACTACCCTCCGGTTGGTGTTTTCACCATACCGGTCAGCTTTCCCTCCGGTTGGTGTTTCCCTCCAGTTGGTGTTATCACCATACCAGTCTAATACCGTTTTCCTCCGGTTGGTGTTCTCACCATGCCAGTCTAATACCGTTCCCTCATCCCATTCCACCTTTTACTAAATTCTTACCTCGGTTCTTTCAAATGGTTCCATAACTTAGGTAACCATGCCAGCAAAAACCTTTGGAAGTGCCGTTTTTGGAATTGAAGCGATCACAATAACAATTGAGGTAAATATTAGTGGCGGACTCCATTATTTCGTTGTCGGACTTCCAGATAACGCAGTAAAAGAAAGTATGCTAAGGGTTGAAAGTGCCCTGAATAATTCTGTTTTCCATATGCCCAGACAAAGGATTATTGTCAATCTGGCTCCTGCTGACATTCGGAAAGAAGGTTCTGCCTATGATCTTCCAATCGCTATTGGCATTCTGCATGCTTCAGGACAGTTTTTTAGTACAAAACTCGGCAAATACCTTATTCTGGGCGAGCTTTCTCTGGATGGAGGGATACAGCCCGTTAAGGGTTCTCTTCCCATAGCTATCCAAGGTAAAAGAGATGGATTCAAAGGCTTGATTCTGCCCAAAGAAAATGCCCGAGAGGCAGCCATTGTAGATGATTTTGAGGTTTATGGGGTAAGCAATCTTTCTGAAGTGATCGGATTTTTTGACAATAGCCTTGAGCTTCATCGGACTATTGTCAATACCCGAGAAGAGTTTAAATATAATATCAACAACTATGAAAGCGATTTCTCGGATGTCAGAGGACAGGAAAACATTAAACGAGCACTCGAAATTGCAGCCTCAGGAGGGCATAATGTGATCCTGATCGGTCCGCCGGGAGCCGGCAAGACCATGCTAGCCAAGCGCCTTCCTACCATCCTGCCTCCTCTCGATCTCTATGAAGCCCTCGATACCACCAAGATTCATTCGGTGG
>Ga0209702_10004859_pt1 | contig 18999 bp, 16 predicted proteins | sample FRY01_FD_187210 | JGI IMG/M metagenome (GOLD analysis project Ga0209702, IMG submission 187210) | Freshwater microbial communities from Lake Fryxell liftoff mats and glacier meltwater in Antarctica - FRY-01 (SPAdes) (version 2) | ecosystem: Environmental > Aquatic > Freshwater > Ice > Glacier...
CTTGCCAAAGACTTCGAACGAACCATCGAAAGCGCAACCGCCTGGCTCTTCGCCGCTTCCGTCCAAATGCTCACAAGGCGCATCGCAAGACCATGCAATCATTCAGGATAATTTCGAATCAGACTCTTAGTCATTTTGATTGCCTGCCGCATGGTTGAACCCATGTCAGCCATCGTGCGATCTTCTTGGGCTGCGAGCTTGTCCGCTTCCCAAGCAACTTCAGACATAGACTTTAGTAAATCAAATGCTGGCCCACGGCAGCCCGCCACGCAGTCTCATCTGCCGCCGCCAGCATCTCCAGATCATCCGGCCCCAGCGCCGCATCATCGACCCATTCGCGCAGTCCCGGGCCGCCATTGATCACATCAATCGCCAGCCGGTCCAACTCATACTCATACGGAAAATCTCGCCATAAATCGTAGTCGGGATACAGGCTCCGGATCGCCTTGAACGCCAGCGCCTGCAGGCGCCACGGCTTGAACGTTGTGTGATCGTAAAATGAGCCCTCCGCATGGATCATCAGCGCGCTGCATAATTGGCCCTGATGTTTGTGGAAGGTCGGCTCGAAATAGCATTCGCGCAATTTGCAGCCTGCCAGCCATTTTGGTGCGATCCGCTTCATTTCCTGATGTACTGCCGCTGCGTCCAGATCGGGCGCGCCAAACAGCACTTCCAGCGGGCGGGTGGTGCCCCTGCCCTCGCTCACATTCGCACCTTCGATCATCACTGTTCCGGCATAGGCACGGGCCATGTTGACGTTCGCCGCATTGGGGCTGGGGTTGATCCAAACGCGGCCTTCTGGCCAACCGTAACCAGGCGCGGCGTTGGGCTTCCACCCTATCATCTCGATGACGCGATAATCCACCTCGAGCCCGAAGTGATCGATGAACCAATGGCCCATCTCACCCAAAGTTAGCCCGTGGCGCATCGGCATTGGACCAGCGCCCACGAAACTCTCCTGACCGGGGATCAGCAGAGTGCCCTCTACCGGGCGCCCCGCTGGGTTCGGTCGGTCGAGCACCCACACGGTTTTCTCATGCTTCTCCGCTTCTTCCAGCAGATACAGAAGCGTGGTGACAAAGGTATATATCCGGCAGCCAAGGTCTTGCAGGTCAAACAGAAGCACGTCGGCGCTGGACATCATCTGGGCAGTTGGACGGCGGACCTCGCCATACAGGCTGAAAACAGGGATGCCATAGACCGGATCGGTCTCATCCCTTGTCTCTACCATATTGTCCTGTTTGTCGCCCTTCAGTCCATGCTGGGGCCCGAAGGCAGAGGTGACGTTCACACCTGCCGCAATCAGCGCGTCGAGCGAGTGTGTCAGGTCAGCGGTGACCGAGGCAGGATGCGCCACCAACGCCACGCGCTTGCCCGCCAGATCGGCCCGCAGTTCCGGTTCCGCCAGCAAGCGGTCGATGCCGAATTTCACACTCATGCCTTGGGCCCCTCAAGTTCTAAGATCCGGCAGACCTTGCTGTGAAACTCCGCCTTGCCCGGCTGAAATGCCAGCGCCCAGAATTGGATATTGCCCTGCTCATCCTCGATAATACCGTTCAGCGCGACATCGGCGGGCAACGGAAGCTCGGACGTGATATCCGCCTCGACAATCAAGGCATCCCCTTCTCTGCGGCACTGAATCACGACTTGCGCCGGACCATCGCGTGAATTCAGACGGAAATCATCGAAATCATAACAGGCCCAGCGGGTAGATGGGGACAGGTTGAATTCCCGGTAATGGGCGCCGCCGCAGGGCTGCCAGAAAATCTCGAAGCACGTCGTCTTCCACAGATTATCTGTCCGCAAAGGATCGTCGCCTGCAGGGATGATGATGGAATCCAGATCGCCAGTCGCACGAAAAGTCGTTCGGCAACCGGACTTCGTTGGCTCGATACTCGCGCTGATCGCGGTGATTGGACCGGCGAGGCAATTTGGATGAAGGGTAAGATGATGCATCGCTTGCCTATTGCCGAGGCGGAGCGTGCGTTCAAGTATTGAGCCGATACCTATAAGCATTTCCCAGCGGCAATTTCGCTGCTAGACGCCGCGCCCTATGAGTAAATATTCATCTGACCTCCTCCGTCTGCTCGACGAGCGTGGCTATATCCATCAAACCACTGACGCGGCGGCGCTTGATGCGTTGGCTGCCAAGCAAATCGTGCCGGGATATATCGGGTTCGATGCGACTGCGCCCTCGCTGCATATTGGCAGTCTGGTGCAAATCATGATGCTGCGCCGCATGCAGCAGACGGGACATAAGCCAATTGTTTTGATGGGCGGCGGTACGACCAAGGTTGGTGATCCATCCGGCAAAGACGAAAGCCGCCAGATGCTGACCGCAGAGGCGATTGACGGCAATATCGCTTCGATCCGCACGGCGTTTGAAAGATTGCTGACGTTCGGTGATGGCCCGACCGATGCGGTGATGGTCAACAATGATGATTGGCTGAGCGAGCTGCAATATATCGAATTGTTGCGCACGGTTGGCCCGCATTTCACCATCAACCGGATGCTGACATTTGATTCGGTTAAGCTGCGGCTTGAGCGCGAACAGCCGCTGACGTTCCTCGAATTCAATTATATGATCCTGCAGGCCTATGATTTCCGGGAACTGGCGTTGCGGCAGAATTGCCGTCTCCAGCTCGGCGGATCGGATCAATGGGGCAATATCGTTAACGGGATCGAATTGACGCGGCGGATGGAAGGTGCCGAAGTTTACGGTGTCACGACGCCGCTGCTAACCACCGCCGATGGCGCGAAGATGGGCAAGACCGCCGCTGGCGCGGTATGGTTGAATGAAGCGCAGCTGCCGAATTACGATTTCTGGCAATATTGGCGTAACGCCGATGACCGGGATGTCGGCCGTTTCCTGCGGTTGTTTACTGACATGCCGCTGGATGAAATTGCCCGGTTGGAGGCTCTCGAAGGTAGCGCGATCAACGACGCCAAAGTGGTCCTCGCCAATGAGGTGACCAGCTTGGTTCGCGGCAAGGAAGCTGCGCGGATCGCGGCGGACACGGCAGCGGCAACCTTTGCCGGCGGCGGATTCGGTGATGATTTGCCAACCCTGGCGATCGGCGCAGAAGGTATGGGCATCACCGCGATTTGCACAGCGCTTGGTTTCACGCAGTCAAACGGAGAAGCCAAGCGGAAGATCGCCGAAGGGGCGGTTAGACTTGATGATCAACCGGTCAAAGACCCGTCATTCATAGTGAATATTACCGATGGTGAGAGTAAGAAACTCAGCCTTGGTAAGAAAAAACACGCCGTACTAACGGGCTGAAACCCGCAGTTTCTCCTGGATATGTGTCAAATCAGGACACTCGGCTTTTACAAAATATCAGCCTTTGGCACTCATAAGGTCCCTTCCAAAACAACCCGGAAGGCAAGGTCTAGTGACTGTTGGAGCACAATTATCAGTAACCGATCTGCGCAGAGCGACGCGTCATCCGGTTGATTTCCCGGTTATCGCAGAACATCGCGATCACGGCGATATGCAGCTGCACATCAGTAATGTGTCGGCTCATGGTTTCATGGTCGATGACGCCGCGCAATTGGCCCGCGGAGATCGTGTGATCGTGCGACTGCCGGTTGTTGGCCGGATTGAAGCCTATGTAATCTGGCTTGCTGATACCCGCGCGGGTTTCCAGTTCGAGCGGATAATTCGTTATGATGATTTCATGACGGTGATCGATACTTTGCAGCCAAACCCACGCCTTCGCAAAAACCGCTGAGCAGATTTACTGCCACGCTTTCGATCAGGTAAAGACTGAATACTTGGATTTTCTGCCGCTGCCTGTCATGGCGCGGCTGTGCGTGAAGAAAACCTCGACATTATAACGACCCCGCTCGCGATCGCCGATTTCCGGCGGTTCTGGATGGCGCGATTTATGTCCGTATTCGCGACCATTTCGATGGTCGTCCTGATCGGTTACCAGACGTATGACGTGGCCCGCGCTGATTACGGGATGGACCGGCCAGAGGCAGCGTTTCAACTGGGCCTATTGGGCCTTGTCCAGTTCATTCCGATATTCCTGCTTACCCCGGTCGCCGGGATCGCCGCAGACCGGTTTGACCGCCGGATGGTGGTAATGGCTGCCAACTTAACTGACAGTTGCATCGCGGTCGCATTGGCGGTGTTCACCTATCAGGACGCACTTACGTTACCGATCCTGTTCAGCCTGGCGGCCTTGCACGGTGCAGCACGGGTATTTAACGGCCCCGCACTTAGCGCGATAATTCCCAACCTTGTCCCACCACGGCTGCTGCCTCGGGGTATCGCACTTGGCTATATCTCGTGGCAGATGGGCACCATCATTGGTCCCGCATTTGGCGGCATTCTATTTGAATCCTCGCCTTCTATGCCACATTTTATCAGCGCTGGTTTATTGGTTATGTCCGCCGGACTGATCATGACCATCCGCCCAATCCGCGCCAAACAGGAAGGGCCACCGGTCCACCCATTCCGGCAGATCATTCTGGGGTTTCAATTTGTTACCGGACAACGGTTCTTGCTGGGCTGCATTACGCTTGATCTGTTCGCTGTGCTGCTGGCCGGAGCCACCGCATTATTGCCAATCTATGCTCGGGATATCCTGAATGTCGGTGCTGACGGGCTTGGCTTCATGCGCGGCGCAATGGCGGCAGGCGCAGCTCCGATGGCTTTGTTTCTGTCGTTCAAGCCGATCGAGAATAATGTTGGAGCGAAGATGCTATGGTCGGTGGCTATCTTTGGCGCCGGGACCATAGCGTTTGGTCTTTCAAGGGACTTCTACCTCTCGCTCGCCCTGCTGACACTGCTGGGCGCGACTGACATGATTTCCATGTTTATCCGCTCTTCTCTGGTGCAATTGAACACGCCTGATACGATGCGCGGACGGGTCTCGTCCATTTCTGGATTGGCAATTTCAGCCTCCAACGAACTGGGCGAGATGCAGTCGGGCATTGCTGCCGCGTTGCTTGGCGCAACTGGGGCGGTTGTATTTGGCGGCGCGGGAGCGATATTCGTTACACTCGCATGGGCATTTCTGTTTCCTGAAATCAGGAAGGCAAAGACATTCTCATCCAAATATCTCGACGATCCCCCAACTGGGAACTCGCCTGAAGACCCACTAACGGACGCGACAAGGGAGAAGACAAAATGAAGGCTGCATCTGTTCTCGCCACTATCGGCAATACCGCCCACATTCGCTTGTCACGGATGTTTCCGGACCACGAAGTCTGGATAAAGTCGGAACGTTCCAATCCCGGCGGATCGATCAAGGACAGGATCGCACTAGCCATGATCGAGGCCGCAGAAGCGTCCGGTGATCTGAAGCCCGGCGGCACGATTATCGAACCCACTTCCGGTAATACTGGCGTCGGACTGGCGATGGTCGCTGCGGTTAAAGGCTACAAACTGTTGCTGGTGATGCCCGAATCGATGTCCATCGAGCGCCGCCGCCTGATGCTCGCCTATGGCGCCAAGTTTGATCTGACCGACAAAGCCAAGGGTATGAAAGGCGCTATTGAGCGCGCGCAGGAATTGACCGAACAGACCGAGGGCGCTTGGATGCCGCAGCAATTCGATAATCCGGCCAATGTCGCGGTTCATGTCGCCACGACGTCACAGGAAATCCTTGCCGATTTCGCGGATGATCCGATCGACGTCATGATTACGGGTGTCGGCACCGGCGGCCATTTGACCGGTTGCGCGGAGGAATTGAAGCGCCATTGGCCCAAGATGAAGGCCTATGCGGTGGAACCTGAACTCTCCCCGGTAATTGCGGGCGGCAAGCCCGGCCCTCACCCGATTCAGGGCATCGGCGCTGGCTTTATTCCTGGTAATTTGCACACTCAGGCTATTGATGGCGCGATTCAGGTGGATGCTGAAAAGGCCAAGGAAATGGCCCGCCGCTCAGCTGCGGAGGAAGGTCTGCTGGTTGGCATATCGAGTGGTGCGACGCTTGCTGCCATCGCTGCAAAGCTGCCCGACCTGGCGCCGGGCAGCCGGATCATGGGTTTCAATTATGACACGGGCGAGCGGTATCTTTCCGTTCCTGACTTTCTGCCAACCGAGTAAATTACAAAGCCTTGACGCACAAAAAAGGGCGCCCGCTTACGTGGCGCCCTTTCTATTTGTCAGGTTGGAAGGCCCGGTTAGATCAAGCCGCAGTGGCAAAATCTTCTTCCTTCAACGTCATCATTGAATCCGCACCGGCTTCCAGTTTGCGGCGCAATGCACCCGCATCGGGAATGAACCGGTCCGCGAAATAACGCGCGGTGGACAATTTCGCTTCGTAAAACGCCGTATCATCCGTGCCTGCAGCCAGCTTCGCAGAAGCAACCTTGGCCATCCGTAGCCACATCAGGCCGAGCGATACAATGCCCATGATGTGCATGTAATGATGCGCACCGGCGCCCAAATCGTTCGGATTCTGCATCGCGTGCTGCATAAACCACATCGTGGCGGCTTTCTGTTCGTTCAGTGCCTTGTCCAGCGCCTCCGCGATAGGCGCCAATTTTCCGTCTGCTTTTGCGTCGGCAATCTCATCATCGACTGACTTGAAGAAAGCTTGGATTGCAGCACCGCCCTTGTGCGCCAATTTACGTCCGCACAGATCCATCGCCTGAATTCCATTGGTGCCTTCGTAGATCATCGCGATGCGCGAATCGCGGACGAATTGTTCCATGCCCCATTCGGCAACGTAACCGTGGCCGCCATAAACTTGCTGCATATTGTTGGCGATGTCATAGCCCTTGTCGGTGCCGTAACCCTTGATCACCGGGGTCAGCAGGCTGATGATCATATCGGCTTGTTCACGCTCTTCCTGGGTCTGCGCCTTATGCGTCAGATCGACCTGCAACGCGCCCCACAACGCCAATGCACGCATTCCTTCGGTGAAGGCCTTGGCATCCATCAGCATCCGGCGGACATCAGGGTGGACGAAGATTGGATCGGCTTGTGCCTGCGGTTCGGTAGGACCAGTCAGGGCACGGCCCTGACGGCGGTCTAGTGCATAGGTAACGGCATTCTGGTAAGAAATTTCCGCTTGGCCAAGGCCCTGAATACCCACGCCGAGACGCGCGGCATTCATCATGATGAACATGGCGGCGAGGCCCTTGTTCTCTTCGCCGACCATATAGCCGGTCGCCCCATCATAATTCATCAGGCAGGTGGAATTTCCGTGGATCCCCATCTTTTCCTCGATGGAGCCGCACATTACACCGTTACGCTCACCGACATTGCCATCATCATCGACCATGAATTTCGGGACGATGAACAGCGAGATGCCCTTAGAACTATCGGGCGCACCCGGTGTCTTTGCCAACACCAGATGGATGATGTTTTCGGACATGTCGTGCTCACCGGCGGAGATGAAAATCTTTGTACCGGTGATGGCAAAAGAACCGTCAGCCTGTGGTTCGGCCTTGGTGCGGATCATGCCCAGATCAGTGCCGCAATGCGGCTCGGTCAGATTCATGGTGCCGGTCCATTCACCGGAAATCATCTTGGGAAGGTACAGTTCCTTCTGCGCGTCCGATCCCTTGGCAGTGATAGCCGATATCGCGCCAGTGGTCAGCCCTGGGTACATCGCAAATGCCATATTGGACGTCGCCATGAATTCCTCGACCACAAAGCCCAGCACATGCGGCATGCCCTGCCCGCCATACTGGTCTGACTGGGAAATCGTACCCCAACCGGATTCGCGGTACTGTGCGAACGCTTCCTTGAAACCGGTTGGCGTGGTCACGCTGCCGTCTGCATGGCGTGTGCAGCCTTCGTGGTCACCGACCTGGTTTAAGGGGTGGAGGACCTCCGCACAAAACTTCCCCGCTTCATTAATTACCGTATCGATCATGTCGGTTGTTGCATTCTCGAAGCCGGGCAGGTTCCCGTAACTTGCCAGATCAAGCAGTTCATTGACAATGAAACGCGTATCGCGCGTGGGGGCGGTATAGGTTGGCATGGTTTAATCCTTCGTGGGGGGGCGTTAAATGAGGGTCAACTTATTCAGCCGCCCTAATCAAGGCGCTCAATTTGTTTAATAAAGTCGCTCAACTCGCTGATTGACGAATCAATGTCGTCACGCTGAGCCTTCAGCTTCGCCACATGGCGGCGGCAGCGATCAATGGTGACGCGGCGTTGTTCTACTCGGCCATCATCCAGATCATATAGATCGATCATCTCTCGAATTTCGGTCAAGCTGAAGCCGACATTTTTCGCCCGCATGATCCATGCAAGACGTGCACGGTCACGCTTGGAATAAACTCGTGTCAGTCCGACACGTGCCGGTGCCACCAGTCCTTCGTCTTCGTAGAATCGCAACGCACGAGCGGTACAATCAAACTCCGTTGTCAGGTCGGATATGCTGAATTGTTCGCGGGATAACTTATCCGGTCGATCTAGATGCGCACCAGCGTGGCGAGAGTGGCCGGATTGTTCGTGCGCCGTATCGGCGGCATGATATTGGGCTGCGTTTGACATAGACAATGTATAAGTAACCTTTACGTAAAGGTCAACTGATTTTTGACTTCAACACGCCGCCTTCCATCTCACGATAAAAGCATTCAACGGCGCCAGTGTGACACGTCGGTCCCGCGGGAACGCACTCAAGCACGAGAGCATCCTGATCGCAATCCACCAAAATTCTCATAACATTTAGGAAGTTGCCAGATGTCTCCCCCTTCATCCACAATTTGCCCCGCGACCGGGAATGAAAGTGGGCGATCCTGGTTTCAACCGTCTTGTCTATGGCAAGCTGATCCATCATCGCCACCATCAAAACAGACTTTGTTTCATGGTTCACGACAACCGCTGTGAGCAAGCCGCGGGAATCAAATTTGGGACTGAAACTTGCCCCTGTCTCGCGGTCTTCATTTAAGGTGTTTTGGTTAGTCATTCTAGTCCTTTAAGCGGGTGGAAATGCGGCGTCATGAAGACATCAATTTCTGTTGCAGGATAACCACATGCGTAGCGTAAAATCCAAACAAAACTCACAAGGCACTTTGATGTCTGGAGCCATGGTGAGATGTAGACAAGGTGGTCCGAAAGAACCACCCACCGAATGGCGGTGCCGTTAGAGCGCCAGGTTCAGGGGAATATAGGAGCAGCCGCCCGCTATTGCGATGGCGCCTCCTAAAGATGAGGGATTGGATCCGAGCAATCTTCTGGGGGGATGATTGTTTTACCGAAAGGCGGATCCAGAATTTTTCGTCACGTGGCGCCCGGGACCCTATAAGGTCTCGGGCGTTACATTTTGCGGAGGCTGATCCCCAGATTGCTTCAGTGCTTCGTCCATTATCCTGGCGAAAAACGCGATCATCACCTTCTTCGCCCCAGCTTTTTTGAGCGCCTTCACGCAGGCATCGCTGGTTGCACCGCTGGTCAGTACATCGTCGACCAGCAGCACATTTGCGCGCCTGATCTTTGAGGCCTGCGAATGCGGGACGGCAATTGCGCCCGACAGGGTCCGGGCCCTTGCCTTTTTGCCCAGCCCGCCAAGCGAAGGGGTGGCTTTGCGACGTACCAAGCCGTCCAGGAATAATTGCGATCCTGTGCGTTTAGCTAGCTCCCGCTCTAGCAGAGCAGCCTGATTGTATTCCCGGTGCCATAACCTCCAGCGATGGAGAGGAACGGGGACAATCAACCACTCCCCTTCCATCTTCGGCAGCCGCGCAGCCATCAGCCGTGCCAGCATCGGGGCCAGAGCAATCCTCCGGCCATGTTTGAACGCCAGCACCAATTTGCGTGATGCGGGGTTATATAGTGTGCCAGCAGCAATCCCGTCATGCTTTGGCGGATCAGACAGGCACGGAGTGCATAGGGCGCCCTCAGTCACAGAACCCCCGCCAAATGGACGCTGACACGTAGCGCAGCACGGTTCGGCGGGGATCTGCAATTCCGACCAGCATGTGCCGCATAGGCCTTGCTGCACCGCGATGCTTCCGCCGCACAGCGGGAAGCGCGGTGGATAGATCAAATCGACAATTGGTGCAGCGGCCCCGGCAATATTGCCAGCGGTGATCGATTCAAGCGACATCACGCCGCTCTGCCGTGCTTGCACTAGGCTGGCAAGCGCGGCAGAGGATGCCCATGCCCCCCAGCAGCCCGCACCGAATTTTCGATACCGCCCGCCGTATGGTGCTTCGCCGCCGGTCGCAGCTTCTGTCGAAGGCCCCGGGTGCCGCACGATTTATCCTCGATGATATGATCGAAGATGTGCAGGAACGGCTGGATTTCATGCGGCTCGAACCGACCCGCTGTCTGCTTATCGGGGATCAAGGCGGTCCGCTGGCCTCAGCGATTGCTGCACCAGGTCGCGAGATATTTGCCACGGATTGCTTGTCGTTGGACGAGGAACGCCCCCTGCCCTTCGATCCATGTGATCTGATCGTCAGCCTCTCCTCGCTCGATACCGTCAATGATTTACCGGGCGCGCTGATCCATATTCGCAATGCCTTGGCTCCCGGCGGGCTGATGATCGCCAGCTTTGTTGGCGCCGGCAGCTTGCCCATTTTACGGCAAGCCATGTTTGCCGCTGACGGTGACAGACCGGCGGCGAGAATGCATCCGATGGTCGACAGCCGTTCCGGAGCCGAATTGTTGCAGCGTAGCGGCTTTGCCCGCCAAGTAGTTGATTCCCGGCCACTTCAAGTCAGTTACCGCAGCTTTGATCAGCTGATCGCCGATCTACGCGCTCAGGCGCTTGCTTCGGTGTTGGCGTCCCGCACACCGCCGCTGTCAAAATCCACGCTGCAAATCGCTAGGCAGACCTTTATGGATCAAGCGGACGACCAAGGCCGGGTCACCGAAACATTCGAAATACTTACCCTAACTGGTTGGAAAAACTAGCGTAACGAGGCTTGCGCTGCGGCCAACCGGGCAATCGGTACTCGGTATGGCGAGGCGCTGACGTAATCCAGGCCGACCTCTTCGCAGAACTCGATACTCGCCGGATCGCCGCCATGTTCGCCGCAGATCCCCAACTTGATCTCGCTGCGCGTTTCCCGTCCACGCTCCGCCGCCATCCGGACCAATTGGCCGACACCCTCGATATCGAGGCTGACAAACGGATCCCGGGCGAAGATGCCCTGATCCACATAAGGGGCCAGGAACCGCGCTGAATCATCCCGCGAAACGCCCAGAGTTGTCTGGGTCAAATCATTGGTTCCAAACGAGAAGAACAGTGCTTCATGCGCAATCTCGCCCGCCATCAGTGCAGCGCGGGGCAATTCGATCATCGTCCCGACGAGATATTCGACCTCACGCCCCTTGTCGGCAAATACCTCAAGCGCGACCCGGTCGATCAATTCCTTCAAAATGGCCAATTCGCGGCGCGTTGCGACCAGTGGCACCATGATTTCCGGAACCGGCGCCTCGCCCGATGCCTCGGCAACTTCACAAGCCGCCTCGAAAATCGCCCGCGCCTGCATTTCGTAGATTTCAGGATAGGTTATGCCGAGCCGGCAACCACGATGCCCCAGCATTGGGTTGAATTCGTGCAATTCTGCTGCGCGGCGTTGTAGGTGATCAACACCCAATCCGGTAATATCGGCCAAATCGGCAAAATCTGCATCAGCCGTCGGCAGGAATTCATGCAGCGGCGGATCGAGCAAGCGAATGGTGCATGGCAGGCCAACCATCACTTCGAATATCTGGCGGAAATCATCGCGCTGTTCGGGCAGTAATTTGGCCAAGGCCTTGCGCCGCCCCTTCTCGTCTTCCGCCAGGATCATTTGGCGAACGGCACTGATCCGTCCAGCGTCAAAGAACATATGTTCTGTCCGGCACAGACCAATGCCTTCCGCGCCGAATTGCCGCGCCATCCGGCAATCATCCGGCGTTTCCGCATTGGTCCGCACGCGCATCCGGCGGTGGGCATCAGCCCATACCATCAAGGTGCCAAAATCGCCGACCAGCTCAGGTTCAACAGTCGGCACCAGGCCTTCCATGACTTGCCCCTTGGCGCCGTCCAGCGTGATTGTGTCGCCTTCAGACAGATCGTGCGCGCCAATTTTCAGCGTCCGCGCCGCCATATCGATTGAAACTTGCGATGCACCGGACACACATGGGCGGCCCATTCCGCGCGCCACCACAGCTGCATGGCTGGTCATGCCGCCGCGTGCGGTAAGGATGCCCTGAGCCGCATGCATCCCGTGAATATCTTCAGGGCTGGTTTCCAGCCGCACCAGAATGACCTTTTCGCCCCGCGCAGCGTATTGCTCGGCCGTATCGGCATCGAGCACGATCTTGCCGCTGGCCGCGCCGGGTGATGCTGGCAGGCCGGTGGTGAGGATATTGCGCGGCGCATCGGGATCTAGCGTCGGGTGGAGCAATTGGTCGAGCGCCATCGGATCAATCCGCAGCACAGCTTCGCGCTCGTCAATCAGCCCCTCGCCGACCATTTCGACGGCCATTTTCAGCGCCGCCTTGGCAGTCCGCTTGCCGCTGCGGGTTTGCAGCATCCACAGCTTGCCTTCCTGCACGGTGAATTCAATGTCCTGCATATCACGGTAATGCCGTTCCAGCAGGTCGAATACATGCGCCAACTCGCCATAGGCTTTTGGCATCGACTCTTCCATGCTCGGCGCCTTGGCACCGGCGGTTTCGCGCGCGGCCTTGGTCAGATATTGCGGCGTACGAATGCCCGCGACCACATCTTCGCCCTGCGCATTGATCAGATATTCGCCATAGTATGCCCGCTCGCCGGTTGCCGGATCGCGGGTGAAGGCCACGCCGGTCGCGCTGGTATCGCCCATATTGCCGAATACCATCGCCTGCACATTGACCGCGGTGCCCCAGCCCGAGGGGATATCGTTCAGCCGGCGGTAAACCTTCGCCCGGTCCGCATCCCAGCTGTCAAACACGGCCGAAATTGCACCCCACAATTGTTCGTGAACGTCGAGCGGGAATGGCTTGCCCTGCTCCTGTTCAACAATCGCTTTATATTGCGCGACGAGGGTCTTCCAATCCTCAGCCTCCAACTCAGTATCGGCGTAGAAGCCATTGTCTTCCTTGGTGATTTCCAACGCTTCTTCGAACAGGCCGTGATCCACACCCAGCACCACATCGGAATACATCTGGATAAACCGGCGGTAGGAATCCCACGCAAACCGCTCATCGCCCGAAGTTTCCGCAAGGCCTGCAACGGTTTCATCATTCAGGCCAAGGTTCAGTACCGTATCCATCATCCCGGGCATGGAAACCCGCGCGCCGGAACGGACGGAAACCAACAGCGGGTCTTCCTTATTTCCGAAAGACTTACCGACCGTAGCTTCGATATGTTCGAGCGCCTTGGCGACATCTGCGCGCAATTCGGCGGTGAAATCCGCACCACCTGCGAGATACTTAACGCATTCCTCGGTGGTGATGGTGAAGCCCGGGGGAACCGGCAGGCCGATTTCGGCCATTTCGGCAAGGTTCGACCCCTTGCCGCCAGTGATGGTCTTGTCCTTCGCGCGGGGATCGGTGGAGGCATCCGCGCCGCCGAACGTATAGACCGTCTGAACCATTACAAATCCTGCGTTTGGGCGACACGGCGGGTGACACTGTGTCACCCGCCGTGTCGCCCGGTTAAGCTAATGTAATTGACCGATTATTTGGCCAAGGCGTCACTCAGGACAAAATCCCCCAAGTGTCACCCCTCGATCTTCGAGAAATCTGCCACGTTGTGCACTGCAGCACGGAACTGCGCAAGCAAGTCCAGCCGCGCTGTGCGTTTGTTTTCTTCGTCGGCATTAACTGTGACTTCCTCGAAAAACGCATCGATCGGTGCGCGCAAGCTGGTGAGCGCAGCCATCGCGGCGGCGAAATCCTCTGCTTCGATGGCAGCGGCGGCCTTGGGCTGCGCTGCGACAAGCGCATCGATCAGCGCCTTTTCTGCGGGTTCCGGAGTGTAGGAAAGCTGTTTCGCAGCGGCGTATACTGCCTTCATGTCGGGATCATCGACATTTGCCATCGGGTCTTCATCGCCCGTCGCTTCGATTTCAACCTCGGCGCCGTGCCAGTCTTCCTTCTTGAGGATATTCGCCGCACGCTTGTAGCCTGCGAGGAGGTTGGTGCCGTCTTCGGTAGCCATGAAGGATTGGAGCGCATGAACGCGGGCGAGTAAGCGGACAAGATCATCCTCGCCGCCTAGGGCGAACACGGCGTCGATCAGGTCGTGGCGGACGCCTGCTTCGCGTTGCTGGACTTTGAGGCGGTCGATAACAAAGTCGACAATTGCAGCAGACGGATCACTGTAATCGACTCCGTCAGAATCATAGAGTTGTTCCCAATCAACGGCAGAAAATAGTTGGCTCAACTGAAAGCGTAAGTCGTTCTCGATGATTAATCGGATCACACCCAAAGCGGCTCGCCTCAATGCAAAGGGGTCCTTCGATCCTGTCGGCCTCATATCCCTAGAAAAGAAGCCAAATAGGGCATCAGCTTTGTCTGCAAGAGCGAGTAAGGTCCCGACTTCACCGCTTGGCAGGTCATCATTTGGGCCGACGGGCTTATATTGATCGCGGATGGCTTCGGAAATTTCCGTCCCGTAGCCAGCAGCGTAATACGCTCCGATTGTACCTTGAAGTTCTGGAAATTCACCGACCATTTCCGTTACCAAGTCAGCCTTCGCAATTTCTGCAGCTTTGCGAAGTTTAGGCTGCATCGCACGTGCCTTCTTCTCAGACCAACCTATAAGCTCTGGTAAGCGATCCGCGGCAATTGCAGCGATGCGATTTACGCGATTACCTACTGTGCCCAGTTTCTCGTGGAAGGTAATCCGTTCCAGCCCCTTGGCGTGTTCCTCAAGCGTTTTCTTCCGGTCCACATCCCAGAAGAACCGCGCATCGGACAGGCGCGCGGCGAGGACTTTGCGGTTGCCGTCGACAATCGCCGCGCCACCATCAGCGGCCTCGATATTGGCGGTGCAGATGAAGGCGTTGGCCAGCTTGCCGTCCTGCTCGCAGACGAAATATTTCTGATTTACCCGCGCGGTCAGCTGGATGGTTTCGGGCGGTACTTCGAGGAAATCATCCTCGAACCGGCCCAGCAGCGGTACGGGCCATTCGGCCAGGCCGGCGTTTTCCACCACCAGACCTTCATCTTCCACCAATTGCAGCCCGGCATCGGCAGCAGCCTTGGCCGCCCCGGTGCGGACAATGTCTTCGCGCTCGGCATGATCGACGATCACATAGGCAGCGCGCAATTTCGGCGCATAATCATCAGCTCCGCCGATGGTGATTTCGCCGGAATGGTGGAACCGGTGGCCCATTGTGAAGGTGCCTGACGTCACGCCGTCGACTTCGCATTCAACCAGCGCATCACCGAAGATCGCCACGATACCGGACAACGGGCGGACCCATTTGAGGCTCTCGGTACTGATCGAGGCAGCGCCCCAGCGCATGGACTTGGGCCATGGGAAGGCGCGAACGATAGCGGGGATCGCTTCGGCCAAGACATCGGTGACAGCGCGGCCCGGTTGTTCGATAACCGCAAAATAGGTCTGGCGGCCTTTTACATCGCGCCGCTCAAGCTGGTCGCGGGTAACTCCATTCTTGCGGCAGAATCCGTCGATTGCCTGATCGGGTGCGCCTTCTGTTGGGCCTTTCGCTTCTTCGCTGACGGCTTCGGTCTGTGTCGGCAGGCCGCGCGCGATCAGCGCAAGGCGGCGCGGGGTGGACCAGACGGTGATGTCGCTTGCCGTGACGCCGGCTGCGGCCAGTTCCTTGGCGAACAGCTTTTCCAGATCAGCGCGGGCGCCTTTCTGCATCCGGGCGGGAATTTCTTCGGAGCGGAGTTCAAGGAGGAAATCAGTCATGCGCACCACTCCGGAAACTTCTCGGCCCAAGCTTCGGCATTCTTCGCCATATAAGCCTCACACGAACCACGCGCGAGATCGCGGACCTGACCCATATAACTGGCGCGTTCCTGTACGCTGATCACGCCGCGCGCTTGCAGCAGATTGAAGATGTGGCTCGCCTCGATCGCCTGTTCATAGGCGGGCAGCGGGAGCTTGGCAGTCAGGCAGTTCTGGCATTCGGCCACCGCCTTCTTGAACAGATCAAACAGCGCGTCTGTATCCGCGACTTCGAAATTCCACGTGCTCATCTGCTTTTCGTTCTCGAGGAACACTTCGCCATACGAAACGCCGTTCTGATTGAACGCGAGGTCGTACACATTGTCGACGCCCTGAATATACATCGCGAGCCGTTCCAGCCCGTAGGTCAATTCGCCCGCGACGGGTTTGCAATCATAGCCGCCCATCTGCTGGAAATAGGTGAACTGGGTCACTTCCATCCCGTCACACCACACTTCCCAGCCCAGCCCCCATGCGCCCAGCGTGGGCGATTCCCAATCATCCTCGACAAAGCGGATATCGTGTTTCAGCGGGTCGATCCCGATCACTTCCAGGCTCTTGAGATAGAGTTCCTGCAAGTCCGACGGGCTCGGCTTCAGGATCACCTGATATTGGTAATAATGCTGCAGTCGGTTGGGATTTTCGCCGTAGCGGCCATCGGTTGGGCGGCGGCAAGGCTGGACGAAAGCGGCGTTCCACGGCTCCGGCCCCAATGCGCGCAAGGTGGTTGCCGGGTGAAACGTCCCTGCCCCCATGCGCATGTCATAGGGTTGCAGGATCAGGCAGCCATTTTCGCTCCAGAAATCATGGAGCGAGAGGATCATGTCCTGAAAGCTCTTGGAAGGGTCTCTTTTCATTAAGGCGGGCTTTGGCGGATGGCTGTTTTCGGGTCAATGCCGTGCCGCATCATAGTCCGCATCCAAATGGCTGGATTGGCCCATATAGAAGCATGATTTGTGGAAACGCTTGAATTCACCGTCGCAGTTCAGCATTCTGACATGAATTTCTTGAAAGAAGACATTATGAAAACTCTCTCCAAACACGTCGCTGGTTTCCTGGCAGGCACCGCCATCTTCCTTACCGCTCCAGCCTGGGCCCATGAGCAAGAAGCTGCTCCCGTCGCCAGTACGCCAGCGCCGGCGGAGGTAGTCGAGCTGGGAGGCCCGGCGCTGTGGAAAGTCTATGACGAGGATACCACTATCTATCTGTTCGGCACCGTTCATGCGCTGCCCAATGATGTGGATTGGTACAAAGGCAATGTTGCCGAGGCTCTGGCATCGTCCGACATTCTGGTGACCGAAGTGATGACTACTCCGGAAACGCCCGTGAAAATGCAATCCATCATCATGAACACCGGGATGCTGCCCGCAGACGAGAATTTGCGCGGGATGCTTAACGATGAACAGAAATCGTCATACGAAATAGCGATGACCAAGCTGGGGATACCGGTGGCCACTTTCGACCGGTTCGAACCGTGGTACGCCAGTATGATGTTGGCCATGCTGCCGATCATGAAGGAAGGCTACTCGCCCGAAGCTGGCGTGGAGGCCGTGCTGGCCTCCAAGACCGGCGAGACTAAAGAGCGCGGGCAGCTGGAAACGCTCGAATTTCAGATGACGCTGTTTGACGAGCTACCGCTTGAGAGCCAGATCGAATTTCTGGTTCAGGCGGCCGAGGGCGTCGAAACGATTAAACCGATGCTGGACAAGATGGTGGCGGAATGGCTGAAAGGCGATGCCGAAGGCTTGGCTGAACTGATGAATGAAGGGCTGACCGATCAGGTTCTGGCCGACCGGCTGCTGTATCAACGCAACACCACGTGGGCCGAATGGATCGAGACACGTCTGGATGCGCCGGGCACGGTGTTCGTCGCGGTTGGCGCAGGCCATCTGGCGGGCGACAAGAGCGTGCAGGATGCACTGGAATTGCGCGGAATAAAGACTTACCGCGTTCAATAATGAACCGGTCACTTCTCTCCGCATTTATGGCGCTGTCCTGCGCCCTTACCGTGGCAGGGTGCGGAGAAAATCCGGCGCAGGAGGCGGATCGGTCCCCGCCCCTGCCTGCGCTGTGGGAAGTGGCCTCCGCCGATGGCGCGGTGGAGGGGTGGCTGTTCGGCACAATCCATTCGCTGCCAGATGGCACTACTTGGGAAACAGGGCTGCTGTCTGACACTATCGACGATGCCGATGTGCTGATCGTGGAAATCGCCGATCTGGAAAACAAGGCAGCGATTTCGCATATTTTTGCGCGGCTCGCCCGCACTGATGACTTGCCTCCACTGTCCAGCAGATTGCCTGCCAGCGAACAGGCCGCCCTACGTGAGATGATGAAGGCGGGTTCTTTTTCAGAAGGTGACTTCACCGCGACGGAAAGCTGGGCCGCAGCGCTGATGTTGGCGCAGGGTATCCGGGGCAGTAAACCGGAAAACGGCGTGGACCGCGAACTGCTTCGCCGGTTTGAAGGCAGACCAATCCGCGAGTTGGAGGGGGCGGAACGCCAGCTGGGCATTTTTGACCGCCTGCCAGAAAGTGACCAGCGCGATTTGCTGACTGCGGTGGTGCTGGAAGGCACAGCCAGCACCGAAAAAAGCGCCGAGCTAATGCGCACCTGGCGCAGCGGCGATATGGATCGACTGGCGCAGGAAAACACCGAAGGGTTGCTGTCCGATCCCGAATTACGCGCCGTTCTGCTGGTGAAGCGCAACGAGGATTGGGCCAAGCAATTGACGGCCCTGTTACCCAACGTCCCGCCCGCGCTTATCGCCGTTGGTGCCGCCCACATGGCGGGTCCCGAAGGTTTGCCGAATTTGATGCGGCAGCGGGGTTATACGGTAAGGCGGGTTCAGTAGGGAACCGGCTTGTGGGATTGGCCTTATCGACCGCAATTGGATGCAAACTGCTAGTCCGCTTTTAGGAGGCGTCCTTATCGCCGAAATTGTCCGCTATTGGGTGGTGGGTTCAACCGGTTGTCGCAACACATGCATTAAATCGCATTGCTGGTGTGTCGTAGTCCAGCGTTTTTCTTGGGCGCTCGTTTAGCGCTCTTGCAATGGCGTTGAGCTTTGCCTGGCTGTGCACTGACAGATCGGTGCCTTTGGGGAGATATTGGCGCAGCAGGCGATTGGTATTTTCGTTTGAACCGCGCTGCCAAGGGCTCCTGGGATCACAAAAAT
>Ga0209702_10004865_pt1 | contig 18989 bp, 12 predicted proteins | sample FRY01_FD_187210 | JGI IMG/M metagenome (GOLD analysis project Ga0209702, IMG submission 187210) | Freshwater microbial communities from Lake Fryxell liftoff mats and glacier meltwater in Antarctica - FRY-01 (SPAdes) (version 2) | ecosystem: Environmental > Aquatic > Freshwater > Ice > Glacier...
TTCCGCACGATCAACATTGTTGGGGTCCCCTTGAACAATCAGGAGCTCCTCAACGCTGTCTACTCGGGACCGTTCGTCACCCTTGGCAAAGAAGAGTTCAGCAACACACAAAACTCGAACGTCCAAATGTGGAGTGCCTACGTCAGTGGCGCTGTGAACCGTCAAGACTTTTGGGAGCGAGCACTCGAGTGGACAAGTGGGGGCAAGGACAGTGTGGGCGAGTACATGAGCCGTCACCGTTTCGACACGAGCATTGATGAGGTTAAGACGTACTTCACCACAGTTATTGACTGGGCGTCTTCCGTGTTCTTAGAGGTGGAAAGTGAAATGCGTGGGTTGGAGTGGGGTCGCCTCTATAGGGAACATCACGACAAGTCCTTCAACCCAAAAGAGTTGGCTGAGAAGGTCCATGGGCTCTATGGCGACCCCTACGTCAAGAACAGGAAGGGCATTTGGGAATACGTCCTTGGGGGTTCGAAAGATGCCAAGCTCCTCGATGTTCGCGTTTTCGATGACGCCACTAAGAAGGCAACTTACGCATCGCAAACCAAGGCAGCCGAGGCCGATGGGGTTTCAAACTGTCCACATTGCGCTCTGGGTCCTGACGCGAACCAGTCCAAGGTTTGGGCTCTGACAGATATGGACGCCGACCATGTTGCGGCGTGGAGCAAAGGCGGTAAAACCTCTGCTGATAACTGTCAGATGCTGTGTAAGACACATAACCGGGCGAAGGGAAACCGTTAGCCCGTTTGGACTGCGGGTGTCCTCAGATAAGGAATGCCCTTTTCGTCTGGCGGTAAAAACTGGAAAGCCTGGAGTTCTGCACACACAGGGAGCTACAGCACCCCTCCGGATAGGGAAGCCTTTTGGGGGAAGCGGGTAGGGTGCCTTACCAGGCGGGGTGGTCTACCTGATCCCCGCAGTCATCACAGTAAAAAGTGCCGCGTGAGAAATAGCAATGGGTGAGGCATCTGGGGCAGTTGGGGTTTGCGGCATTAGAGAGTGCGTCCATAGGTGGACGGTATCGGGGTCTGGGAGCCTGTGGTGAGGTCTTTGGGAATCTGTGGATAAGTGCCCCAATAGGTTCTCTTAGGCTTACCAGCGGATTACTAGGATTTATTGAAAAGCTAAAACCCTGTACTTATAGGAAATAATGGCTGTAAAGCAACTGACTCTTAATCAGTGGGTTCCGGGTTCAAGTCCCGGGGGGTGTACCGAGGAAAACCTTACAAAAGGACTCCAGGGTTCTGAACCAAATGGACGTGACAAGCGCGAGTCCGAGATTCATGGGGATCAGAAATCGCCCTCCTCAAACTATGATCCACACAGTTTGGTTGAAGCCCCAAGAGGAAAGGTTCCTTCATTTCCCGACGACCATCGGAAGCCGACCCCATTGGACTGAAATGGTATAGGGAGCCAAAAGAACTGGAGTGTTTGCGGCAGCTGAGGGAAGCCAGCTCCGACAGGGGCCGCGCAGAATGGCCATATCGAGAGTGTTTTGAGTATCAAAACAGAGAACAACAAATTCGCTGTTACCCCTCTGCTAAAAACATTCCGTTGCCAAAACGTCAAAACCACTAGACCTTGTAATCGTGAGAAAATTTAACGTTAGCCTTGTGGTGGCTGCTCTTTTCGCCTCTGTCTTGGGTTTTGTGTCACCGGCGTCTGCCATCGGCGTTCTCGACCCTGTCATCCCAGTTATACCCATTGTTACTGCAATCGCGGAGGGCTCCGGTGCTGTGGTGACGTGGACCCCACCCTCGGCTGTTGCAGGCACAATCCAGCGATACACGGTGACGTCCTCTGCCGGGGAGGTCATCACCACGAATGGCTCAACATTTTCTGCGCCGTTCACTGATCTGACTAGCGGCGACCCCCTGACCTTCACTGTTGTGGCGTCAAGCCCGTTCGGTAATGTGCCGGTCGGAACATCCAGCGCAGTGACACCGGGGGCAGACAACGGACCTAGTACACCAATTGTTATTGCCGATAGAGACGGTACGAGCGCTGTGGTGACTTGGACAGAACCGGCTAATGGTGGATCCACCATTCTGGGTTATACGGTGTCGTCCTCTGCGGGGGTTGACATCACCACTAACGGTTCCACATTTTCCGCGTCATTCTCCAATTTGCTTAATTGCATTCCTTATACGTTCACTGTTGTGGCCAGAAGCACCGTCGGCATTTCGGTGCCTGGTTCGTCCGCGGTGACTGTGGACTGCTCAACTGTTCCAGGTAAGCCACCCGTGGGTGCCACTGCAGGCGATAGGAGTGCTCTGGTGACGTGGACGGCACCCTCTAATGGAGGATCCGCGATTCAGGAATATACGGTGAGGTCCACACCCGGGAATTTCGTCGAGCGTACGGACGGCTCCACACTTTCCGCGGCGTTCTCTGGTTTGACGAATGGCACCGCTTATACGTTTACCGTTGTGGCGAGAAACGCCGTGGGAAATTCGGCTCCTGGTAGGTCTGGTGCAGTGAGACCGTCAGCTGCGCCGGCCGCAACGACTATTCCTGGTACGCCCACTACTGTGCGCGCTACTGCAGGTAATCGGACTGCCGAGGTGACGTGGACGGCGCCCTCTAATGGGGGCTCCACGATTACCGGCTATAAGGTCACGTCTGCACCTGGCGGGATTACTGCCTCGACGGCAGGTGCAACATTTGTGACAGTGTCTGGTTTGACGAATGGCACGCCGTATACGTTCACCGTCGTGGCGACAAATGTTGTAGGTGATTCTCCGGCTGGAAATTCTAACGAGGTCACACCGGCGACTGTTCCGGGTCAGCCATCTGTAGGTGCTAACGCAGGTGACGGAAGTGCCGTGGTCAATTGGGTGGCACAGGGTGATGGCGGATCCAGGATTATTGATTACACGGTGACGGCCTCTCCTGGGGGCACCACGGTCACCAAAACCGCCTCAACCTTTTCGGCCAACTTCACTGGTTTGACTAATGGCACCACTTATACTTTCACCGTTGTGGTGAGAAATGCTAAGGGAAACTCGTCTCCTGGTGCGTCTGGCGCGGTGACTCCGACAACGGGGACGCCTCCGACAACGGGGACGCCTCCGACAACGGGGACGCCTCCTTCGGGAGATAACTCGCCGACAGGTCTCTTCACCAATAGCTCGGTGCCAGGCAGCACCCGGGCCAGCATGCTGAACGGCAATTGGCTCTGGGCGTTGCTCCGGCCCGGTGCAGAGGGGCCGGCTGCAATCACCGCCAGCTTAAGGGGAGACAAATACACGGTAATGAGACAGCTAGTGACTAACAAATCTTGGCGGGTTGTCGAGCCAGGAGCAGAGGAGATTAGCCTCCTCACTAATCGTGATTGGGCATTAGTCAAGAGGCACGAGAATCTGGGGCAACAATTTCAAAACGGTCCGATGGGCCTCGCCCCCACTGCAATCTCGCTGCTTGAGCTCTACGCCAGCCGGGCGTAAGGGGTAAGGCGCGTGGACTGTTTTGGAGGGGCAGGGTCAAGTCTTGTCCGCAATAACTTGTGCCCGAGGGCACGGCAAGAGCGCCTGATCGGCAGCGTTTCTGGGGCTGGTGACCAAGAAAAACACGCGACCTGCGGCGGTTTTTAATCGTGAGAAAACTCAAAGTTAGCCTCTTAGCTGCGGTTCTTTTCACATTTGTCTTGGGTTTTGTGGCACCGGCGCCCGCTAGTGCTCTACTGGGAGCCCTCGACCCTCTCTTCATCCCAGGCACACCATCTGTGGGTGCTTCTGCAGGTGATAGGAGTGCTGTGGTGACGTGGACGGCACCCTTTGATGGTGGATCCGCGATTCAGGAATACACGGTGAGGTCCACGCCCGGGGATTTCGTCGAGAGTACGGACGGCTCCGCACGTTCCGTGTCGTTCTCCGGGTTGACGAATGGCACTGCTTATACGTTCACTGTCGTGGCGACCAACGCGGTAGGTAACTCGGCTCCTGGTACGTCTAGCCCGGTGACACCGGTGGCGGTTCCTGGTGCTCCGACGAGTGTTTCTGCTGTTCCGGGGAATGGCACTGCTGCGGTGTCGTGGACGGCCCCGAGTGATGATGGTGGGGCTGTAATCACCGGTTACACGGTGACGTCTGCTCCTGGCGGGATTACGGCCGAGACGGCGGGTGCGACATCTGTGACGGTGTCTGGGTTGGCGAATGGCACTGCTTATACGTTTACCGTTGTGGCGACGAACTCGGTGGGTAACTCGCCGTCGTCTGCCGCGTCTAGCTCAGTGACACCGGTGGAGGTTCCTGTTGCTCCGACGAGTGTTTCAGCTGTTGAGGGTAATGCCAGTGCCACAGTGTCGTGGACGGCCCCGAGTGATGATGGTGGCTCTTCGATCACCGGTTATACGGTGACGTCTGCTCCTGGCGGGATTACTGCCGAGACGGCGGGTGCAACATCTGTGACGGTGTCTGGGTTGACGAATGGCACTGCTTATGCATTTACCGTTGTGGCGACGAACTCGGTGGGTAACTCGCCGTCGTCTGCCGCGTCTAGCTCAGTGACACCGGTGTCGGTTCCTGGCGCACCGACGAGTGTTTCAGTTGTTGAGGGTAATGCCAGTGTCACGGTGTCGTGGACGGCCCCGAGTGATGATGGTGGCTCTCCGATCACCGGTTATACGGTGACGTCGAATCATCCTGGCGCCACTGCCTCGATTTCGACCGGCACCACAGCGACATTATTCGTATTTCCTGGTTTGACGAATGGCACTGCTTATACGTTCACTGTCGTGGCGACGAACTCGGTGGGTAACTCGCCGTCGTCTGCCGCGTCTAGCTCAGTGACACCGGTGTCGCTTCCTGGTGCTCCGACGAGTGTTTCTGCTGTTCCAGGGAATGGCACTGCTGCGGTGTCGTGGACGGCACCGAGTGATGATGGTGGGGCTGTAATCACCGGTTACACGGTGACGTCTGCTCCTGGCGGGATTACGGCCGAGACGGCGGAGGCAACATCTGTGACGGTGTCTGGGTTGGCGAATGGCACTGCTTATACGTTCACCGTTGTGGCGACGAACTCGGTGGGTAACTCGGCTACGGGTGCCTCTAGTGCAGTAACACCGGTGGTATCTGTAGCACCGACGACGACAACTCCGGTGAATCCCACACCTCCGTCATCGCCAATTCCGACAGCGGCTCCAATCGGCCTTTGTACACCCTTCGATGTACCTACCTCGGAAGATAGTTGGCTTTCAGGTCTCTTCACCGGTGGCCCAAGATCTAGCAGCGCCGAGGCGAACACGCCAGACAGCAATTGGCTGGTGGGTCTCCTCGCCGATGTCTTAAAGTGGGGCAGCGCCACGGCTAGCACGCCGGAGGGCAACTGGCTCTGGCCAATCCTCCGACCTGGTGCCGAGGGGCCGGCGGTAGCCCCTGACATCTCGGGTAGCGAATATACGGGGGGGTGACAGCTGACAGCTGAACGATCCTGGCAGCTATCCGAGCCAGGAGCAGTGGGTACTGGCCTGCTCAGAACTCAGCTTGGGGCCTTGCCCAGGACGCAAGGGAATCTGGGGCAAATACGTCATGGCGTGGCGGGGAGACTCACCTCCACCTCTTTTTGGAGCCCAGAAAGGCCCATCATCGCCGAGGGGTGGGTTTGGAACGGGTTCTTTATCGGGGAGTCCCGTTTTTTTGACCAAGCCGTGGGCGACGTCAACGCGGAAGCCGTCGACCCCTCGATCTAGCCAGAAGCGCAACACCCCTCGAAAGAGTTGCCACACGTCTGGGTTGTCCCAGTTGAAATCGGGCTGGGATTCATCAAAGAGGTGGAGGTACCATTCGCCCGGTGAACTGTCGGCTTCTGTGACCCTCGTCCACGCGGAGCCACCGAACACTGACTCCCAGTTGTTGGGCGTGAGTTCATGGCCCTCACTGTGCCCTTCACGAAACATGTAGCGCGCACGCTCCGGAGATTCCGGAGGAAAAGAGACAAGGCTCCATCATTTCCTCACAGCCGTCAAGAACCAACTCCACTGGTTTCACAAATTGGGAGAAAGCACGAGGAATTGGAGCGTTCGCGGAATCTGAGGGTCTCACGCCTTGACGAGTAAAAGGGCGTCATGCCCCTATCGAGTAAGTGTTGATCATTCGAATTTCAAAAAATCCTCAGGTATCATACATGTGCTGGAAACAACCTGCCTGTTGCCAAAACGCCAAAGCTCCTGTACTTTACACAGGTGAACAAATTCAGCGTTGGCTTCTTAATTGCCGTTCTTGTCGCCTCTGTTTTGGGCTTTGTGACACCATCACCAGCGTCCGCTGCGCTTTCGCCAGGAGCCATCGACTTGGGAAGCGCAGGCTCCTTCGGAGTGGTGGCCGGGATTTATGTCACCTTGGCTAACAGCTCGATTACCGGCGACGTCGGAGCGGTCAGCTACATTACTCTTACTAATTCCAGCGTCACAGGATCCGTCCATCCCAACAACGACCCGACGGCCCAGCAGGCAAGACTTGACGTTTCTACGGCTTACGCCAACGCTGATAGCAGCGGTCCATCGACCAACCATTCGGGAACGTTGGACGGGCAGGTACTGGGCGCGGGCATCTATAACTCAGTCGCGGCCTACAGCACTGCGGCGGGTGCGGTACTCACCTTGGACGGAGGAGGCGACCCGGACTCGGTGTTCATCTTCAAGACGGATGGGGCAATCGTCTTTGGAGCGGGGACCCAAATGGTCCTGACCAACGAAGCTAAGGCTTACAACGTTTTCTGGCAGACCCCCAGTTACGCGTCGTTTGGTGCGACTTCCCAGATCAGTGGGACGGTGTTAGCGCAGGATTACATTACTTTCGGCGCGGGCGCCACACTTAGCGGCCGGGCGTTTTCGAAGTCGGGCTACGTGACCATGTCTAACGCGGTCGTTGACAACCGGAACGCGCTGGTGCCGGTGGCGACTGTCCCGGCTGCACCGCCTGTTGCTGCTACCGCGGGTGATGGGACGGCTACGGTGACCTGGACGGCTCCGGCTGATGGTGGATCCGCAATTCTTGATTACACGGTGACGGCGACTCCTGGAGGGACCCCCGGAACCCCGATCTCCGTCCACAGCTCAACACGTTCGGCCGTGTTCCCTGGTTTGACTAATGGCACCGCGTATACGTTCAGCGTTGTGGCGAGAAACGCTATTGGTACTTCGCCTCCTGGTTCGGCTGCTGCGGTCACACCCACGGCGTCGGCGACCGTCCCGGCTGCACCACCTGTTGCCGCTATCGCGGGTGATGGGACGGCTACGGTGACGTGGACGGCACCATCTAATGGTGGATCGACAATTCTTGATTACACGGTGACGGCGTCTCCTGGAGGGACCACCGTCACCAAGAGCGCCTCAACATTTTCGGCCGTGTTCACCGGTTTGACTAATGGCACCGCGTATACGTTCACCGTTGTGGCGAGAAACGCTATTGGTACTTCGCTTCCTGGTTCCTCTGCTGCGGTCACACCCACGGCGTCGGCGACCGTCCCTGCTGCACCACCCGTTGGTGCTACCGCGGGTGATGGGACGGCTACGGTGACGTGGACGGCACCATCTAATGGTGGGTCGACAATTCTTGATTACACGGTGACGGCGTCTCCTGGAGGAACCAGCGTCACCCACACAAGCTCAACATTTTCGGCCGTCTTCACCGGTTTGACTAATGCCACCCCTTATACGTTCACCGTTGTGGCGAGAAACGCTATTGGTACTTCGCCTCCTGGTCTGGCCGCGGTAGCACCAACGGCAGCGTCGTCTGGGGCCACAGGGGCCACAGGGGCCACAGGGGCCACTGGGGCGACTGGGGCGACCGGGGGCACCGGAATCTCAGGGGCCACAGGCGCGACCGGGGGCACCGGAATCTCAGGGGCCACAGGCGCGACCGGGGGCACCGGTACTGCCGGGGGCACCGGTACTGCCGGGGCTGCGGGGACCGCGGGAATTGCGGGGGCCGTAGGGTCTGCTGGGACGGCTGGAATCGCCCGGGCCGTAGGGTCTGCCGGGACCGCCGGGACCGCTGGGACGGCTGGGACCGCTGGGACGGCTGGGACCGCGGGAACACGAGGTGGCGGATCTACTTCGGGGAATAACTGGCTGTTGAATCTCTTCAACGGTGGCTCGAGGCTGGGCAGCGGCGGGGGGAGCACGCCAAACGGTAACTGGCTCTGGTCGTTTGTTCAGCCTGATGGAGCGGCTCCAGGAGCGGGGCCAGCGGCAGTTTCTGAAAACTCACGGGGGGAAAAACATACCGTGATCAGACAGCTGGTGAATAATCGATCTTGGCAGGTTACCGAGCCGGGTTCCGAGGAGATTGCCCCGCTCAGTAATCGGCGTTGGGCAGTGGCCAAGCGCCACGAGAACCCGGGGCATCCGTATCAAAATGCACCCCACAGTCCCACCCCCACCGCAATCTCGCAGCTTGACCTCTATGCCAACCGGGCTTAGAGGGTAGGCGCCGCGGTTCTTTTTCAGAAGTAGTGTCGAACGCTGTCCTCAGTCAACGGTGCTCCAAAGTGTGGGAAGAACTCAACCGCTCACTCGCACAAGACGTGATTGACAGTTAATTCTTGGCGTGCTGGCCGGAACCTGCGGAAAGCTCCAAAAATGTCGCAAACGCATAACCGAGTTTGCTACCCGAGCGAATCCCCCAGTGTGCCACTACAAGTGTGTATTTTAACAATGCGACGACCCTCGTGGCCGAACACTAAGGCCCAGGGCCCTCCTGAGGACTCCCGACGGAGCAGCACCTCCCCACCCCCGCGCACCTAGCCTGCGGTAGTGCGGGGTTAGGTCGCGCCCCAGCAACGCCGTCCTTTTTCGCCAGCAGGATGAAGAGGTGAGTGCCGGGGCACCGTGAGGCCATCGAGCACTCCCTTGAACAGCGGCGCCGGGCGAGATTCCTGCGCACCCTTCGTCGCCCCACGATCGAAGGCCAGGCGCAGTTCGGAGCCACAAACGTGACGCTTTAAGCCGACCTACTTGCCGCTGCCGCGCAACGGGCCAGGGTTTCCTCGGGACCAGCGGACCCGGCTCGGCTTAGCGGAGAAGATCCGGAGGGCGAGGGTCACGGAGCACTCCTGGCCCTGCCCCGCTGACTGCGGCTCGCCGCCTCTGGTCCTAATCGGGTAACAAAGCCGCCGATCAGTGGACAAAGGAACAAAGCGGGGCTATGTTCGTATATAACTTTATTTAGAAATGAAATAAGCCTATGGAAAAGTCGCGTTTCACCAAGTCCGATGTAAACCGCTCAGCGATCCTTGCTCAGTTGGGGATTTCCGGTGCGGCGAACAGAACTCAGTTGGCGAAGGCCTTGCAGCTGTCACCCGCTCTTGTCACCCAGCTAACAAAGACGCTCATCCAAGACGGGTTAATCCACGAGTCCCGAATCCAGATAGCTTCGGGGGGCCGACCCGCAACACTGTTGGATCTCTCCACCGATGCAGGACATGCAATTGGAATCAAAGTGGTGGCCGATCATCTTACGTTCGTGGAGATGAAGGTTGACGGCACTGTAGAACGAACCAAGACGGTGAATTTTGATCCTTCGGCGGCATCCATTTTGGAAAACCTGGCGGAAGAAACCCGGACGTTCATTGGTGAAATGGGAAAGTCCGACATCTTGGGTGTAGGCGTTGCGGTTCCAGGTGCCGTTTTTGACTCTGAAGTGGGAGAGGTAAATTCCATCACTCTTGGGTGGCAGGGGATGCCCATTGGCAGCACCTTAAGCCAGAGCCTGGGCCTGCCAGTGATTGTGGAAAACAACGTGAATGCTGTCGCGATAGCGGAACACCTGTATGGCTCTGCCAAGAAATACTCGAACTTCTTGCTGGTGACGCTTGGTACGGGAATCGGATTGTCCATCGTCTTAGACGGAACGCTCTTTCGCGGTTCCCGTGGGGCAGCGGGAGAACTTGGCCACGTTCAAATAGTCGACGACGGACCAACCTGCACCTGCGGAAAGACCGGTTGCCTAGAAGCGGTAATTGGGCAACATGCCCTGGAGGCGAGAGCGGTGAACGAGGGACTTATTGGCCCCGGAGGGTCGATTTCCGATTTGGCTACAAAGGCCCGCCAGGGGGATGCTCAGGCGTTAGAAATTTTTGGTAGCGCAGCAACGAAGCTGGCAACCGCAGTCTCCCACCTGGCAAACATCTTTGACCCCGATGCGTTTGTGATCCTTGGTGAGGGAATCCAGGACTGGGATCTTTGGTCCGAGGCGTTTCTGGGGACCTTGAGAAGCAAGTCGCTGCCGGGGGTGAGGGCTGTCCCCGTGGTGATCGAGAACTGGACTGATATCAGCTGGGCCCAGGGGGCGGCCTCTCTGGTTCTTTCCACATCGTTGTCAGCCCACTCGAATTTTGGAAAACAAGCAACAAGGATTAGGCGACGCTTAGTCTCAACCGGAGGTCAGGATTGAGCGCTAAAAATTCTGTGAGCCGCAGACCAAGAAGCGACGCTTGGGTCGCTGTTGCGTTTCTGGCGCCAAGCGCCATCCCCATGCTGCTGTTCGTTTTTGTGCCCATGTTTGGAGCATTGCTGGTGAGTGCCAGCAGCTGGAATTTGATTGGGGATTTTGAGTTCATTGGAATCGACAACTACATAAAGCTGCTCACCTCAGAAAAGACGCTGCTCGTCTTTGGAAACTCCTTCTACTACGTGGCGGGCTACCTGCCAACGGTGTTCCTGATTGGGTTGCTGTTCGCATTGGCGCTAAACACGAAGGTGAAAGGCAGGTTCGCTTTTAGGGCCGCGTTTTTCTTGCCCGTGGTGACCAGTTGGATCGCGGTGAGCATTGTGTGGCGGTGGTTACTAAATCCGAGCAATGGAGTTGTCAACACGATTCTGGAATCCGTGGGAATTGATGGCCCAGGGTGGTGGACAGACCCGGTGTGGGCGATGCCTGCGATTATCATCGCTTCTTCCTGGAAAGACATTGGTTTTGTGACCATAATCCTTCTGGCCGGGTTACAAAACATTAATCAAGATCACATTGAGGCAGCGATGCTGGATGGAGCTAACTGGTTCAAGCGTCTGTTCTCTGTGGTGTTGCCCATGCTGAGTCCCAGCATCTTCTTCGTTTTTGTAATTTCGATGATCAACGGCATCCAGGTGTTCGATCAGGTCTACGCAATGACCGGTGGTGGCCCAGGGGACTCAACACGAGTTGTCATGCAGCAGATTTATGATCTCAGCTTTAGATACGGAAAGGCCGGCGAGGCTGCCGCATTGAGCTGGTTACTGTTCATCGTCATCATGCTGGTTACCGCGTTCCAGAACTACGGGCAGAGAAAGTGGGTGCATTATGCGGATTAAGCGCCTCGCTCTCTTTATTGTCTTGTTGGTTTCCGCACTGGCGATGCTCTTTCCCTTTTACTGGTCCTTTCTCACCTCCGTTACCCCCGGGGCAAGTGTTGGCAAAGCGCCGAATTGGTTGCCGGAAGCGTTAGATTTCTCTGCCTATGCGCAGCTTTTTGAGCAGCTAGATTTCTGGAGAATCATCGGCAACAGCGTCTTCATTGCGGCACTAACCACTGTTTTCCAAATCTCTACGGGCTCCCTCGCTGCTTATGCTTTCAGCCGGTTGACCTTTAGATTTAAGAACACAATCTTCCTGGTGTACCTGGCCACACTCATGATTCCTTTTCAGGTCCTGATTGTGCCGCTCTTCATTGAACTTCGCTTCTTAGGTTTGATAAACACCTACTGGGCAGTGTTGTTACCAACCATTGCGAGTGCATTTGGAATCTTTCTCATGCGTCAGGCCATGAACCAGATACCTCTGCAACTCGATGAGGCCGCTCGCATCGACGGAGCTGGCCACCTGAGAATCTTCTCGTCGGTGTTAATGCCGAACATGGGTCCAGCCATTGCAACGTTCGCAGTCTTTTCGTTCATGGGTAGTTGGAATAGTTTTCTCTGGCCACTTGTGGTGTTGCGCAGCGCTGAAATGCAGACGCTGCCCGTTGCACTGGCTCGGCTCCAGGGCCAGTACACCACAGCATGGGATGTGTTGATGGCGGGGTCTGTCGTCAGCATTATCCCCATGCTGATTATTTACATTTTTGCCCAGCGCTACGTGGTGCAGGGCATAGCAAACTCGGGCATCAAATGATGTCCGGAGGAAAAGAAAGGAAAAGAACATGAGAAGAAACAGGAAGGTCCTAATTGGGGCCTTGGCATCGATTGCGATGCTGGCTGGTTGCTCTGCAACCCCGACTCCGCCAGAGACCACAAGCGCAGTATCGCCAGAGGAGACCGTTGAGGAAGCTGTAACTATCAGCTACACCAACTTTATTTCAAACGGTGGAAACGAGGAAAACCTGGACAAGATAGTCCAGGCTTTCCAAGCAGAAAACCCAAATATCACCGTTGAGGTAACAACACTTCCTTATGGAGACTACGGCACAGCTTTGCAGACTGATGTTGCCGCAGGAACCTTGGCAGATGTGTTTGACATTGAGTACTCGAACTACCAGGAGCTACAAGCAAATGGCGTCCTTGCACCCGTTGAGGTTTCCAACCCCAGTGTATACAAGCAGGGATTGTTGGACGCCTACTCAACGGATCGGGTCTCATACGCACTACCTTCAGGGTTCTCAACTGTTGTTCTTTTTTACAACAAGGACCTGTTTGATGCAGCAGGACTGGACTACCCAACGTCAGATTGGACCTGGGAAGACGAGAAGGCAGCGGGACTTGCCCTCACGGACAGGGCCAACGGTGTGTGGGGAAACCATCAGCCCGTTTCGTTCTACGAGTTCTACAAGGTACTTGCTCAGGCTGGCGGTGACTTCCTCAATGCTGACCGCACCGCGGTTGCATTCAACTCTCCTCAGGGAATAGAAGCGGCAACCTGGCTGGTGGAAAAGTCGGGAACGACTATGCCAACAATTGAAGAAGGTCAGGGCACACCTGACTTCGATACAAACTTGTTCACAGAGGGCAAGCTTGGAATGATGCACACCGGTATCTGGATGTTCGGCGCCTTTGCTGACGTCCCCTTCGCCTGGGATGTAGCTGTTGAGCCTGGCAATGAGACCAATGCCCATGCGGCATTCTCGAATGCTGTGGGTATCAACTCAGATTCAGTAAACAAGGTGGCCGCGGCTAAGTGGGCTGAATACCTGACGTCATCAGACATCATGGTCGAAATTCGCCTGGCTGCTGGCTGGGAGTTGCCTCCCATCGCTGATGAAGACAAGTTGGCGCCCTACCTGACGGTGGGATCACCTGCCAACCGTAAAGCTGTTTTCGACGCGATGAATGAGGTCGCAATGGTACCCGTTGTGGCCAGCGGCCAGTCGGAAATGCAAGACATCATGGGGCGTGAACTAGTCGAGGCGCAAGCCGGACGAAAGACGGTCCAGGAAGCCCTTGCAACAGCCGAGGAAGAAATCAACGCTCTAATAGGCGGCTAAGTAACGACACGTAGTTGCCAGGCCTTCGAGTCCGCCTCGGAGGCCTGGCAACCCTACCTATAGGCATTGGTTATGAGACAAACAACTACTATTTCCCCAGAGACATGGCGCGAGATTGAGCAACTCGCTTCTTACTCGAAGAACCTCATCAATAATCTCCAGCATGAAACCGGCGCGTATCCGGCGTGCCCGACGTTCTCGGCATATAGGGGCTTTTCTTGGTTGCGAGACGGAGCTTTTATTGCGGATGCCATGTCCGCTAGCGGGGTTCCGGACTCAGCGGAAAGATTCTTTGATTGGTGCTCGCTCGTTATGTTGCACCTCAGCAGCGCGATAAATACACACCATGAGAGTTTCGTGAATCACACCGGCTTTGACTTGGCATCCGCTTTGCCGACCCGATTTGAATTCGAACGAGCCCCCGCACCCGACGAACCGTGGCCAGACCATCAGATCGATGGCTACGGGACCTGGCTTTGGGCACTTCAGCAACACATGCTTAGATTTCCAACGGTAAAAAATCGCTGGCAAGAATCTATCGAACTAAGCAGCAAGTACCTGGTGGCAAGCTGGGACAGCGCTTGCTATGACTGGTGGGAAGAGCACCCCGACCGAGTTCACACGTCGACTTTGGGGGCGGTGCAGGCCGGGCTAAAGGCCGCATTGGCGATGGGCGAACTGCGCTCCGAAATTCACCGCCAGGTGCTGAACGCAGTCGATCGCATAGACCATGAACTTCTGAAGTACTCCGTAGCGGGCTTCCTCCCGAAGTGGCAGGGCAGCGAGCAGGTAGACAGTTCAGCCCTGTCACTTCTGGCACCCTTTGGTCTCATCGATCCAAGTAATCCCGTTTTCTTGGAGACGGTCTCGAAGGTCAAGAATGAACTCCTGCACGGTTTTGGCCTGCACAGGTATGGCTCAGACTCGTTTTTTGGTGGTGGCCTGTGGCCATTGCTTTCTTGTTACCTCGCATTAGCGGAACTGAAAGCCGGCAGCCGTCAGTTTGCCGAAGGCGTCCTCACATGGGTGGCGTCATTGGCTGATGATGCGGGAAACCTACCGGAGCAAGTTGATGACCATCTGCTCGAGCCAACCCGACAGGTGTACTGGGTAAAACGCTGGGGGCCGTCCGCTCGACCATTGTTGTGGACCCATGCGATGTTTTTGAAGCTCAAGACTGAGATAGAAAGAGATAAATGATCCGCCATAGACCACGAGGAACTGGCCATCCGTACTCAGTCGACACAGATCAGAGGCACCCGGTGGATCCGGTCGCTGGCGCCGCGCTTACCCTAGGCGTTCGTGCCACCGAGGAGGTTAGTGCTGTGCTGTTGGAATACCAGGTGGATGGCCTTCAGCAGACCTCGTTGCCTCTGGAGCGGACTGTCCGCAAATCTCGCGGGGAGTCTGTTGATGGAGGTCACCTAGCTTCAGCACAGGCAAAGCTTGCCAATGCAGCCTCGGGTTGGACTACTCAACTCACAGCCTTGGTGGCGGGAAACACAGTGAAGTACCGGTTTGTCTCCAATTCGGGCAACACCCGCTGGTTTATAACCAGCGTTTTCGGGTGGGAAGAAAGTTCGCTGGAAGCACCAACTACGGGTAAGTCTCGGATTACCCCTGGGCTTCAGGTTCTCACCGATGGTGAGGCGGTGACGGCAGTCAGATTCAAGATCGCCATCACCCAGGATGAGCACATCACTGGGTTTGGTGAACGTTTTGAAGCCGCAGATTTTACCGGCGGGATTGTCGACACGATTCTATTCGAGCAATACAAGAATCAGGGACTAGAGGGCAAAACCTACATGCCCATGAGCTTCGCCCACGTCGTCGGCGGCTCGGGTTGGGGATTTTGGATGGACAGCTATCGAAGGGTCCATTTTGATATTGGTCGTTCCGAAAAAGGCACCATCATTGTCACGCTTGATGTTGATGGAGACAATGACAGGGACTATTTGCCGGTTACCCATTTTTTCGACGGGTCACCAAACGAAGTCCTCCATCAGTTTTTGACGAAGGTGGGTAAGCCAGAGGAGCTTCCCGAGTGGGTGTTCGGGCTGTGGGCAAGTGGCAACGAGTGGAACACGCAGGCCGAGGTCTTGCATCAGGCCAATCTGCACCAGGAAACAAAAATCCCTATAGCAAATCTGGTAATCGAGGCTTGGAGCGACGAATCGACCTTCACTGTTTTTCGGGACAGCAAGCTCGTCACCGAGGTAGGGTCCGAGCCTGAAAAGCTGAGTGATTTTGATTTTCCGGCCCATGGCGCATGGCCCAATCCGAAGGTCATGGTCGACACGCTTCACTCCCAGGGTGTGAAAGTTCACCTTTGGCAGATACCCCTTTTGAAGATGCGCCCCCACCCAAAGGGCCTTTTAGCCACACAAGTGGAACAGGCCATCAGGGGGAATCATCTGATTATGGAAGAGAGCCCCGAGGGTAAGGCAAGGCCGTACCGGAATCGCGGTTGGTGGTTCCCGCTATCTCTCATGCCAGATTTATCAGATCGAGAGTCTGCCGAATGGTGGACAGAAAAACGGCGATATTTAGTTCGAGACCTTGGCATCGATGGGTTCAAGACCGACGGAGGTGAACATGCGTGGGGCAGCGAGCTCATCTATAAAAACGGGGGACGCGGCGATGAAATGAACGGGCAATTCCCGGTCTTCTATGCCAAAGCCTATGGGGATCTCTTGAGGTCGGAAGGTAGAGCTCCGGTGACCTTTAGCCGTGCTGGCAATGTCGGAAGTCAGGCTCACGGAGCGTTTTGGGCGGGAGATGAAAACTCAACCTGGGAAGCATTTCGGTGGTCTATCAACGCAGGGCTAAACGCGACAGCCTCGGGGATTTTCTATTGGGGCTGGGACATTGCTGGGTTTTCAGGGGAGATCCCCTCGGCTGAGTTATATCTCCGATCTGCGGCTGCGGCGTGCTTTGTTCCGATCATGCAATACCACTCGGAGTTCAACCATCACAGGAAGCCGAGTCGCGATCGCACGCCATGGAACATTGCAGACAGACTCGATGATCCAACCGTGGTTGAACGTTTCAGAAACATAATTGAACTTCGAGAACGACTACGTCCATACCTTTTCGCCCAAGCACGCAAAGCGATTGCCCTCTCCCGTCCCCTTATGAGACCGATGTTTTTCGAGTTTCCGGAGGATAAAAAAATCTGGGAGTCCAGATTCCAATGGATGCTCGGGGAATCAATCTTGGTCGCTCCGATTGTCGAAGAGGGCGCCGTCAGCCGAGACGTGTTGCTCCCAGATTCCGAAAAGTGGGTGGATTCTCAAACAGGAGAGGTATTTCACGGCGGTCAATTTGTTTCCGTGTCGGCTGAGGTAGATAGCGTTCCAACATTTGTGCGTCAGGAGCATTGGTTAGGTCTGAAGAATCTTTTTGTGACCAACTAGATCTGGAGCCCCAGTGGACAACCCACCAAATGAGAGACCACATGGGCCGAACCCCAAAAGTCCGTCCAAACCGTGATCCAGCGCACCTTTGATTTTACCCATCGAGCAAAGAAGGACGGGGTCTAGGACCATGGGGCATTCCCTCATTCGGGTCGTGGTCGACGGGATTTTGGCCCAGATCAGAGCGCGACGCCGGACGCACGACCAGACATGTGACTATGCGGGCGCCCTGGGTGGTTGGCGCGGCCGGCGCGGAGCCGGCGGCGGCGGAACTTCCTTGGTCGCAACGACATCTGCGTAGGAGACCGTGACCAGTCCACGTTTAGTCTCGACGACGCACTGTGTCTGCGTGCGGGAGTGAAGGATGCCAAGCGCGTCCGTGAATCCTCCGTCAATTCGCGTGCGAACGACGACACGAGTGCCGAGTTTCACTCCAAGGAGGAAGTCGGATACATGTCGCGTCATCACACCGAGCCTATCCCGCGACTGCGACCGCACCGGCCCGGCGCGGTCGCAGTTCCTATCATCTGGCGTGGAGGGGAGTTAACTGATAGCGACCACGAGCTCCCCGGCGTTACTCAGCGAGAGCTGCTGGTTTCAGCCGCTCTCTGCTCGCGCAGCCAAGGAATAAGACCACCGGCGAGCAGCATGCCGACTTGCCTCGTTGAGAGACGATGCCGCGCAAACAAATCTTCGTTACGCGTCATGTTGTGCACGGTGATGTCAGTTCCTGAGAGGAGCGCTTCACGAATTCCCGCCAGCACCAATACGTCACCTTGCTGGATGCGGGCATGATCGGTCGCATCGGCGAACTCGATTGCAAGCACCCCAAAGTTGGCGAGGTTTTGCCAGTGGATGCGGGCAAAAGAGACGGCCAGCACCGCGCGCAACCCGAGGAAGCGGGGGGTGATTGCAGCGTGTTCCCGGGAGGAACCCTGCCCGTAATTTGCGCCAGCCACAACAATGTGACCTGATGTGTCTCGGATGTCGATGGCTCGGGTGGGGTAGGTCCCGTCCACCTGGTCAAAAGTGAATTCGGCCAGCTTGGGGATGTTGCTGCGGTAGGGCAAAACCCGCGCTCCGGCCGGCAGTATTTCGTCCGTCGAAATATCGTCGCCGACCACGAGGATTACCGGTGCCTCGATGCGGTCCATAAGCGGAGGAAAGGCGGGCAACGACGAAATGTTCTCACCCTTGACGAGCTCAACCTGGGAGGCCTCCTCGGGAGGCAACGGCCCCTCGAGCATTGCCAGGTTCACGCTCGACTTCGTGGGAAGGTCCAGCGTGGGATAGGTCAGGTCAAACAGGTCTTCCAAATCTCGAGGGTCGGTAATTTTTCCGGTCAGCGCGGCGGCAGCAGCTGTCTCTGGCGAGCACAGATAGACCGAATCTTCCTGGGTACCCGAGCGACCAGGAAAATTACGCGGCATCGTGCGCAGGCTGATACTGCCGTTGGCGGGAGCCTGACCCATTCCAATACAGCCCATGCATCCTGACTGGTGCAGTCTCGCGCCAGCACCGATGAGGTCCAGAGTTGATCCCATCCGGGTTAAATCCTGCAGAATCTGTCGGGAGCTCGGGTTAACGTCCAAGGAAACTCCTGCGTGAGATTGGCGTCCTTTGACGATTGCAGCGACAATCGCGAAGTCGCGAAGCCCTGGGTTTGCCGACGAGCCAATCACGACCTGTGCGACGGGTCGCCCCGCGACCTCGCTCACCGGCACGACATTGCCTGGTGAACTGGGTAATGCGATCAGTGGCACAATCGTCGACAGGTCAATTTCTTCCATCACGTCGTAGGTGGAATCCGGATCGGCCAGGAGCGGGGCAAAGTCGCCTTCGCGCTGCTCCGCAACAAGGAACGCGCGTACTTGGTCGTCTGCCGGGAACACAGTGGTTGTCGCCCCCAGCTCAGCCCCCATATTGGCGATCACATGCCGGTCCATTGCGGTGAGGTGCGCCAGACCGGGGCCGTAGTACTCGACTATGCGGTTGACGCCGCCCTTCACGCCGTGTCTGCGCAACATCTCGAGGATGATGTCTTTTGCGCTCGTCCACGGCGGCAACTGGCCGGTGAGGTGTACGCCCCAGATTTCGGGCATCCTGATGTACAACGGTTCGCCGGCTATCGCGAGGGCCACCTCGATACCGCCCACGCCGATGGCCAACATTCCC
>Ga0209702_10004866_pt1 | contig 18987 bp, 21 predicted proteins | sample FRY01_FD_187210 | JGI IMG/M metagenome (GOLD analysis project Ga0209702, IMG submission 187210) | Freshwater microbial communities from Lake Fryxell liftoff mats and glacier meltwater in Antarctica - FRY-01 (SPAdes) (version 2) | ecosystem: Environmental > Aquatic > Freshwater > Ice > Glacier...
GAATGCATAAATCCATCAATAAGCGCAGCAACAACCTCATCATCCGTTAAATCAACTCTTCCTGTAATTTGCGACAAAATGTGTTTGAGGTGATCATAATCCTTGAGAATTTGTGGAGAAAGATTGATTGTGCTTGCTTCAGCTTTTTTCTTTGTAGACATTTGTTTTCTTTAATATAATAAATAGTATCTATATATAGGGGTGATAGTATTGTATTACTGATAAAAAACAAGATTAAGAAAGTTTTTCACAAAATGTGGAAAACTCGTTAGGAAGATTATATCATATCTTACTGTTATTGTATGGAGTTTCCCACATTCTCACATTTCCCAGAAAATATTTGATTGTTTTTTTGTTAGTTATGAACTATCTCTATTTGTTTTTTACAGTGTTGTCACGTTTTGTCCTTATTACTATTATTATATTTTTTAATTATATATATATATTATTAATAATAATATAATCAATCTATGTGAATTGTCTTTGATTTGCAAATAGGAAGTAAATATATACATACATGGTATATTTATTTCTTATTAGATAGCTATGCGAGATATTATAAAAAGATTTAGTATTATAGTTGTATATGGGGCTTTGTTGGCATATATTGTCTATTTATATGGTATTGGTGCAACTATTGTGCAATGATCATATTTAGACTTCAATACTATTATTTATGTGTTGTTGTTTGTGTTTTCTCTCTATAAATTTGTATTTTATGGTGTGTATCCAGTGAAAATTAATTTTAGTAAGATAACGTTGTTTGTCCTAGGTATGGTCTTATTGTTTGTTGGGGAATATGTTCTTGTTAATAATCCATCACAATGAATGTATATTGCAGATATTATTAAGGTGGTTGCTGTTGTTCTTATCGTTCTTTCTCCCACAAATATCCTTCATACTGATCGTGTTATGAAAAAAGATAAAGCAAAAGGAGTTGAGATTATTGAAGTATAATATAGTAAAATTTAAGGTACAGATGTTTATATAAACATCTGTATATTTGTGTGTGTAGCTCAATTGGCTAGAGCGCCACCTTGCCAAGGTGGAGGTTGCGGGTTCGAGTCCCGTTACGCACTCCAAGAAAAAATCCTCTTCTGATGGAGTTTTTTTTTAATTAAATTATGTATCGATAGTTAGAATAATTCTTTTTTTATTTCCTCCCAAAATCAGCAGGGATTTCGCCTTGTTTTTCGGTATCTCGTTTTTGGATATCATAACAAGAAATATCTGTGGTTTTGAGCCATAGGAGAGATTGTTGGAATTTTGTAAGCAATTCCTTTGTTTGATTGTTTTGTGGGAGTGTTGTTTTGGGTTTTTTGGATGCGAGCCGATGGAGGGCTGTTTGGGAATCAGTGTAGATCGTTGTATCGATTTTATGTCCTTTTTCTTCCCAGCTTTGTATGTATTGTATGGCATCAATGATTGCTAAAAATTCACCGATATTGTTGGTTCCCATTGGATATGCCTTACTATGAAATAGTTCTTCTCATCTTTTGTTTACAGCTCTATATTCCATAGATCATGGATTACCAATACAGGACGCATCCACAAAAATAACAGAATTCTTCATCTATAATAACGTCGTAAAAATACAAAAGCATTTATGATTTTATTCTGAAGGTTCTGTTTTTTGTTCTGGTGGTGTTGATGAAGATTCTGTTTTTTGTTCTGGTGGAACAATATATTCATCTTCCTGTCAATCTTCATCCTCTTGTGATCACTTTATTTTTGCTTTAATCGCAAATAGAACTACCAATCCTATAAACCCTAATACAAAGACCGAAAGGACAATCAACATTATTTTTATCCATGATGCTAGTCCTGTTTTCGTTCCTACTTCTTGCGTTACTGTTGTTGGTATGTTTTTTATTTCTTCATTGTCATAGGTACAGGTTTCTGTCGGTATACTATAAAATTCTGTGATTAGACAAATGTTTGGTATGATAATAGTTTGCATATCAATAGGATCTATTTGATCTGTTTGAATATCATTGCTGTTTTCTGCTACATTTCTTCCTATAACTGTTCCAATGTCTTGCAAAATATCTTTTTGTGTATCTTGTAGTGTCCTCTCCGTGCTTCCTACTGCATTTTCAAAGTCAGTAAATGCTAACATAATTTCACTTCTTAGGTTTCCCGGGAGTATTGATAATATTTCAGCCTTAGCCTGATCATATACTGTTCCGCCCATAGCGGCCGAACTTGATTTACTCTGTAGTAGTTCTATCAATACTTCTATTTTCTCTTTTTCGCTTATTGATAGTGTGAGTGTTTGTGTGTTTATTGTGTCTTGGATAGATACGATAATAGCTCATACATCGACCTTATCTAACAAACTTTCTTTCAATGCGAGGACTTGATCGACAAGAAATTGATTATCTGTGAGCGTTGGATCTATGGATCAAAGTATTTCATTGATAAGTTGGTAGGCTTGTTTTGTCTTTTCATCCAACTCTAGCGTGAAATCTAAGAACGATATAATTACATCTTGTGTTTTTAGTGATCATCCTTCTTCATAATAAATTCTTCATGTAATATTTTCATAATTTGATCCATATGGTTCTAGATGAATTTCATTACAAAGAAAGTCTTTGTCTTGTTCGAAGTTTCCGTCTTTATCACTATCTATTTGTATATTGGTATCAACATAACATACCCCAGTTGGGTTGTTGTATTTTATATAAAACAAGACGCTATTCTCGAGGTTTTTCCCGACAAATATTTCTGATGTTTCATTGATTGTTGATACTTCAGGAATAGATAGGATGTTTAATAGGTTAGTGTTTGCTTGTATATCGAGTGGTCGACGTTGTGCGGCACTATTTGCGTTTTTGTCTATAACATCCATATTAACAACATACTTCCCCGCTTGAGGATAGGTAAATATAAATCCAGCGTCACGTTGTGTACGAACGTAGTTTGGGTTTTCACAAGCAGTTGCATCCATACAGATAGTTTGGTTTTCTATATCACCGATACTTATGTCTCTTACTAGTGTTAATGTATCCGCAGAATCAAACAACAGTCTTGGTTTCAATCCATTTTTTACCATAATATTTTCACCTTTTGCGACACCTCTATACCCTCTATACAATACTGAGGCTTTGGGGGTATATCACTCTTCACTTGGTTTTGTGTAACTGTATTTTATGCGGTCATTTTTGGTTGTGAGATCGTATTCTCCATCTCCGTCAAAATCTATCTGTATGACTCTTTCCTGGATAAAGTCAGGCCTTTCTGATAACACTCTCGATATTATATCAAATGTTATTTCTTCTCCGACCTCAATATTGGTTTTATCTACCTTCAATGTTACAAGAGGGATATCTGGTCTACTCGTATCTGGTGGAAAGAACACAACGGGACCATTTCCTATAATATCTTCACTACGTTGATTTCCCCCATCATTGTCATACATCTTTACGCCAAATGCAAATTCTCCAGGAGTTTTTGGTAACGAAAAGAATGTATGTGGAATATCGCCTGGAGATAACTTAGTCCCTAGTATTCTTCCTGGATCATTTTTATCATAATAATATCGTTGAAAATATGATAATGAGCCATCTGCATCTCTTGGGTTGACTGCAGTTACTTTTACGATCAGTGGATCGAATCCTGTAGTGAATATCTCTTCTTGTACTGCTGCTGCTTGTTGAAAGCCAACTCACGAATCATTTCCAAACTGTGGATATGATAATGTGACATTGTCTAATGTTGGTAACGCATTGACCACCTTGAATCGTATCTTTACCGAACTATTTTTCCCCACAACATCATCTTCTACTGTGAGATTGACAAATTGGCATCACAATTCATTAAATTTATAATTGAAATTTCCTCCAACGTCTTTAAAGATTTGATCGTTTCTTGGCTGAAAGAACATCTTGAGGTTCTTTTTTTCTCCTTTTACGTTGACGGAACTTGTTGTGTTTATTGTTATATCCTTATATCTATCGACTTTATAGGCAGGCAATTGTGTTTTTTGACCATCTATCTCACTTTCGCAGGTGTCGTTTTGTATAATAGTCAATCCCAATGAGGGATTTTCTACGCTATATCCAGGGATAGGACTTTCTTTCTCTCCAATAAAAACAAGTGAGGTTATGGCGTTTTCTTCTGCTCAATTCTTTACTTTTAATGTAACTGTATATACTCAAATCATTTGATAGACAGTCGAGGTATTGCGTTCTTGAACTGTCCTTTTTGTTCCATTACCAAAATCTCGTTCGTATCAGAGAACATTTTTGTTTGTTTGAGCAACGAAATTGACCTGATTCCCTCGAGCGGTTGCAGTTGGATTTATAAATATCTTAGGTCTGATTGTTGATTTTATATCAAACTCTTTTTCGATCACATTACTTTTTCCGTATTGATCAATAACTGTTAATTTTACTTTATGTTTGCCTACTTCATTGAATACTATACGAATTTTCTTCCCTCATTCATTGGATTCTACTACTTCAGTTGTTGGGCTTGAGAATTCTCGTTTATAGGTTAGAGTATCAAATCCATTAGTTACGTCGATATCACTACTTACCGATGCATCCAAAATAAACTCTGATGGATAGAGAATTTCGGGTGTTGGTGTTGATAAAAATTGTGCTATGGGAGGAGTAGACTCAACAAACACCTGTCTTGGTTCCATGTTTTCATTTCCTTCTTCATCGACAACAGTCAGTCTTACTACATAGTTTCATGGTCTAGAAAATTGTTTACTGATAGTTTTTCATTGAAAAGTATCACTTCTATTTCCGTTGTTATCAAAAACCTCTCGTGTATGGAGTCTGAGACGAGATGTGATAGAATATGATGTTGATCCATCAAATGTATAGGTAACTGATGTGTTTCCTACTTCTGGTGTTTGTTTGATCAGTGAGACTGGATCTGCGATTGCTAGACTAAATTTTTCTGTTAATTGGTTGTTTTGATTATCAAAAACAGTTAAATTTACTGTGTATTCTCATTGGTCCGGAAGGACGATTCTCAATGTTCCTGGGACTCCTTCTCCAGCTCTTGTCGATTGGAAACCATTGGGTCCTGTGACATCTCGTCTATGATTGGTGAGTATTCTTCATCATCTTGCTGTAGTAGTAGAACCATCTAAAACGATACCTCTCTGTCATTCTTGTAGTCCCAATTTTACTTTTTCAGTGGTTTTGAGTCTTTGTCCGTTGGCAAAAGCGACAATATTTGCTGATCTAGGTGTAACGTCGACCGAGAATTTTTGACTCCCATCGAGAATCCCCTGTGTTGTTTTGTTTGAACTTCTTACTGTAAGATGTACGGTGTATAATCCAGGTTCTTCGAATATATAATTGAGAACACTTCAGATACCAATAGTTTTATCAACTCCGTTTGTATCTCTATAATGTCGGTAAAAATTGTTGTTTGGAATGGTTTGGTTGGATGGATCGGTACTTGCTCTTGCGTCTAGGGTTACTGATAATGGAGCTGGTCCTGTGAGAGGAGATATAGATCCTATTGGTTTGATCGTGTAATCTTTGTTTATTTCATCGACAGTTTTAATAAACGGTTTGAAACAGTTATCCATAAATGATGCTAGAGTATTGAGGTTGTATCCATTGGATAATGTTTGTGATAGGGTCAAACATTGCTGATAGACTATGTTAAACGAGTATTTGTTGGGTAGATGTGGAATAATATCTCAAAATAATTGGCGTAACTCAGAAAATACTGTTGTTGATATCGGTTGTCCTATTTGTGATTTGGCTTGTATTTCTACAAAAAGTTCGTTTACTATCTTGTCGTATTTTGCTTGAGAATCAGCATTTGCTAGATACGGATCTGGGATTTGTGCGTTTGTAAAAGCAAACACAAGGAGTCAAAATATAGAAAGTAGTAGTATTTTTTTTATGCTCTGCATGGGTAATCATTGTAAATAGCGTAAAAGCATCTATTTTTATAGTATTATTATATCTAATTGTGTTGTATATTGCAAAAAAATTGTGCTTTTTGTCCTCTATATTCAGTTGCCTTTGCATGAAAAAAAGATATAGCATAGAGGTTGTTTCGTTTTTTTGTTTATTTTGCACTATGTTGATGAAAAACTCGTTTATTCTATCTGTTGTTTTAATTTTTTCATTTCTGTTTTTGGCATGATGTGCAAAAGAAGACGTTGTGGTTGATGAAAAAACAGATTTTTTTGTTGATGCTGTCTATTTTGATAGTTTATCTGATATGGTTTTTGTAGAAAAAACAGCATCGTTGTTGGATCAACAAGTGGTTACTGTTACTGCACAGGCTGCAGGAAGAGTTTCTAGTATTCCTTGACAAGAATGAGGAGATGTTCTTAGTGGGCAACCTATTATCCAACTTGCTGATACGGTGGCTTCATATGCAATTCAAGCACAAAGAGCCCAAAACAATACACAAAGAGCAATCGCACAAGACGCACAAACTCGTTTGGCTCTAGAAGATGCTATTATTGCTGCGGAAGCCGGTGTTGTTCAAGCAACTGAAGCACTTCTTCTTGCTCAGGCAAGTAGTCGTTTGTCATTAAAATGACAGACATTGTCTGTGGAACAAGCCCGTATTGCAACAGACAATCAATTATCTTCTATTCAAGTATCTTTTGCTAGTGAATATACTTCACTGAATAATCTTCTTGTCGATGTCTTGGATCGCGGAGATTCTATACTGGGTGTGACCAATAAATATAGATCATCCAATGATGAGTTTGAAATATTGTTGTGAGCCAAAGATACTCAAAGTAAATCAATTACAGAAAATCAAATATTCCAACTCTATGCACTACAATTAACTATAGCATGACTGTCAGATCAGGATCCTGCTGCAATGCTCAGTTCTTTAGATATCATGCTTTCTGCATATACCCAAATACAGACATTTCTTGCCCAACTGCAACAGTTGTATATTAATACAGTAACAGCAGTTAATTTGCCTGAAACGCAATTGGCTGGGTTTGTTTCATCGACATCAGCTTTGCAAACGAGAACACAATGAGCAAAAGCAAGTTTTGGTGGATTCCGCACCCAGGCAGCTACATCACTTTCTCCATTATCCAATGATAATCTTGCCTTTACTGTGGGTACTGAAACAGCGGAACTTTGATTAGAATCATCTCGTTTATCAGCAGAGAATGCTATAGTCAATGCACAGTTGGCGTTCAACAATGCTGAACGTGTGTATATCCAATCACAAAGCAATAGAGACAAACAATTGCGTATACTTCAGACGCAAGTCCAAGATGCGCAACTATGATATCAAGACGCACTGAGGCAGGTTTCTAAGCTGACTGTATGAGCTCCTGTACGTGGAGTTTTGTGATCGATATTGATTACTCCATGACAAGATGTGCAAATAGGAACGCCGTTGTTTACTCTCGTAGGAGATACAAATCAATTGTTATGATTTTCTGTTTCAGCAGAGGAATTGACTTATATTCGTGTAGGACAAGAAGTGGAGGTTGTTTCCGCTGGCGTTAGTTATAGTGGACAGATACAAAGCGTGCCTCGTGTTGCTGATAGGAGTATGCAATACCGTGTTGTTATATGACTTGATCGTCCGTTGGATTTTGTAGGAACTGCTGCTCGTGTTCGCTTCTCTTTCCCTGTTGGATCTCCCGTTGTTCCGCTCAATGCAGTTACTGGCCTACAGTGATGAAAATGAGTTATTACCGTCTTGGATAAGGATGATGAGTTATCTGTTCTTTCTGTAAACTTTGGAAAAGTATGGTGAACATATATAGAAATACTCTCAAGTGTGGGAGATGAGTATCGTATTGTTCTGAATAATGTCGGTAGTTATGATGCCAATGATTTTGTTATTCAAACAGAAAAATAGTTACACTAGGTTTTCTATAGCTATATAGTCTGATGCAGCTAGCGCTTTATGATAATTTTCTTGTACATTTCTGTTGTTGATGTCTTTCCCTATTCCTGCGTTTATGTTTATAGCAGCTTCCAATGCTGTTTGGAAGTTATCAAAGTCATTGGGTCATTCGATATTTTTGTATTTTTGTATAATGGTCTTGTTTTTGAGGCCATCGGCGAAGTATGCTGCATTTACTTTCGCTGCTATTTCCGGTTTTTCAAGAAGCTCTGGATTGCTGACTAGGTCTTCCCCTATCATATCTCAGTATTTTTTGTAGGTATGTTTGAATGTTATGCCGTTAAATCATCTTCAACGATATTTCATACCATCTCATTTTTGAGTATTTCAGTATTTTTGTGATTCTCCCGTAGGATCGTCTGGACCGTATACTCTATCTCGAAAAGATTCTTCATTGGCTTTGAGTGTTGTTAATTGACTATCAGACAATCCACTCACTCTTGCTCCAAAAGTTTCTCTTATTCTTTTGTTACTTGTATCTTTGTAGCTTATTTCTGCTATTTGTGGTTTGAATCATGATTCTTTGGCTATGGTGGCTAATATAGCTTTTTGTATAAATGGATTGGTGATATCATATCTGGTGAGCGCATCTTGGACGGTTTTCATGTTGGCTTTGTTATATTTTTCTGATGTTGCTTGTGCGGTTTCTTTTGTTTTTTTCTTATTTGTTTTCTCGTTTTTTTCCTCTTTTACTTTTGCTGATGCCTCTTTTCGCTCATCCCCGAAGAAGATATTCCCTTTTATATTTATAGCGAGTTTTTTTCGTATTTTATCCAATCCTTTTATGGTTTTGTCTTGTTCTATTTCTTGTTCTATCTGTTTAAGTTCATCGACATCACTTGCTCAGATTATTCATTCGAGAATATCTGCTCATAGATCACTATCTTTGAGGTTTTCTATTACATTTTTGATGGGAGATTCATGCTCTGTCATCTTCTAGGTTTGGTGCTATAAATAAACTTCTCTATAAGTATATATGTTGTGAGTTGTTTTGTCAAATTTTTGATTATAATATATAATGCATGTTTTATGAGGGACAAAATAATCCTTTTTGTTTTGGATCTTTGGTTATCATCTAGAATGACTGGGTTTTGCTTTAATTGCGCTTATTTATTTTTGTGTGTCATCTCGTGTCCACTTGCTCTTGCATATACAGAGAGATTGTTTATATATGTCACTTGTATAAGAGGGTGTAGATTTGTAGAGTTATTGTGTTACAAGGATTTTATTTGTTGTATCTGTCCGGTTATGGATTTGGCAAGTTATCAAAAGAAAGTTGATCAATCATTGCACTATTTACAGACTGAGTTTGGTTGATTGCAACTAGGAAGAGCAACACCATGACTTATTGAAAATATTGGTGTAGAGGCTTCCTATGGGCATATGAAACTTAACCAACTTGGCCATGTTTCGGTGTTGGATTCGCAAACCTTAAAGGTAGAATGTCGAGATAAAGGTGAGATGAAGAGCGTTGAGAAGGCTATTTATGATGCAAACATCTGATTGTCGCCACAGAATGATGGAGGATATCTTATCATCAGAATCCCTGCATTGACACAAGAAAGAAGGATTGATTTGGTAAAGCATGTGAAAACACTTGGAGAAGAAACTAAGGGTCAAATAAGAAGAATAAGGCAAGATGCGATGAAAGACACAAAGGATTTGTTTGTTGCTAAAAGTATAGGAGAAGATCTCCATAAGGGTAATGAAGAGGATATAGAAACTATGACGAAGAAGGCAAACATAAAAATAGACGAAATGGTTGATCATAAGGGTGAAGAAGTAATGAAGGTGTAGATAATAATCAATGTGAATTGTTAATAGTGAATGTATGAAATATCGTCATTGCGAGCCTGCCTGCCGGTAGGCAGGGAATAAAGTGACGTGGCAATCTTGAGAAACACTAAGGTTGCCTCGGTCGTTACACTCCCCCGTAGCTTCGTACGGGATAAACCTCGCAAAGACGAGTTGGAAATATTTGCTGGGAATATTATAATTATTTATCTGTAATCTATTTGTATGAATCCATTTACGCTTATTGTTTCTGAGGTATTGTATCGTCCGGTGTTTAATATCATCGTGATATTCCTTGGTTTGTTTGGTGGAAATCTAGGGCGAGCGATTATCTGTATGACGCTAGTTGTGAGACTTCTTCTTATTAAGCCTAGTCTTGCATGAGCACAAATGCAACAATCTATGTGATGATTACAGCCTAAAATGCAGGAAGTGCAAGAAAAATATAAAGACGATCCAAAAAAACTATCGGAAGAAACCATGAAGATATTGAAAAAGGATGGAGCTGGTCCGTTGAAGTGATGTTTGAGTATGCTTATCCAGATACCTGTATTTATCGGTCTATTCTTTGTGATAAGACATATAGCTGCAGATACTATACCTACTGAATGGTTGTATAGTTTCTTCTCATCATTTGGATCATGATATCAATCGTTGGAAGGGATCAACACAATGTGGTTGGGGATGGACTTGCTTGGAACAGGAAATATTGTATTAACGGTAGTTGCTTCGATATTTACCTTCTTGCAAATGAAAATGACGATGTTGGTAAAACCAGCAACGCCACAAGTACCTGGTGCTACTATGCCAGATATGAGTAAAATGATGTGATTTATGAACATATTCTTGGTGGTTATTATGGCCTCGTTTGTCTATGGTACTGCATGAGCTATAGGATTGTATATCACGGTAACGTCATTGTTTAGTGTTGTACAATATGCTATCCAATACAGAGTATTGTTATTGGCTAAGGCGAGAGTGTTGTTGGGTAGATAGGAAATTAGGGTTTATTTATGTTGTCCTGGATTGCCGCGCTACGCTCGCAATGACGGGTTGAAGTATTGTTATTGGCTAAGGCGAGAGTGTTGTTGGGGAAGTAGGAGATGAGTTACATATATTTGTCATTCTGAGTGAAACGAAGAATCTAGGGTTGTATTTATGGTATCCTGGATCCTTCACTTCGTTCAGGATGACGACATTTATATCATATAAAGTGAATTAATTATGACAAAAAACATCGGAAAGGTAATTACAGTAAGATGAGTAGTGGTAGAACTTTCGTTCCCACAAGCTCCAAGAATTTATGATGCAGTTGTTTTGACAAACAAAAATGCTGCTGGAGAAGAAGTGGTTGTGGAAGTATTGCAACAATTGGAAGATGGTGTCGTGAGAGGTATTGCTATGGCATCCACTGATGGAATCAGAAGAGGAGATGAAGGAACTGATACAGGGGCACCTATTAGCGTACCAGTAGGTCCAGAAGTATTGGGTCGTGTGTTCAATGTCCTTGGAAATCCTATTGATAATCTTCCTGCTCCAAAAACTAAGGAAAAGCGAGGTATCCATAGACCATCTCCGGATTTTATGGATCTAACAAACAAAGCCGAAGTATTTGAAACAGGTATCAAAGTGATTGATCTTATCGCACCTATGTTGAAATGAGGGAAGACAGGATTTTTTGGTGGAGCATGAGTAGGTAAAACAGTACTTATGCAAGAATTTATCCACAATATCGCTAAACATCATGGATGAGTATCGGTATTTGCTGGAGTAGGAGAAAGAACAAGAGAAGGTAATGATCTTTTCCACGAAATGACTGATTCTTGAGTAATGGGAAATACAGCGATGGTCTTTGGACAGATGAACGAAATGCCTGGTCCAAGAGCAAGAGTTGCGTTGACTGGATTGACTATGGCTGAGTATTTTAGAGATGTGGAACACAAAGACGTATTGTTATTTATCGATAATATATTTAGATTTACGCAGGCGGGTGCAGAAATATCTGCATTGATGGGACGTATCCCTTCTGCGGTAGGATACCAACCAACACTTTCTACAGAGATGGGTATCTTACAAGAAAGAATTACTTCTACTAAGCACGGTTCTATTACATCGGTACAAGCCGTCTATGTACCAGCTGATGATTTGACTGATCCTGCACCAGCAACAACATTTGCTCACTTGGATAGTACAATCGTATTGAATAGAGCGATCGCTGCGAAGGGTATTTATCCAGCGGTAGACCCATTGGATAGTACATCAACGATTTTACAAGAGGATGTTGTTGGTAAAAAGCACTATGATGTAGCACAATGAGTGATTAGAGTATTGCAAAGATATAAAGAATTGATGGATATTATTGCTATCTTGGGTATGGAAGAGTTGTCGTTTGAAGATAAACAACTTGTGTACAGAGCCAGAAAGGTAGAAAAGTTCTTGTCACAACCTATGCACGTTGCTGAAGCGTTTAACGGTATTCCTGGAGTATATGTTACTAAGGATGAAACGATCGATGCGTTTTCGAGAATCTTGAGTGGTGAAATGGATGATATTCCAGAAGCTGCTTTCTACAACAAAGGAACGCTCGAACAAGTATTGGCAGAGGCACAGAAGATGAAAGAAGAAGTCGTTGCGTAGGGATAATCCTCCGCTATGCTCGCAATGACGGAGTGGAGGTTTAAATCCTCCGCCCTTCGGGCACCTCCTTTATCAAGGAGGGGTATGAGGTATTGTGAGTGGGGGGTTCTACCTCCATTTTTTTTGTTATCTGTTTTTACCACTCGGGTGTTTTGTTTGATGTATTTACACCCGGGTGGGGTATGTCCAGGGTCGGTGTGTCTGCTTGATTTTGGGGGGGGACTTGTTATACTGAGGATAGATTTTTTAATTTTTGTGGTATTGGGGATGAAAATATTTCAAAAAGTTTCGTATGATCCAGATGCTGACGCATGTTATATTGCAGTTTCATCGTCAAAGGTGCACGATACTATCCAAAAATCAGATGATTGTTTTGTGGATATGGACAAAGATGGGCAGGTTGTTGGTATAGAGATACTCCATGTGGCAAAACATAAGTCATTGCTTGATCGTATTCTTATATCTAATATTCCCGTGGAACAATGCGTATAATACTTACCAATCATGCTCGTCAAAGAGCTAAACAGAGATGTATTTCTATTGCTGCTATTTGGGATTGTGTTTTGCGTCCAGACAAGGTTGACCACAAAGATGCAGTCTATTGTTATAAAAAAATGGGTAAAAGTGAGTTGTTATTGGTTTATACGAAAAATGATCAGGGTGATATTGTTGTCATTACGGTGATTAAGACGTCTAAGGTAGGAAAGTATATGTAGTCTGAATTATAGATAGAATAATGATTTTTACAGATTAGACGAATATCTGTCATTATGAAAGAGTGTAGCGACTGAAGAATCTAGGGAAGTTATGATGTGTTCCTGGATCCCTGCCTACCCTGACTGCCGTCAGGCAGGCGCAGGCAGGCTTCGCTATGCTCGCAATGACGTGGTGGAGGTTTAAATCCTCCGCCCTTCGGGCACCTCCTTTATCAAGGAGGAGTATGGGGTATTGTGAGTGGAATGTAATGAAACGAAGAATCTTTGAGATGATTAAGATCCTTCCCCTTCGCTATGCTCGCAATGACGTGCTGGAGGTTTAAATCCTCCGCCCTTCGGGCACCTCCTTTATCAAGGAGGAGTATGGGGTATTGTTTTCCACATTTTTTTAACAAAGTGTCAACAATATTGACCTAGTGTGACAACAAATGGACAGGTAAAGTTGTTGTGGTTTGTATATATTGTCCTGGATTGTCGCGGTGTTACACTCTCTGGCAATGACGGATGTTGTTTCTTGGGGACTGGGGTTATGGTCGTCGCGTCGCTTCGCTCCTTGCAAAGACGATCTTATTGTGTCGGTGTTCTGGTTGTCTTTTGTGTCACAAATGTGTCACAGTTGTCTTATACTTGCGTATATATGGATGTATGGATGATGTCATCTGTACATGAAACCAAAGGTTTTGTATGTTTTGTTGTTTGTTTGTGGCTGTTTCTATGATTATTTCCTAGATTCTTCGCTATGCTCAGAATGACGATGTATACTGTCTTTGGTAGGTCTTTAATGACGCAGTAATGGTCTATATATGTTGTGATCATGGTCGATGAAGTGACCTTGTAAAGTGCTATTCGCACTTGTCATGGAGTCGATGATGACGTAAAACATGCCTTTCAACCTTGGTTGTTGGTCATGAGTAGACATATATATTTGACAACGGTAGTAGGGCTTCTTGTGATACCTGGCTTCGGCTATAGGCATCTGTGAGAATGTCTTGCTGTCAATAGCTGTCAAAATAGACTTGCATTTGTGTCTAGGATGACTATCTTGTACAATGTTACTGTGTGGAGACACAGACGCTTAGATAGTTATAACTCTTATAATACCAGTATGTTCTGTAAGCTTTTAGCTTTTGGTCTCATCTGGTTTATGTGCGTTATAGTTATCCATCCTACTAATTTATTTGTCTTTCGACTTTACTGTCGGAAGGGATGCCACTAGAGTTGTCTTCTATCTTGGATAGGGACAATAGCGACTACCCTACCTACCGCAGGCAGGCGTAGGCAGTTAAACTCTATGGGTTATCCGTTATACCTTTTTTAATTTTTTACAACAATCGTACTATGAGTACATTTAAAAAACTATTCGCGTCTATCGCAGCGATCATGATCGTTGTGTCGACTGCTCCAGTAGCGGTGTTTGGACAAACATCTCGATCTGCTGAATATCAAGATGCTTATGCATATGCATTTGCTAACGGTATCACTACTATGCCTTCTATCGACGCTGCTAATCTTGCAGGTACAACTACAAGAGGACAAGCTGCTAAGTTTTTCGTAAACTTTGCTGAATCTAGAAGTAATACTAAAACAAATTCTAATTGTACATTCTCTGATCTTGCTCCAATAGCAGGTACAGATCTTGCTGCATTTGCTGTAGAAGCTTGTGAGTATGGTTTGATGGGAATCAATACAAATGGAATCTTCAAACCAAACGGAACTCTTTCTAGAGCTGAATTTGGAACTATCTTGTCTAGAGTATTGTTCGGATCTTTATACGATGGAGGAAATCCATACTATGCAGCTCATTTGACCGCTCTTAACAATACAACTCCTCCTTTGATGAACGATCTTTCAGCTCCTGAAAGAGAAATTATCAGAGCAGACGCTATGTTGCTTCTTTTCAGAGCCAGCACAGCTGACCTTGATAACGCACTTCCAGGATTCTGTAATGATCCTGAAACAATGTTGGCATGTCTTGTTATCGATCCAGATGGAGCAATGGGATTGTGTCCTGCTGCATGTCTAGGTGAAGAAGTTGAAGAAGTAACTCCAAATCCACTTCAAGGAGATGGTGCGCTTCAAGCAACTAACGTTTCTACATTTGTTAACAATACTACTATACCAATGGCATCTGCTACTGTTATAGGTAAGGTTATGTTATCTGCTTCTGCAGACGATGTAGTTATCAATTCACTTACATTTAAACATGGTGGATTCGGTGATAGAGCAGATGTTAGCGTCACTCTATATATGGAAAGTGGTGAAGGTATGTCTAGTGTTTCAAACAAAAGAACTATTTCATCAGAAGATTTAGTTGTTCTTAATTTGACTTCTCCAGTTGTAGTTAAAAAAGGAGGATCAGAAACTCTTTTGATTGTTGTTGATACATCGGGAGCAGAAACACATAATGCAGAACATACATTTATGCTTGAGAAAGCATGAATAGTAGGAAATGCATTATCTATTGCAGGTTCATTCCCAATTACATTGCCTTCTTTCAAGATAGCTGACCAAAATGCTGGTCAAGTAACATTCTCTGCTGATGGAAGCTTGCCTTCTATTAAGTTAGGTGATGCTGGAGCTGTAGTAAGTAAATTTAAGGCAGCTACGGACGGCGAAGAAGATATTTCTGTTTCATCTTTGACATTTAGAAGAGACTCTGCTTCTGATATTCAAGACTCAGATTTAGAAAACTTCAAACTATATATCAATGGAAATCATGTAGCATCTAGTGCTATGATGAAATCTAGAAAGGTAACTCTTACTCTTTCTACACCATTTGTTATAGAAAAGAATAAATCAAATGTTAAATTTGAACTAAGAGCAGATGTTGTTGGTTGAGCAAATAATACTGTATCTTTCTATATTGAAGATGCTCTTGCTCAAGGAAACAAATACAATGCTGGTTCATTGTTTGCTGGTTTAGGTTCAGCTAATTCTTATGGATCTACTATTATCGAAGCAGGAGCTGTTTCTCTAGAAAAAGTAAATGCAGCTAATGATTCGATAAAAAAGAATACAAAGAGAGTTGAATTTGGTACTATCAAAGTAACATCAAACTCTTCTACTGCAGAATTTGAAGATGTAACTCTTACTATTGCTTCTGTTAATGATGCTGCAGCTGGAGCATTTGTTCAAATTGAGAACTTAGAACTATACAACAAAACAAATGGTTCTGTCTTTGATTTGACTTATGTTACTGGAACTCTATCTAAAATTTATAGTTCTTCAGACTTAGGATTGTTATTACAACAATGAGTTACTCATGAACTTGTTGTAAGAGCAGATACTCTTATTACATCGACAAATGGTGATTATATCGTTAGTATAGCTAATGCTTCTACCGATGTTACTATTACTGAATTGTCTGATGGAATTGAAATTGATGATATTACTCCAAATGCAGTTGTATTGAAGAAGGTTCAAATTGAAGAACCATCTGTAACATTCTCTCAAAACTTGTTGTCGGCTACTTATACTGCTGTAATTGGTTCTGAAGTGGAAGTTGCAAACTTCAATATCAAACCAACGGACGCTGAAGATGTAGTATTACGTGAAATAAAATTTGAAAAAGTTGCAGGTACGGGTATATCTTTTGATAACACAAAAGTATCAGGATTCACTCTCTATATGATGAATGGTTCTGGTGAATATGTTTCTATCAAAAATGTTGGAACTAACCAACTTGATGGTTGAGAAGTTACTTTCTCAAGCCTCAATAAAACTTTAGCAAAAGATGTTCAACACAGATTTAAATTAACAACAACGCTTGTTAAAGATGCTAATAACGCTTGATATCAGTTCAGAATGTGAATCTCTGATTATGATATAGAAGATGCAGTTGATGCTGACGAGGTACTTCATGCTTGAGCATTTGCTCCTATAGTATCTAATTCAAATAGATTGGTTACTATACAAGATGCTGGAACGTTATCTGCTGTAGTATATACTTCAGAAACTCCATTGAACTTAAGACAGAATCTTCTTGGTAATACTACTTCAAGCTTTGTTGCTTCTTATGAATTGACGGCTTTGAATGAACCAGCTCTTATCAAAGATTTGGATATGGTAGCTACTGTTGCTGCTGGGAATCTTATTGATGGTGTTAAAGAAGTAATTCTTTATGCTAACGATAAGACTACTGAAATAGCAAGAAGAACAGTTACTTCTGATACTGTTTCGTTCAACAATATTGATTATACTGTTGCACAAGGTACAGAAAAGATTTGGGTAAAGGTTTCTACTCAAAGAATCGGACTTAATCATCCAGGTTCTGCAACTCAAGGTATTGAATTTGATTTGGATGTAGTTACTGCTGATGGAGCAGACTCTGATGTCGCTCTTGCTGCTGTAGATGCTACTGCTGGTTCAACGCCATTTAACGTATATCCAGTCAGTGTATCTAATGTTGCTGTAGATGCTACTCAACAAAATGCTGTCTTATCAGATGGTGCTTCAACTTTAGTTGCTAGAGTTGCTGTTACAGCCGCTTCTACAACTAACACTAAATGAGCTAACGGGGCAACTCTCAAGACTACTCTTGAAGAAATGAACTTTAATTTTAAAACGCTTAGTAATGCCACTATTGATGGTGCTAACTTCGAGTTGAAAAGAGTAAGTCCATTGAATGGAACTCTTAATAGTGCTGTTCCTGCTGCTGGAGCTTTGCTTGCAGGTAGTACTGTTAGCTTTGATCTTACCGCATGATTTAGTAACAACAATGAAGTTGCTGGTACTGTGGTGTTTGAAGTTTATGCTATAGCTACTGTGACAACTGGTACTGCTAATGCTTACCTTGAACTAGAACTAGTTCCTGGTATAAGCCCTGCTGTAGAGTTTGGTTCAGATGAAGTTGGTTCTGAATGATATGCTTACGTACTTAACGAAACATTGAAATTCGGTCAACTAAGATACAATCCTAACTAGTATTGTTATCTTAAACTAGCTCAAAAAGACTCTGTCTTTTATGCCCTGGAGAAATCCAGGGTTTTTTTCTTGTAAAAAAACTAGATAAATATACTATGTAGCTGTTTTATTTCTATTGTAATTTTATGATGCGTATTGTGTATATTCTGTCTATAGTCCTCCTTGTTGCTTGATGTTCTCGTCTAGAACCGATATCAGTATGATCTTTAGATCAATATGTGGATACGGGTACTAATTATCTTGATATGAGATGACAAAACCTATCTTCTATTCCAGATGTATGTAGATGACTAAGTGATTCATACCATGATACTTTAGAGGGAATAGATTTTTCTAATAATGCTATAGAAAAGCTATCTTTTTCTGATCTTGACTGTTTATCGTCTCTTCAAGAAATAGATCTTTCGTATAATCAGATTACTACAGTTAGAGAAATTCAACCAATAGCTACTTTAACCTCTCTATTTCTTCATCAAAATGCTATAAAAGATATTAGTTGATTGTCCGTACTTATTTGATTACGTACACTTAATTTGGCTTATAATGATATTATGGATGTCAGTCCTTTGGTAAATTTATCTTCTTTGATCGACTTACAGCTCCAACATAATAATATTGTAGATATTGAATCATTATCTTCTCTTGTATGACTCCAATCATTAAAATTAGAATTTAATCAATTGGATGATGAACAATCTTTATATTTTCAGCCACTTTTACGTTTACGTTTCCTTTCTGTAGGAGAGAACCTTATGGATCAATCAACTATTGATGCTTGGCAATCTACAATTAACTGACAGTAAGACACACAAAATTCCCTCATCACCTCGCCACGCAGTTTTGCGTGGTAAAGGTGGTGGGGGTTTTTTCTTTAGTGAAAAAAAGAGTGGGGCCACGCAGTGAATGCGTGGTAAAGTTTTTTCTTTTTGGGGAAAAGCAAATCCCCCCTAGCCCCCCTTTATCAAGGGGGGAATATGGCTAACAAAAGTGGAGGGAGAAAGAAAATCCCTCCTAGCCTCCCTTTGTCAAAGGGAGGGGCTTG
>Ga0209702_10004879_pt1 | contig 18945 bp, 11 predicted proteins | sample FRY01_FD_187210 | JGI IMG/M metagenome (GOLD analysis project Ga0209702, IMG submission 187210) | Freshwater microbial communities from Lake Fryxell liftoff mats and glacier meltwater in Antarctica - FRY-01 (SPAdes) (version 2) | ecosystem: Environmental > Aquatic > Freshwater > Ice > Glacier...
ATAGTATACAAGATAAAGATCTCTCGTTGTTGAGTAAATTTCCTGAAATTAAAATACCCAATCAATTTTTTTTGAATGAAGGAAACTTTCGGTTTAAAAATTTAACTGATAGCATAAAAGATAATCCACTTACTTTTTCTAATGGTGCAGTATATGCCGATTTAGACAATGATGGTGATTTGGATATTGTTGTAAATAATATCAATGACCCAGTAATGGTCTATGAAAACAATACCAATTCTACAAAAACTAAATCTGATTTTGCTTCTATTAAATTAGTTGGTCCAAAATTAAATAACAATGCCATCGGTGCTAAAATATGGATGTTCCAAAAAGAGAAGGTAAGTACTTATGAAATGCAAACAGTGCATGGTTTTCAATCGAGCATGCTAGCTCCTATTCATATTGGGATGGCCAATATTCAAACAGATTCCGTTGTTTTGATCTGGCCTGATAATAGCTATCAAAAAATAAATTTAGTAGTCGGTAAGCAGCAAATAGTAAACTATGAAAAAGGGCTGCCTAAATTTAATTATATTGGTTTCGCTCAAAAACAAAGTAATGCTTTAAGTGCCAAATTAGAAGATATTACTAAGGAAAGTGGTTTGCAATTTAAGCATCAAGAAAACTTATTTAATGAATTTGATCGAGAGTCTTTAATGCCTCATATGGTTTCAACAGAAGGGCCAGCGCTGGCAGTGGCAGATATTAATCATGATGGGTTAGATGATATTTTTATTGGAGCAGCTAAAACTTTTCATAATGGCGTGTTCTTACAGAATCAATCTGGTAAATTTACTCAACTAAAACAACCAGCATTATTACTAGATTCAATGTGGGAAAACGTAGATGCAATATGGGTTGATGTGAATAATGACACCCATAAAGATTTAGTAATTTCTAGTGGTGGAAATGAATATTATGGCGAAGATGCTCATTTGAATCCACTATTATACATTAACGATGGCAAAGGAAACCTTACAAAAAAAGAGAATGCATTTAAGTCAGTTTACACTACTCAAAGTAAAGTAATTGCGAATGATTTTAATGGAGATGGCTTCATCGATTTATTTATTGCCGGGAGAGCTATTCCTTGGCAATATGGAAAGCCACCAAGATCTTACTTATTACAAAATGATGGGAAAGGTAATTTTGTAGACGTTACTGCATCAATAGCTAAAGAATTACTTGAACCCGGAATGGTAACTGATGCAAAGTGGATCGATATCAATGGTGATCAGCAAAAAGACCTGTTATTGTGTTATGAATGGGGTGGTGCAGATGCGTTTTTAAAAACCGGAAAAACTTTCACCAAAAAAATAATGACCAATAAAAAAGGATGGTGGCAATTTATGCTTCCAGTAGATATTGATAATGATGGCGATTTTGATTTGGTACTGGGCAATTATGGTTTAAATAGCCGACTAAAAGCTTCGCCTGAGCAGCCTGTTACATTGTATATAAATGATTTTGATGATAATGGAAGTATAGAACAAGTAATGACTTATTATGTTGGAAACAAGGAAATTCCATTTGCCAGTAAAATTCAATTGGAGAAAAGAATGCCTTTTCTTAAAAAGAAGTTTCTATATGCAGCCGATTTTGCTAAGGCTAATATGGTTGATTTATTTGGACAAAAAAAGCTGAATCAATCGCTAAAATTACAAGTAGATTGTTTTGAGAATTTGGTATTAATCAATGATGGGAAAATGAATTTTAATTTAATGCCATTGCCATTCGAAGCTCAGTTAAGCACTTTTAGAACTGCCACAATTATTCAATCTAATAAAAATACTTTGCCCAATTTATTCATTGCAGGAAATTTTTATGCAAATAATATTGAATTAGGAAGGCAGGATGCAGATTTTGGTCTGCTCTTAGAAAATAAAGGCAAGGGTAGTTTTAAACCATCATTAGTTAATGGCAAACCAATAACTGGCCAAATAAGAAATATTCAACCAATTCGTATTAAAAATAAAAATGCTTTTTTGCTTGCTAAAAATAATGATTCTATCCAGCTTATTACTATTCAATAATTATTTAAAAATCGGATAGTTAATAGTAGTTACCCATTTGGTACTATCTTTTTCGGTAAGTCTATTGGTTATTAAACGTTGAAATGAAATGGCAGGAGATGATTTTTGATAATCTTCAACGTAGTATTTCATTGCTTGCTGACATTGTTCGATCGTTGTATTTCCACCTTTAACTTCTGCTACTAAAATATTCCCTAGCATCATGTTTTTCAAGAAAAATTTGTTGTTTGAAGCAAGATTTTGATCAGTTGCAATTGCCACCATTAAATCGAATTCTTTATTATTATCGGTATGGATATTTAATATAGGAAAATTTACAGCCCTGCTTTTTTGTTGGAGAATATATTGATTAACTTCATCAATTAAACTATAAATTTCATCAACCGTTGGAAAGTGTTGGTACGATTGTTTTGTAGAGATATAAGATGAATTTGGAACTTTTTGTTTTTCAATTTTAAAACCATACAATTTTTCAATCGAATTAAAATGCTCTTTTAGCGAATTCATAAAAACAACATAATCTTCTTTTTCCTTATTGTAAGATAAATATTGAATAGCCTTTTTAAAAGGGTTTTTGGAAAATTCGAATACGGAATTTAAAGTAAATTGGGCGGATGAATTACCTATTGAAGAAAATTGAAAATCCAGAGTGGTAATTATATCATTGCTTATAGTAGTTGCTTTAAATCCATTTAATAAAACAATACTTATTTGTATTTTTTTCTTTTTGTATACGAAATTGCTATCGTTTATCTTTTCACCTGGCCACCATTTGATCCAATTTGCCGAATTTGCAATATTCCTGGTTACTGCATTATTCGGACATTCAACTTCCAGTGTTTGGGTATTTACTTTTTTAGATGGAAGTAAAAAAATGACGATGATTAATAAAGCTGTAATTCCTAAAACTGATAGCAAAATTTGTTTCATTGTTGCGTATATTTTTAACTGATTTAATTATTTAATTAATTGATTGTACAATAATCCAACTTGATTTCCTTGTTCCTTTCCTTTATCAATTGCAGATCTATAATGAATTCCTCCGTATAATCTGCTTATTCCAGCTTCATCAGAAGCTGCTTCAATTGATTTAAAAGAACGTTTCATGCCGAGGTATTGCAATTCCGTTGTATCATTAAATGCAAAATTATCGCCATAAGCTTTGGTTAAAACTGTTGCAGCAGCTGCAGAAATTACACTATGTTCACTAGTGTATTCAGGGAAAGGTGGTGTTTGTAAAAACGCATTCCATTCCGATTCGAGATGTTCTCTTATAACTGTTATTGGCCTAACCATCTTACTCTTGTATTTTTCATCCCAACATGCTATAAATGCATCAAATATTGCGCTTGACGTTAAAGCAAAAGTTTTAGCTGTTTCCATTTCATTTTTATTTGAGGCTCCACTTAAAATAGTAGTGATTCCCATCCAATGCCCAACTGGTGTAGTTTTTTTATTGGCGTAAGTTAAATGACCTTTGTGCTCAGAAACGAATGGATTATCATCCCAATAATACGCAATACTATCTTGTTCTTTGGTTTTACTTTTACTTACATCATAAACTTCTTTTAGCTCTTTATAATAAAGGCTTGATTTTTCTAAACTATATGCTGGAGGTGGTATAAGTTTAAATTGAGCCGCGGAATCCATTAGTAGTGGTTGTATTTTATACCAATAAGGTTCTACTGCATCTGAATAATCTGGTGGTGTTTGCTGCCATTTACCAATTTCTTTAAAAACACTGTAACGCGGCATTCCACGCGTTATTTTATAGTTATCAGTTGCTGCTCTTTTCAAAATAATATCGGCAACCGATTCCCCAAAATTGACTGATCTATCAAATTCTGATTGATCAATATTACTAAACTGTTCTAGTAATACTTTTGTTGAATTAGTAATGCTGTCTTTAGAAAATACCAATGTTTTTGCAACTTTCATAAAAGCAACCGATGCTGCTAATTCAAAATTATATGTTTGTGTAGTTTGAGGTGGAGGGATGTTGGAAAAGCCTTTTAATTTGCTTGTAATTGATTCTTCATTTGGGAAAGCAAATTTTAATGTTTCATAATAGGCAAGATTACTGTACGCATATATTCTACTTGCAACCGGAGGAGAAAAAATATCATAAACTATTACATCAGTCAATTTTTGAACGCAGTAATATTGTATTGCGGAGCCTGTTATTGGTTTTTGCTTAGTAGTTTCCTTACAACTATTCAAGCCAATTATTAGCAAGATGCTTATATGTGCTATTTTAGATAATTTGCTCATAACCTCAATTTAATTTTTCACCAATTTTACTTGACCTTTTTGATCTATAATTTCTGCATAGTTAATACTATTATTTAACAATAGGTATTTGCCTGATTGAGATAAAAACCCCGACCCGTTTGAATTTTCTTCCTTTCTAACTTTCCCATTTTTTAAATAAATCTTGCAATATTTGTCGGATGGAGAAAGGGCGATAATTTTTAATTGATTGTTACTTTTGAAAAGCTTTAATGGGCCGTTATTTTGAGCAGCAACTAGTGAAAACCAGTTATTTATAACTATCTCAGCTAATCCTTTACCATTAACACTTACAAAAAATCCACTTTCTAAAATTGATAATGGTTTAAATTCTCCATTTCCATTTCCCTTTAAAATTAATCCATTAAAAGCATCATATCTTCCTAAATAAGGAGCCATTCCATATTCATTTCCATTAAGGGCAATATCTATATTGCCATCACCATTAAAGTCTTTGGCAACAATTCCATAAACAGGAGCCAGCTGAGCCTGAGCGGGTAATGGATGTACAATAAAATTAAACTGCCCTTTATTTTCTATCCAACAAGTATTAAAATTTATTACTGCTAGTTCTAATGCTCCTTTCATTATTTCGGGAGAAAATACTTCTTGCATTGTGGATTTAGCATAAGAAGTATAATTCGGAAAACGTTCTTTCAGCGCTGTCATTTCCCTAATAAATTCATCTCTTCCTGCAATAGGAAATTCTTTAATTGGTCCATTTATTGTTGATGGTAAGGACGAACTAAAAACCGCATCAAAACTGGTATTGTTATCAAAATCTTTTGCATATACTTTAATCGGATATTGTATAGTTGGTTTTAGATAGCCGTTTTGTCCAAAATTACCAACTACATAATCAATATCTCCATCATTATCAATATCAGCTGCTGATATACTATTCCACCATCCCGTTTCACTTTGTATATTATTATTTACTTTAACCAATTTATTTCCTTGGTTTTGTAGTGTAATAATTGAACCCCATTCTGTTGTAACCAGTAAGTCAATTTTGTTATCGTTATTTATATCAGACCATAAAGCACTTGTTACCATTCCAATATTTTGCAAATCAGTGGCTACTTTGCTAGTTACATCTGCAAAAATTACTTTCCCGTTTTTTGAATCATTCCTATACAAGTAACTACTTGTAGGAGAAGGATAGCGACCTGGTATAACTCGTCCACCTATAAATAAATCTAAATCTCCATCATCATCATAGTCCGCTGCTACAATACAACTTTTTGTTGCTCTGTTATTGGTAATTTCAATTATACTTTCGGTGAAATTTCCTTTTCCATCATTTAGAAAAAAGTGATCCATATACGCTTTAGATTGTGGCTCATTTTCAGCGCCACCAGAAGCTATAAAAAGATCTAGATCATTATCTCCGTCTGCATCAAACAAACATATTCCTGCATCATCTTGCAACTGTGGAATCAATTTGTCGAATATTTTTTTCTTGCTAAATTTTCCAGCATTATTTTGTGTAAAAATACTTGCACTGAACGGAGATCCACCTCCAGTAATAAAATCATCTAGTCCATCTCCATTAATATCTCCAACCGCTAGAGATGGGCCATATTGAGTGAGTTTATGAGGAATCAATCGTTGAATATCAAAATCAATAAAATCTACTTCGGCATACTGATAATTAATTCCTGCGGCAGTTGTAATATCTGTAAACCAATTACCAGTTGCTATTAGCGATTGTGCTTGAGGTATATCAGAGGTAGCATTTTTAATATTCAACGTTAAGGTTTTATCTGGCTTTGGGTGTAAAATAGTTTGATGTTTATTGCCACCCCATTCAACTCGAATTGAATCGATCAAAGCATTTTTTCCTAACCCAAAATGAGCAATATTTTCTATTGTGGAGAGATAGCCTCTATATGGACTATTCTCATAAGTTTGATGACTATCCTTTGAATAAACATGAATAAATGCTCCAATACCATTGATATTATTTCTATCTCCTTGTAATTGAATACGAATAAAATGTTGCTGCTCTTTTTGTTCGTTCAAGGTATTTTCTAAAAAAGTAATTGGCATATTGGTGTTGTTTACGATCACATCAATATCTCCATCTTTATCAAAATCTGCATAAGCCATACCAGCAGAAAAAGTAGGAGTGTCCCAACCCCATTCTTTTGTTTTATCATCAAAAGTTAAGTCGCCATTATTATGAAAAATATTATTACTAATTTTTACAACTGGTAATTGTTTGAGTACATCTTCTAAAGGTGCATTAGCTACTGCATTTTTTCGATATGCCATAAAATCCATATCCGACATATCTTTCGGCAAACCATTCGTAATTAATAAATCTCTAAAACCATCATTATCTGCATCAACCAACAATGGCGCCCAACTCCAATCAGTTTGAGCAACACCACTCAAATATGCAATTTCACTAAATACTGGAATGCCAATTGAATCATTTTCATTTATAGAGAATCCTTGATTTAATTGCAATGTATTTCTTGGATATTGATACATATAACCAAAACGATCGGAGTTCTGAAAGTTCTGATAATTCATATCACCATGCATCATTTTTTGTCTGAAATTATCTGAAGGCATCATATCAGTTTCAATTATATCGGCCTTCCCGTCGTTATTAATATCGGCAATGTCATTGCCCATTGCATTTTTACTGGTATGCTTTAAATAGTCGGCACAATGATCGGTGAATGTTCCGTTTTTATTATTGATGTATAAAATATTATTAGATAAATAATCATTGCTAACGTAAATATCTTTCCAACCATCATTATTAATATCTGCAATACTCAGTCCTAATCCGTGACCTTCAATTAGTATACCTGCTTTAGCTGAAACATTTGTAAATACTGGATGTTTTAAGGTAGTACTAAAATTATTTTCTAATAGTTTATCTGTATTAGGCCAAGAACCATCTTTTCGAATCGGACGAAATTCATTCGGGTAAGTACCATCTAAATCATTCAATAAAAGATATACATCCAAATCACCATCATTATCATAATCAAAAAATGCTGCCATTTGCGTGTTGGCAACGATATTCAAACCATACTCGGCAGCCATGTCTTTAAATATTGGATAACCAGTAGTTTTATTAATGCCTTGGTTTACATATAAAATATTTTTTTTACTGTTGCTATCAGGCAGAATGGCTGCGCAAACATAAATATCCAATAGACCATCATTATTAATATCTATTACACTTGCTCCTTTACTCCATTTTGCGTTTCCGTCAACTCCTGCCTCTTTTGTAATATCTGTAAATTGTAAGTCGCCTTTATTAATATACAATTTATTGGATACTTGATTTCCTGTAAAATAGATATCGGGTAAGCCATCATTGTTAAAATCGCCAATACCTATACCCCCACCATTATTAATGTATTCATAGTTTAAAACATTAAGTTGGGCATTTTCTGTTATTTGATTAACAAACTGAATACCAGTTTTTTCAGAACTAATTTTTTTAAACAAAGGTTTGTGCTGATTGCAGGCAAAAAATGAAAATAAAATAATTAAATAAAAAAAGTATTTCATGGAATTTTTATGAATAAATTTGGCATAGCTATTTACTTGCAAAATAAGCATTATGAAACGATTACTCGCTATTTACACAATACTAACATTTCTTGGTTTTGCTGATTTAAATGCACAGCATCCCTGGAAAATTTCTACTACCACAATCAACCCAGCTAATTATTACGGAATTACTGTAGCCAATGGTATGATTGGTGTTGTTTCATCTCCCGAGCCATTTAAAGTAAAGGATGTTGTGTTGGCTGGTGCCTATGATCAATACGGTCGTGGAAGAGTAAGCAATTTCTTGCGCAGTTTTAACCTGCTCAATATGCAATTCGGAATTGATGGTAAAAATATTGCTGCAAGCGATGTGCAGAATATGAAACAAGAATTAGATATGAAACAAGCTGGCTTTACTTGTTCTTTTGATTATGGCGATAAAGCAACAGTAAGCTATACCTATTATTCTTTAAGACATTTACCTTTTACTGTATTGATGGATATAACAGTAACTGCAAAAAAAGATATATTGATGAATACTGCAAGTGTAATGGAAGCGCCTGATGCATTAAAAGATGTACAAAATTATTACAACGAAATTGATCGACCGCATGTAACCATTAGCCTGCTTACTTCTTCGGCTAAGAGCCCTACTGGTAAATTATTAATGTGTGCCTCCAATACATTTCTTTTTTCAGAAAAACATGGAGCTGAACCTAGGGTTATTCATGAAATGTGGGATAATAATATGCATTTAATGAAATTCAATAAAAAAATAAGAGCAGGTGAAACATATCGTTTTTCTATTGCTGGATCTTCAATAACAAGTGCTCATCACGATGATCCTTTGAATGAAGCTGAAAGGATGACCATTTTTGCTAGGTTAGAAGGAAGAGAACGCTTACTTGAATTTCATACAAAAGCTTGGGAAAAATTATGGGAAAGTGATATTCAAATTGAAGGAGATGATCAATCGCAACAAGATATTCATAGCATGATGTACCATTTGTATTCTTTTGTTAGAGAAGGAACCGATATGAGTCCATCTCCAATGGGATTAAGTGGGTTGGGTTATAACGGTCATGTATTTTGGGATACTGAATTATGGATGTACCCAGCCATATTAGTATTGCATCCAGAAATGGCTAAAAGTCTTGTAGAGTATCGATTTCAACGATTAGGAGCTGCAAAGAAAAATGCTTTTAATCGCGGATATAAAGGAGCAATGTTTCCTTGGGAAAGTGCAGCCACGGGTGTAGAGGAAACACCGGTATGGGCATTAAGTGGACCGTTTGAACACCATATAACTGCATGTGTTGGTATTGCAGCATGGAATTATTATTGCGTTACACAAGATAAAGAATGGCTTAAGGAAAAAGGTTGGCCAATATTAAAAGAAACTGCTAATTTTTGGGCAAGCAGAGTAGAAAGAAATGGGCCAGGGAAATTTGATATTAAAAATGTTGTAGCAGCAGATGAGTGGGCTGAGAATGTAGACAATAATGCATGGACCAATGCATCTGCAAAAGCAGTATTGAAATATGCAACTGATGCCGCTAAAATATTGGGTGTTGCTGCTGATGCAGATTGGATGAATGTTGCACAAAATATTCCAATTCTAAAAATGGATAATGGAGTAACTCGTGAGCATGCTACTTATAACGGTGAGGGCATTAAACAAGCAGATGTAAATCTTTTGTCTTATCCTTTAAACGAAGTAAGTGATCTGAAACAAATAAAGAAAGACCTTGAATATTATGAAACAAGGGTTCCTACTGAAGGAACACCAGCAATGACGCAAGCAATTTTTGCCTTATTATATGCCAGACTGGGTGATGGAGAAAAAGCATTTCATTTTTTTCAGGATGCCTATATTCCAAACTTAAATCCACCATTAAGGGTAATTGCGGAAACAAAAGGGGGTACTAATCCCTATTTTGCTACAGGAGCAGGAGGTATTTTACAAAGTGTAATGATGGGTTTTGGTGGGTTAGAAATTACTTCCGAAGGAATAACTCAGGTTAAATCTACGCTGCCAAAAAAATGGAAAAAACTCACCATCACTGGCGTTGGTATTTCTAATAAGACATTTGTAGTTAAATAATTTTTCTTATTTTCGAATTGTTGAAAAAAGTCCTTGCCATATTAATATTAGCTTTTCTCCTCTTTAATTGGGGTGGATATAGAATCGTATCTAGTTATTTTGAAGGTCGCGCAGAAGAAAATTTTCAAGCAGCTGTAGACCAAGATATTTATGATGAAGCGGCATTATTACATATAAAAGTGCCATCCAATTTACCTTATACCAATAGCTCTCCTTCTTATGAAGCTGTTAATGGTAATATTGAAATAAATGGTGTTTCGTACACTTTCGTAAAACGTCGTTTTATGAATGATTCATTGGAACTTTTATGTATTCCAAATGCAGAAAAAACAGAAATTATAAATGCAAGAGATAATTTTTTCAGACTCGCTAATGACTTTGTAAGTAATAATACTAGTAAAAAAACAAATTCTTCACATCCGCATACCAGTAAATTTTCTGTACAAGATTTCTCTAATCATCACTTCTTTTCTTGGCAGTTTAGTAGTGGTAATATAGTAGAAATTAAATGGTCAGTAGTAAGGTATGATTTGGGTGATGATTATACTTCTCTTCAAGAGCGACCTCCGCAAGTTTAATGTTGGTACATTAAGCATTTTCACTATTCACTTTTCAATTTTTTTTATGAAGAAGACCTTTATGGGCTTTGTTATTATTGTATGTCTGCTATCATGTAAGAACAGCAATGATTACAAGACTTTTTTGCATAACCCAACTTTATTTAGTGCAACAGTTCATGAGTTGAACACCGTTGTTATGGGCAATAATTTTCCACCTATGGTGGCATCACGCAATTATGCTTATGCAGCTATTGCTGCCTATGAAGTAGTTGCTGCTGCTTATCCTCAACAATATCAATCTTTGGGTAATCAGTTGAACGGGTTAAAAACTGTTCTTTCGCCAAAAATTACTGAAGATGTAGATGTTGAACTGGCTTCACTGTTAGCCTACATTAAAGTTGGTGAAGCAGTTACTTTTCCGGAGGGGAGTATGAAAGAATATAGGGATAGTATTATTCGAGTTGCAAAGGGAAAAGGGCTTTCTAACAAAATCGAAAAAGCATCTATATTTTTTGCCGATAGTATCAGTATGGAAATAATTAGATGGAGTAAGATGGACAATTATTTACAAACCAGAAGTTCAGAAAAATATGCAGTGATGGATATTCCTGGGCGATGGGTTCCTACACCACCATTATATGCTTCAGCTGCTGAGCCACATTGGCAAGAAATCAGGCCAATGGTATTAGATAGTGCAGGAATATTTGCACCAGCACCACCTCCAACTTTTAATATAACTGATAAAAAAAGCAAGTATTATCAAGAGGTATTATTAATTAAAAATGCAATTGATAGCCTTACTCCAGAACAAAAGCACATAGCGGAATTTTGGGACGACAATCCATTTAAAATGAATGTTGTTGGACACGCTATGTATGGCAGTAAAAAATTCTCACCTCCTGGTCATTGGATGAGTGTTGTTGGAATAGCTTCATTAAAAGCAAAAGCTGATTATGCAACTACAGTTTATGCGGTAACAAAAACTTCCATTGCTTTATTTGATGCTTTTATTCAATGTTGGTATGTAAAATTTAAATACAATACGGTTCGCCCAGAAACAGTAATCAACAAATACATCGACATCAATTGGAGACCTTTTTTACAAACACCTGCTTTTCCGGAATATACTTGCGGGCATTCAACTATTTCATCATCTGCAGCCGAAGCATTAACTAGTGTGTATGGAGATAATTTTCAATATACCGATTCAACCGAATTAGAATTTGGAATTCCCAACCGTTCTTTTAAATCTTTCAGACAAGCGGCTGAAGAAAATAATTGGGCAAGATTTTACGGTGGACTTCATTTTCACAATTCATGTATCGTAAGTAACGATATTGGTCAAAAAGTTGGACAACAAATTGTTACTCGCTTAACAATGAAAAAATAATTGGTTATTTATGAAATCAAAACTTCAACTGCCTTTAGTAAAGGTGGTATTATTCATACTTTTTTTAACAGCATCAACAAAAGCAATTTCACAAACAGATATAGATGCGATTATGATGGCTAAAAATAATTTTTGTACTGGCATCATGTATAGCAACAATAGCTGGAAAAATTATTGGGAAGGAACCTTTAAAAGAAACAATGCCAATTTAGGAATAGTAAGTTCACAAGTAGTTGGTGTAATGGGGAATTACGGTATTAAAGACAATTTAAATATATTGTTTTCATTGCCATATATCAGCACTAAAACATCTGCTTCTTATTTAGATGGACAAAATGGCTTTCAAGATTTATCGTTAACACTTAAATGGATGCCAATTGAAAAAAAATTGGGTAAAGGAGATTTTTCATTATACGGTTTAGGTGCTGTTTCAATCCCTACTAACAATTATGTTGCAGACTATTTGCCCTTATCAATTGGTATGCGCAGCAATGCTTATTCTTTAAGGTTGATGATGGATTATCAAGTCAACAATTTATTTATTACAGGATCCGCCGCATATATTATGAGGGATAATGTTACTATTGATAGAACAGCATATTACACTACCCAAATGGTGTATAGCAAACAAGTTTGGATGCCCAATATGGCCAACTTCAATATTCGTGCAGGTTATAGAAGTTCCAAATGGATTGCTGAAGGTGTTTTAGACATTATTCAAACGAATGGTGGGTTTGATATTAGAAAAAATGATATGCCTTTTTTAAGCAATCAAATGAATGCTACAAGAGTAGGCTCGAATATTAAGTACACTTTTTCATCAATTGAAGGATTGTCGCTCATTGGAAATGCAATGTTTACAGTTGCAGGAAGAAATATGGGACAAACTACCAGTTTAAGTGCTGGAGTATTTTACATCCTTGATTTTACAAAAAAGAAAAAAGTAGCTGAAGAAAAAAAGTAAAAACTAAACAATGCGAAAAATATCAAAATATATAATCATATTTATTACTGCATTATCATTTGGATGCAATAAAAATGTAGAAGAAAGAACCAACCAGTTTCCTCAGTTAAACCCTACTTTAATAGATGTTAATGCAGGAGATTGGAAACCAATACTTTTAACAACTGCCAATGAATTTACATTAGCTGCACCGTTACCAACAACTAACGCAGCTTATCTAAGAGAACTCAATGAAATAAAGGGTTTTCAGCAGGGATTAACTGATGCACAAAGAGCAACTATTAATTATTGGAGTGCTGGAGCAGTTTTAAGATGGAATGAAATTTTAAGGGAGTTGGTTGCTAAACGAAATTTACCTCCTTATCAAAATGATGATGGCAGTTATCCTATACCAAGCGCTGCAAATCCTTTTGCATATCCTGCATTTCCATTTTCAAATCCACCATATGCAGCAAGAGCTTACGCATATGTAAGTGTTGCTCAATATGATGCATTGGTTGCTGCCTATTATTATAAGCGATTGTACAATAGATCGTCACCGTATAAAGTTGATGCAACAATTGTTCCATTAGTTCCACCTACCGACTTACCATCATACCCTAGTGAAGATGCTGTTGTAAGTTCTGTAACTGTGGAGTTATTAAAATTATTATTCCCTGCAGATGTTGCCTACATTCAACAAAAAGCGGATGAACAAAAATTCTATAGAATTATTGCAGGAGCCAATACAAGATCCGATATGGATGCAGGTGAAACCCTAGGTAGATTAGTGGCTATAAAAGTAATTGCAAGAGCCGCAAGCGATAACATGAGTAGGGCAGTTGGTACACCAGCACAATGGGCATTACTAGAATCTCAAACAGCAGCAACTGCTGAAATACCATGGAAGAGTTTAGATGTACCAAGTAGACCACCAATGTTGCCTTTTTTTGGAAAAGTAAAACCATTTTTATTTGATTCATTAACAACAATAGCTCTCCGGCCTCTTGCACCACCATCAATCAACTCAATTAAATTTAAAGAAGAATTGGCCGAAGTAAAACGTTACAGTGAAGGGGTAACTCGTGAACAAATTGCAATTGTACACTTTTGGGCCGACGGTGCTGGAACATATACTCCACCAGGCCATTGGAATGCTATTGCGTCGGAAGACTTTGTGCCATTGCGTTTTAGTGAAGTGAGATGGGCAAGAAATATTGCTTTATTAAATATGTCGATGATGGATGCAGCAATAACTTGTTGGGATGCTAAGTACACTTATTATAATCCAAGGCCAACACAAATTGATCCAAGTATAAAAACAACTACTGGCATTCCTAACTTCCCAGCTTATGTATCTGGCCATTCAACTATTAGTGGAGCTGCATCAGTAGTATTAGGTTTTATTATTCCAGCAAGATCCAATGCATACAATTCAATGGCAAAAGAAGCATCCGATTCAAGATTGTTTGGTGCAATACATTATCGGAGTGATTGTGAAGTGGGTTTAGTGCAAGGCAAAAAAGTAGGAGAATATGCTATTGCAAAAGGTAAAGTTGATGGAAGTAATTAATTATAGATTTGGTTCTAATACACAAAACTGATAGGGCTCTAGTACCATATATTGATGATCGGGCCCTACTTTGTATTTTTTTTCTGTCCAATAATCATACAATTCAGTAGGCGCTAATCCGTTTTCTTTAAAAGTATACCAAGTTACAAAAGCTGCTTTATTGCTATAGTTAAAAAGGCAATACAATTTATTTTTACCCAATGTTCTTAAAAATCCAACAACATGAATATTATGTGGACTAAGCCATTTTGTATTTTTTTGATCTGCAAGAATCGATAATTTATTTCTTATATGAATCAATCTACTAGTAGCTAAAAAAATTCTTGCTTCTATGCTTTTTGGTTCAGAATTTTTTGCATTTTTATTCCAATCAATTATTGGCCGATGCATCCATCGATTGTCGTAATTTTTCGCATCATCCTCTAAATAAGAATAATCATTGGTATACCCAACTTCATCTCCATAAAACAACATAGGGATACCGCCCAAAAACATAGTTTGCGCTTGCATTAAAATAATCTTAGCAATGGATTGATCAATGGCAAATGGATCGGCGTTATTAATTGCCTTTTCTAATCCGCATAACGATGCCAATGTTCCACTAATTCGTGCATCTTGTGTTTTAGGATTTACAGAAAATAATGCACCAGATGCAGTTGAAAAAGAATGGTTGCCTGAATAGTAATCTTTTAAAAACTTTCGATGTTCATAAGCATTAAATCCAGCAGCAGCAATTATTTCATCATCATAGCCTAATCCAATATCATCATGGCATCTTGTATAAGTAATCCATGTTGTACCTAATGGTTTTTGTAGTAAGTCGTGCTGTGCCGCAAGCATAATTCTTATATCGCCGGTTGCCAGCGCATCCCACTGAACCGCCATTTGAGTTGCATTGTAAGCAACATCACATTCTTTTGCAACAAATTGATCTGTGCCAAAATATTTAATAATTTCTTTTGGTGCAACAATCGCTTCTCCCAATAAAGCCATACCCGGACAAGCAATATGAACTGCTTGTTTAATTAATTGTAGCAATGTGTGTGCTTCGGGTAAATTTTGACAACTAGTTCCAATTTGTTTCCATATAAATGCAGGCGCATCAATTCTTAATATATCAACTCCTAAATTGGCATAAAAGAAAATATTGTCAAGCATGTCTATAAATACAGAAGGATTGGTATAATTCAAATCCCATTGATAATTATGAAAAACAGTCATTACCCATTTATTGCATTCTTTGTTATAAGTAAAACTGCCAGGCGCAGTCTCTGGAAAAATCTCTGGCATTGTTTGTTCAAACTGGTCGGGTATTGATCGATCATTGTACAAGTAAAAATAATCTTGGTATTTTTTATCACCTGCCTTAGCTTTTTTAGCCCACTCATGTTGATGCGATGTGTGGTTCAACACAATATCAATCATCAGGTACATATTGTTATCTTGTAACTTTTGTTGTACTTCTTTAAAGTTGTTTAAAGTTCCAAAACGGGCATCTATTTTTCTAAAATCAGATACAGCGTAACCTCCATCACTTTCATCAGCCGGACTTTCGAATACTGGCATCAAGTGAATAAAATTTACACCAAGCTTTTTTAGGTAATCTATTTTTGTAGGAAAGCTGGAAAGTGATCCAGCAAAACGATCTACATACAAACTCATTCCTGTTATTTGGTTACTTAAAAACCAAGTGCCTTGAAGATCTTTTGCTAAATCTTTTTTAATTAATTCATTGGATCTGTCAAGATGAGCTTTAACGATGGTATTTATTAGTTCTAAAAATTTCTCTTCTGCATCTTCACGAGATCCATATATTGATTGATATAATTCAAATAGTATAGTAGCATTAGCAACAAGACGGACAAAAAAGTGCTGGTCTTTTCCATCGGAATTTATTTGGCTAGCATTGCAAGCCGCTATAATTGTTTGATGAAGTTTAAATTGGTTCACTCAACAAAATTAATTTAATTAAAAATAGTGGCACTCAAATGCTTAAATGCTTCCATTGCGCCAAGGTATTCGCAAGTGCGAGCACCAGCTTTATTGGCATTGGCAATTATTTTTTCCCATTCAGAAAAATTTAATTCATTAATCTGAGCTTTTGTAAAACTACTCAACTGAAACAATACAGCTCCTACAAAAGCGTCGCCTGCACCAGTTGTATCCACTGGAGTAATGGGTATGCTTTTAATAATAAACTGCTCGCCATTTAATCCAATTAAAGTTCCATCTTTACCCAAAGTAATGGCAAAAATACTTTTTGTTTTTTTCAATAATTGTTCAGTAGCACTTTCAAGGGTTTGGGTATTTGTAAGCAACATGGCTTCTTCATCACTTACTTTAAAAAAGTTGCAGTGCTTTAAAAAATGCCATGATTGATCAATAAAAGTTTGGGTATTATTTTGAAAAAGCAAGTGACGATAATTAGGATCAAAACTGATAAATATATTGTGATAAATGGCTTTATCCAATAAATGCAAATAAGCTGTTTGTAATGGTCCGGGTAAAAATGCAGTGGCAGATCCAAAATGAATAATACTCACTTCACGTAAATCAATTGCATCAATATCATCTTTGGATAATTGTCCGTCGGCGCCTCTATTAAAAACAAAATCACGTTCACCGTTTTCCATTAAAGAAACAAAAGCAAATGTGGTAAAATGATTGTTGTCGGTAAGCATTGAATTGGTTCCTACACCAAAAGAATTCATTACTTCAATTAACTGTTTTCCAAAAGGATCGTTGCCGACCTTAGCAGCTAACTCAACATTGCCTCCCAAAGCGGCAATAGCTGCAGCTACATTGGTGGGAGCGCCTCCTGGCTTTTTTAAAAAATTATTTCCTGCCGATAATGATTTCCCCGTATCGGTACAAATCATATCTATCAATGCTTCACCTATGCATAATATTTTCATAAATCAATTTTAGTTTTTACCCATAGACCCTTCGACAAGCTCCCCGCAATAAGCGGGGCATGCAGTGTGACTAATGCCTAATGCCCAATGCCCAATGCCCAATGCCCAATGCCTAATGCCCAATGCCCAATGCCTAATGCCTAATGCCTAATGCCTAATGCCCAATGCCTAATGCCCAATGCCTAATGTCCTCCTCCCTGCAACACAACGTCTTCATCCTGTGGTTTCGCATCTTTAATAAGCATTGTTGCTCCACATGCTAATAATAACAATACTCCTCCAAATGCAATCGCTTTTCCTGGATCATTATCTAAAAAATGACTAAGGATAAATCCGAAAGTTGTGGTTTGCAAAATCATCGGAATAACAATCATCATATTAATAATACCCATATACACACCATATCTTTCTTTTGGAATATCATTTACCACCATTAAATAAGGAACGCCCATCATACTTGCCCAAGCAATACCAAAACCAGTCATTGGAACAAATAATAAATATTTATTCTCTATGTAAGGGAAGAATAATAGGGCAATTCCCGCCATGAATAAACAAATAATATGTACTTTTTTTGGACTGTATTTTTTTGTCATATACACTAACCCAAAGGCCGATAAAAAAGTGATTATATTATACCATCCGTTTACCAATCCTGCCCAACCAACAGCTTCTTCGTATAAACTTTTATTGGCTTGAGGAGAAGTTTTCCAAACAGATTGAGCGATGCTTTTAGAGGCGTTTTGCCAGTAACAAAATAGTGCATACCATTGAAATAAATATACCAAAGACAATTGCCACATTACTTTTGGCATATCTACAATTGCAGAAAATATTTCGATGAATGGCTGCAATACACCTTTTTTATTTGCTCTCAGCGCAGCAAGCTCTTCTTCTGTTGGTGGAATTTCAGGTGTTTTGGTAATACTCCATAATACAGAACTAATAGAACAGATAGATCCTAAAAAGAAAGAACCAAAAACCCAATACGGAATAGCGCCGTGTTTACCGGGAATATATTTTTGAAAAATAAACAAAGAAATATTGGCCAAAGTAATTCCTAGTCCAGTAAAAAAACTTTGTGTTAAAAATCCTGAAGCGTGTTGAGATGGAGGTAATTTATCTGCAATAAATGCTCGATAGGGTTCCATAGCTGTGTTGTTTGCTGCATCTAAAATCCAAAGCAGTCCACCTGCCATCCAAAGAGTACTACTGAATGGATAAATAAATAAACATAAACTGCAAAATAATGCGCCAATAAAAAAGTAGGGTTTTCGTCTTCCCCATCTTGGGTGCCATGTTCTATCACTTAATACACCAATTATAGGTTGAATTAATAAGCCAGTCATTGGTCCCGCAAGGTTTAACAAAGGAATTTGATCGGGTTGTGCGCCCAAAAAATCGTAGATCGGGTTTACGGCACTTTGCTGTAAGCCAAAGCTGTATTGAATTCCAAAGAATCCAACGTTCATGTTGATGATCTGCATGAAACTCAGGCGAGGCTTTAATATCGACATATTGAAACTGTTAGTTTTTAAAAATAACGAATTGAAGTAACATTATTTCGCTAATTATTTTTGCGATTAAATGCAAACGATTGCAAAGAAAATCAA
>Ga0209702_10004880_pt1 | contig 18936 bp, 6 predicted proteins | sample FRY01_FD_187210 | JGI IMG/M metagenome (GOLD analysis project Ga0209702, IMG submission 187210) | Freshwater microbial communities from Lake Fryxell liftoff mats and glacier meltwater in Antarctica - FRY-01 (SPAdes) (version 2) | ecosystem: Environmental > Aquatic > Freshwater > Ice > Glacier...
CACCCTAAACTAGAGCCGCGGGGGTGGGCAAGGGGACCCAAGCACTTTTTCTCAAGATAGTTGCTTGCGTTGAGGAGAGGACAGGCACCCGCGCGGGCCACACGGGCAGCAAGACTATAACTATAATTGATAGAGGATTTTGCGTCTGTGGGTGCCGCCCGGACGCGCGTTCAGCACCCAGGAATGATTGGTAGCCAAAATAAGTGAGCTGGCGACGAATACGTCCACGTTCGATATTGCCAGGTGCCGTCACCTGCAGGTACGTTGCTGGTCGATTCGCGACCACCACAAACGTTTGGAGTCTCACACGTGTTTGACACAGAAGTACCTGAATTTCCTGAGGCACGGATTCAAGTTGTCGGGGTCGGCGCCCTTGGCCGCAGCGTCGTCGACTTTCTCGAGGCCCACGCCCAGGTTGAGCTCTCCCTCATCGCCTGCGATCAAGACCTTTCTGATCTGAGTTTCGGCGTGACCAAGGGTGGCCTCGCAAGCCATGTGACGTCATCACCCAGCCATCAGCAAAGCGGCGACGCTGCGTGGGGCTGGCTGTCTAGCGCCCATGACCGCGAGGCCCTGGTCCAGCGACTCTCTGCGACCGACCTCGTCTTCGTAGTCACTGACTTGGCCTCGCCCCACGACCGCGCGGCGACCCGCGCAATCTCACAGATTGCGCGGGAGATCAACGCAATGACCATCATCATCGCACCGGATAGTCCGGAGTCTGACGCGCACGCAGCCTTACTTGAGGCTGCCGACTCCGTGATCTTCGTTTCAAGGGAACAGGCAGCCAAGGCCGAGTCTGTCGCCGCTGACAACATTCGCGCGTCCTCTCCCGACACGTACATGGCGACTTCGGCGGTTCTAAGCATCGCAAATTCGGTGGCTTTCCCCGGACTCGTCAACGTCGACCTGGACGAACTTCGCAACGCCTTGGCCGGCACAGGCCCCGCGCATTTTGGCATGGGCAGCGCGACAGGACACGACGGCGCGAACCTCGCAGCAAAACAGGCAATGGCCCGCGCCGGGGTAGGCGAGGGGGCCTCGACCAGGGCCGCCGGCGTGCTGGTAAACGTCACCGCGGGTGACGCCCTGGGCTTGTCCGAACTCAATGACGCGATCTCGTCGATCCAGGATGCCGCCGGCGAAGACGCAAACATCGTCTACGGCGTCATCATCGACGACAGCGTAGGGGCCGCGTTCCACGTCTCCGTCGTCGTGACTGGATTGGCGAGGTAGCGCGCCCCTACCAATTAGAGTGTGGGTTCCACTTATAGTGTGGGTTCCACGAGAGGTTGGGTGCAGATGGTTGCGGCATAGCGCTATGTCGCCCGCTGTGCCCATCGTGGCTCCTATGATTGGGCCCTGTCTTACGTAAAGGGGCCGGCGGTGAAGGGGTAGCTCTCACGCCGAGTCTAGATCGTCATGGGCTCGTGTCGAGAGCGCAGTCTCCATGACGGTCGGGTCCGTCTGTGCCCGAACGGCGCGGGACCGCGAGTACTTCGCGACCTCGTAGTCGGTCACAGGACTTATGCGGGTTCACGGATTTTAGTATTTATTAAAGTGAAATGGGAATCTGATCAAGGCCGCCACTCCTTGGCCGGGACCTTCGAACCCACTCCCTCAATGGGAGTTCCTCGCCACGAAGCCTGCACACAAGAAGCCCGCCGCGGGTAGGGCTGCTGCGACCTCACTTTGAGTGCGCCATCGCCCGGGCATCTTCGACCTTCCTCGCTCATAGGGCCTGCGCGAAACCTCGTTTGTCAGCACTGACGATCCGTTCACCCTTTCTGTTGGCCGTTCAAAGTACGACTCTTCCTGCATGCCGAGATTGTCCACCATAGGAACACCCACAATTTTCGCGAGATCCCCGACCTTTCACCACAAACGGTTCCCAGCGCCTTGCGATGTGGGGCGAGTCTGTCATCCTACGGCCGAGGCTGCGCTTCGACGAATAGCGCGAGATCCGCCAGAACCGCCACCGTCACGTCCCAAGCGTCCGATAATTCGATTCTTTCATGCCGCGCCGCGAGGGCCCGTTTATGTTAAATAGCGAACAACAGCAATTCTGTGACCTCCCGGGCGGCAAGGCCATCCGCCTGCTGGCGCCCGCCGGCTGCGGCAAGACGCAGAGCATCCTCTGGCGCTGCAAGAGCCTCGTCGAACGCGCCGTCGCGGCCGGGACGTCGCCGCCAAGGATGCTCCTCTTTACGTTCACGCGCGCGGCCCGCGAGGAGCTCCAGACCCGCGTCGGGACTGACCCGACCTTCGCGGCGCTCGGCGCCCACTTACGGATCGCGACCCTCAACGCCTGGGGCTACCGACGTCTGAGAGCCCAGCATAGCGGCCTCAAGCTCATCAGCGACCGTGTCCAACTGCACTTCGCGCTCTTCAATACCTTGCGCCCCATCTGGATGAAGTATCCCCACGTCAAGGCTATCCTCGAAGACAAACGCCGCGCCAGCCGCGCTGGCCGCGACATCATGAAGCTCTTCGACAGCCTGAAGTCCTTGGGTTTCCGCCATTGGGAGTTGAAAGGTCCCGATGACGTCGCTCGTCTCTTCGAGAGCCTCCGCGACATCGGGATGGGCGCGCATGTCTTCGAGATCGAGAACACCCTAAGGAAGCTAGAGTTCCTCGACGACAGCGAGGCGCCAGTCGAGCAGATCTACAACAACTTCATCCGCTTTTGGTGCGAGGCCGTCGCCAGCCTGCACGGGATGGCGATCATCACCTTAGAGGATCAGAAGTACCTGGCGCTCAAAGACCTGACCGAGCAGCTCGCGTCCGGAAACACCTGGGCGGGCGCCGCGGGCTACGACGAGATCCTCGTCGACGAGTTTCAAGACATCAACCCCTTGGACCTCGACCTTCTCAAGACCCTCAGCGCCCTCACCCGTGCGCCCTTGACGATCGTCGGCGACGACGACCAGGCCATCTACGAGTGGCGTGGGGCCTCGCCTTCCTACATCCTTGAGCCCGACCAGCGCATCGCCCCGGACTTCCAGACGTGTATCCTCAGCACCAACTATCGCTCGCCTCGTAACATCGTTGACCTCTCCCAGCGCCTCATCCGCCACAACCTCCGCCGGGTCGACAAGGACGTCCGCGCCCATACGACCGCCGACGCGAGGGTTGAGATCCACCCGGTCACGGACATCCACAGCGCCATCGACCACGTCGTCGCCCTCGTCGAGGCGCGCCAAGCCGACTCGGGCCCCGAACACCGAGTGGCGCTGATTGGCCGCAAACGCGCCCAACTGATCCCCTACCAAATCGCCTTCGCCGCCCGCGACATCCCGTTTTATGCAGCCGAAGACCTCTCCATCTTCCTCAGCGACGCCTTCGATAGCCTCATCCAGGTCCTCGAAGTGCGGACGGCGATCGCGGCCCGCGTCGGCCAAGCCTGGGGCTTCGAGCCAGCCTCGATGATCCTCAAGATGTGCGACAACATCAACCGCTACCCGTTGTCGAAAACCGACAACGCTGCCCTTCGCAGGCACCTCCAGACGGCGCGCCCTCAAACCCTCAACGACGCGCTCGTCGCGTTGCGGCGCTACGAGGGCAACATGCGTCAACCCGCCGAGGCCATCGCCGAGATCCTCGCGGCGCTCTTCGCCACGAAGACCGTTCCCGAGGCCCTCGGCGTCATCAGCCTGCGCTTCGAGGGCCTACAGCAAGACTACGGGCGCGCCGAGGACGACATCTTCTACTCCGACCCGCCGTTCATGCACCTCGCCGACTACGCCGCCGCTTATGGCGAGGACTTCTCGCGCTTCGTGTCTGACCTGCGCGCCGCCCGCGACACCTTGGCTCGGCCTCTGCCCCAAGACGACGAGACCCCGGACGACACCACCCAGCGCCCGGTTCACCTGATGACCGCGCTCCGAGCCAAGGGCAAAGAGTTCGAGACCGTCGTCATCCTGGACGCCAACACCGACATCTGGCCAAGCCGCCTCGCCACCACCGAGCGCCAGCTAGAAGCCGAGCGCCGCGTCTTCTACGTCGCGGTCACCCGCGCCAAAGAGCACCTGCTGTTCCTACCCGCCCGCATCCTTCGCGATGAGATTGGGGTGCCGACGCCTTACCTGACCGAGATGGGTCTCATTTGAGATTTTCTCAAGCACATAGATTATTGCTTTACAACACAGGCACCCCGACATTTGGAGACCGCTATGGCCAATCCTTCTGTATCTTACGACCCGCCCGCATTTCAGAGCACTCCGGACATTGTCTTCGAACAAATGAAAAGGCTCATTGAGGGTTATCCTGGCGACGCCGTGCTGCGCGAGCTCATCCAGAATGCCGATGACGCCGGTGCGACAACCTTCATGGCGGTCATCTCCAACGCACCGACTAACAACCCACTCCACCGTTTGGTCGGCGGACGTCCGTTTCTCCTGTTGATGAATGATGGAGATTTCACTGAACAGAACCGACACGCGATTCGAAATAGTCATGTATCGCGAAAGGCCGACGGTGAAGACGGGCCATCGCCGATCGGCAAATTCGGCCTTGGCATGAAGTCGATTTTCAATTGGTGCGAGGCCTTCTTCTGTTTTCACCTGACACCCGAGGGCACGCCGTCATTGCTTCCGTTCTCGGTGATCCCGGGCGAGCCGACTCTTCCTGGTGTGCCAAGCCACGTCCCCAATGGCGCTGATGGTTTCAATATCGAGACAGCTAACACATGGCGCGCAGTCCTTCGAGGAGATGAAGAAGGACTCAATATGCTGACCCTGAACGAGGCAATTGCAGAGGTTGCGTACACGCATTGGCCCGCGGACCCCACGCAGTCCCGGCTCGTCTTCGTCGTCCCGCTGCGCGAGGAGAGTAGTACATCACGCGGATTTGGTCTCAATAACGACTACCCTGTCGTGCGGATTGACGATAAGTGTAGCACAAAAGATTTTTGGCGACAGTGGTTTGAGGAGGACTGGCCTCGACTCTGGCCGTTATTGATCGGTGTTGGGCGCCTTCGTCGTATCGTGCTCATCAATGCCGCGGGGGATGACACGAGACTGGAGGCCGAGATGAGTGAGGATTTGGCGCGGCCCCGAACGGTATCGACTACTGCCGACGTCTTGGATGGCGTATTGACCCTTGGCACCGGTTCGATGACAGTTGCGCACAGTACGGTGGCATTCTCCTATCGCGCCAGACAACTCGAGCGCTGGTCTCCGCCGCGCCCGCCGAATGGAGAACCACCATATGCGGCCCAAGCTCTTTGGACCCCCGCGCACTATCATCCGGACTGGCCCAAGAACAAGATCATGCGGCAGGGAGCCTGCGCCGCGTTGCGAGTGTTGCCGGCGGAGGCTGCGGTCTGGATCTACGAGCTTGACGCCATCCATGAGGGCGGTGAGGCGCGATGGGCGTGCGGACTCCCACTCTCGGGCGTGGCGACTCAACTTGGAGGCAACGCGACGAGGGGGCGAAACGCGAGGACGCAGGTCGTTCTGCACGGGTCCTTCGATGTCGACAGTCTTCGTACAGGTCTCGCGTTTAGGGAGAACACGTTCAGCGCGGTCTGGAATCGCTGGCTCGTAACCATACGGGTCCTGCCGCTTCTCTCCCGCGCCGTGGACGGCTTCCTTTCGGCATGTTGCGGTCATCTCGCAGAGCAGGCCGCTCGGGTGCGACGCATCAACACGGCGGTCGCCGGTCTTGAGGGGCCGAGTCCTGCAACATTTGGAGAACCTGGTTTCTGGGACGCCGTGCGAAACGGTGGTGTCGTGCTCCCGACGCTCCGCCTCGAAAACGGCAATCTTTGTATTGGCTACCGGCTTGTCGCGCCCTTGGAGTTGGAAACGCTCCTACAGTTTCGACTTGGCGAGCAGGACACCACCGCCAACGGGCTTTCGGCGCTGGACAACGCTCTCCCGGGCCTCCGGGCGATGCTGGCCGCCGAGTCGTCCCTCGTTGTGGCGGTCGTCTCGGGTTCGCTGCCGACGTTCCCGGCGACGGTTCCTCAAAACCGTGTCACCGCATGGCTGCCCGAGCAGGTCACCGAGCTGCGACCCAACGCTTCGGGAAACCGCTTGCTCGACGCGCTACACTACCTTTACCAAACGTACGAAATCCTCTGGGGCCGGACATCTGGTCCCGATATTAGGGAGTGGCTGCGGGGATTGCTCCGCGAGGCCTTCGATTCGCATCGGGACGAGGTCCGCGATCTGCCCAGGCCGAGCCGTACCGAGCTCCTGAGGCTCGCCACGCTTTGCGGATCAACACTCACCGGCCCCGTCGTCACCGCTATTGACCTCGAGACGGGCCTTCGCAGAGTCACGCTTGAGCATGCGACGACCCTTCTGCTCCCGCCCGCCATCGGTCAATAATATTTGACCACGAACCATTTGACACGGTCCCGCCGTCGGCTCTTACGTAGCACGTTGGCTTGATACCCACATGAAGTCAGGACGGGCCGACCTTTCGCATGCGCTACATGCGACTGCAATGACCCACCCGACCCGAACACCGATTCCATCCGACATCCACCCGAGGTCACCATGGCGAACCCGAATCCGCATCCGAACCCGCAGAATTCGCAGACTCCTCCGGGAGCACTCCAAAGGCGGCTGGCCGACGACACCATCCGATGGCTCATAGAGCAGCCCGCGACTGAAGAGCGCCTCGCGGATGCTTTGGCCGTTCTCGAGTGGATCACCACTGGCGACGGAGCGCTGCCGCTATCCACCGGCCAGCGGGACTCGCTTCGCACCTGGATTCACGGTCGGGCGCGGCAGCATGACCTCGCGACGCCGATGCGTCTCCAGCTCGGACGCCTCGTTCGCCGGCTGCTGACGCCGCGACTCCGACTCCCGCAAGGACTGCCGGACGGCTGGATCGATACCCTTCTCGCGAACGTCGTTTTAGAAGGACTCGGGGACGTGGTTGTTTTTCCACATGATTGGGCTGACGAGGATGACCAGCCCGACTCAGATGGCGAACTTAGCCCGGAGCATCGAATCGTGCTCGCCTCGGCAATCGTCGGCCGCCTGACGACGCAGCAAAGCAATCCCGACGACGAAAACGCCATCGACATCTTGAACACATCGCTCATACCGCCCCAGCCCACGCCGCCCCAGCTCACGCCGCTATGGCAGGCATCAGCCGCGCACAACCAACTCTGCGGCTGGGTTCGCGGCCTCCTCGCAGATCCCGCTATACGGCCGCGCGGAACGAGCTTTCTGCGCTTCATCGACCCTTCTCGCCTCATCCGGCTCCCGGCGCCCTTGTCGGCGGACCTCGTCAATGCCGCTCTCGCCTCATCAATTTGGGGCGACAGCCTCGCCATCCCTCGCGGCCTCGAACCCGGCGTCAGAACGACCGGCAGACCATCCCAAGACATGCTGCGAGCGGTCTGGGGGCTCATCGACCAGAGTTCGGGCTCGGCAACCATGGAAGACGCCGACCGGCTTCTCACGTGGTTCCACACTGAGCGCGGGACCGACGGTCTGTTGCATCACCTCAGGGTGCCGCTTTGGCGGGGAGGCGCCGTCGTCTGGGTCGAGGCCCCACCTTCAAATGCGACAATCTTTCACGCTGCCGCGCACACGGTACCCCAGGGCGACCATACGACGCTCGCCGCGGCACTGGGCGCGGCTTTCGGCGAGGCCGTTGCGTTCTGCCATCAGCACCTCGCCTCTCTGGCTGGGTGGGCGCTGTCACCGTTAGAGCTGACGCGCGACAACATCGTCGCGTGGCTCGCGGGGGACGGCCTGCCCCAGTTCGCCCACTGTGCCGACCTCGCTCCGCTCCGAAACCTGCTGATGCCCCAGCCTGGGGAAGCGATTGGCGAGGCCCATCGTCGAGCAGGAAGGCGGGTACTGCTCGGGGATACATCTTTGGCCGACGCGCAGACCCCGGTGTTGCCGGTGAACGAGGCCGACCCTGGGCTCCAGCAGCTCGCGCAGGCCATCCACAGCGTCCTCGCAGACGACCTCGACGGCAGCGTCGCGCGGAAGGTTTTGACCGAGTTCGGCTTCGAGCCAATCGGCCCGGCACCCGTCGCCCGGTTCCTTTGCACTCTTCAATATGACGCTGATGCCATCAGAGCGTTAACAGTACCAACTACCGATGCGACCACGGCCGCGCTTCTGGACGCGCTCGCCGTGCATGATACGTCTGACGATGGTCGATACGTCCAGAACATGGGTGTACATATGTTATGCGGGCAGGAATCTGGTTTCGGATACTTGGACCGCAACGCATGGATCGTTCCCTCTCGATCCCCACCGATTCCCGCCAATCAGATTCCCGCCAATCAGCTCCCCGCTATGCTCGATGGACATCCGCTGGTCCGCGGTGCGCTCACGGAGGCCACTCGCAAGCGTCAAGAGGCGCTATCCGCCGGCCCCGTCGACCGCGTCGCGCTTCTAAATTGGTACCTCGCCGACGCCGTCTCACCGACGCCCCAGATGGACCCGGTGGTCCGTGCGCAGGGGCTGATGGGGGTGTGGGCCCTGCTTTCCAACGAACAACGGAACGAACGCCGTGACGCTGTTCGCGCGACCCCATGGCTACCGCTAGACAACCAGACACCAGTCGCCCCGGCTTCACTTCCCTACGACTTCGGCGAGCACCACGCGGCGCTGTTGAGCGCCTTTCCGGAGCGCATCCGACCAAGGCCGATCGAGGCCATCCGCCAGCTAGCCGCAACGCAGGGGTGGGTCCAGAGCTTTGCTCAGCATCCGACCCAAACCGTCGATGCGCTCGTCGCCCATGGCTGGGCCAACGCGGGACTCGGCCCTCTCGCGGCCATCGGCCATCAGGCCTTGCACGACGTCTTCCTCGCGCAATCTGGTGATAACAACTTCCCCTTCGCAGTTTACCCGCCGCTTCGGCTCCTCGCGCACTTCGCAGATCCAACGCCTCCAGCGCTTCTCAGCGCTCGTCCGGGCCTCTGCACAGCTCTCGGCAACCAGTCAATCCAGCCCGACCTCCTTCGCGCCGCCTTCGAACACGCCGCGCGCAATCTCCCGGCGGGAAATCCGCCATTGTTACTGCATCAAGCAGCCTTCACCGCGCTGTGGCCGGTGTATATGGACGACGCAAATGCGTCCCCCGAAGACCGCAACGCTTTCGTGCAAAGTCTGGGTCGTTTGGACAGTGCCCGCGAGCGCATCTTGCAGCACGCCCCCTTCGATGCAGCCGACCTTACATCAAATGACCGGTTCCGCTGCTTCCCCGCCCACGAGCTGGCACGTCAGGGTTTCGACGTACTTGATGAGAACGCCTGGCTGATTCCACCCAAGGTCCGCGGAGATCCCGGAACGAGTACCGCGGTTTGGTGGACCGAGTCAGTCGACGGGGGCCGCGTCTATGTCCACGCGGACGCGTCTGCCGTCGCGGAACGGCAACGCCAAGCATCAAACCCTAGGACGGACTATGCGCCACTATTCCAACACGTACAGACAAACATCGAAGAGCCGGTCACCCGAGCCCTCGGCATCTTCTTCTGCTTGAGGGAAGATGGCACCCTCCAGCCCCCTGCTGACCCGTGGGTACTCGTGATCGCCAACAAGAACGCCCAAACACCCACGCTCGTCCCCCACGCCATACTTTATGACTTCAACGTACTGCATCAGCTGATTGCGGACGCGTTCCCAGACCTTCAGCGGCCCATCCATTCAGATGTCCTTCAAGTCCTTCGGTCCTGGCCACCCACGGACAACCGTCTATCCCTCGCACAAGGCCAAGCCGCGTGGACATACGTGCTTAACACTCTCGCGCGTGACGGGTGGGGCCTTGACGGCACTGGTTTGACCAACTGCAATACCGATCCAATATGGTCGGCTATTCAGGACACCATGCAAAATCGCGCGTTTGGCCAATGCCAGGTCGTGGGGCTTTTGTGCGAGTTGCAACGCTGGCATGGCAACCCTGCATCATCACAAGAAATTCAGACGGCGTCACTCTCGGCCCTGAGGACGCTGGACACGCTCCTTATCGCGCAAGATATCCCAGACAGCGACGCAAGGCTGCTCTTCATGGGCCTGGTGACCCGCGTCCTTACGCACACCGAGGGATTCGAGCCACTGCTAGACCGTCTCGGTTCTGAGTCAGGGCTTCGAACGAGTTTTCTGGCCTTGCCGCCAGACCTTCAATACCTGACTTGGCTCTCTCAGCTGATTCAGAACCAAAACTCCACGCCACCCGCGGGCCGTGCCGATTTCGTTGCAGGTCTGATGGTTGATATGTTGCGTGCATTTCACCCGAACTGCGCGGATCTCGGCAACATCCTGCTTCCCACGCGGCAGGGAAATGGCCAGCCTTGGAAGTTTGGGTGCGAACTCACTGTGACCGACCGGAGTGACGTCGCGCCCGAACGAATCGTGTCGGATGCGTGCCGTGATGCATTGGATGCATTGAGGCTCGAGGCGCGCGTTTTCGAGGACGACGGAGGAACGGCGCAGCAAGACATGTCTGTGTGCCAGTATCTCGAAGCCACCGGACGTTTTCACGATGCAGCTTTGCGTCCCCTACTTGGCGTGCTTGCATGGTCGTTTAGAGATGTCGATACAGCGACACTCCTTATCGGGCGCAACGCGGAACAACTGCAGATAATGGCGGCAAGTCCGGAGGATCCGAACATATCCAGTATTTTGGAATCACTGAGGAATGCCGTTATTAGGTTAACTGGCATGGATAGTCAAGCTTTCCGGCTTAGGGACTTAACTCCAAAATTGACATTCCAAGACCTGGCCCAAGCGTTCAGTGCCATAATACCTAACCCGATTGACGAGATAAATCAACTTATTGGGAACATCAACCAACCGAACTTGCATCGATATGCCCGAGCTGACCATGCCAGGCGCCTCATACTTCTCCTCCGAGTACTTATCAATAGGGCCGAATTAGAGCTGAGAGCTCACGTCCAAGGCAACTCTTCTCCATGTCAAGTGCGTATCGACAATGCGACATCTCTTTACAGTTTAACGCGACAACCGCTCGAGCTGGCGCAAGACGTGTTAGCCACGAACCTCTGTGTGCGGGCACCGCGGGCGTCGGACACCTCTCCCCGGTTTGCCGTCATGAAGGCGCCATCCTATTTGAACTCCGCATCCGCGAATATAGAGCGTATCATCGAGCACACGATAAACTCGATTGCGACTGGTCTCGGAAGCCCCCGCCAAGCCGCCGCCGCCCGACGACTATTTCAAAGTGTCGCCAATGGTCCTCAAGAGAGTATCGCGGATTACCGAAACGAGATTAAGAACGAGCATGAATGGATGGGCTCGCCGATCCGTGAGATTGAACGCCACTTGCTGGAGGCCAAAGAGGCGCGCAGGAAGCCGGCCTGGAGGGAGGTCTTCCGTATCGCTGAGGATCCTGAGAATGCCAATCTGCTTGCGGACGAGGCACGCGTCCGCATTGGACAGCGTGGCTACCGCATCAGCTCGCCGTTGTTCGAGTTGCTCCAGAACGCAGACGATGCTGTCACAGAGCTGCTCGACCTCGGGCACACGAACGTCTGTCGTCAGGTCCTTGTCGAGCTTGAGCCGCAGTCCGCTACTTCAACTCCTGTGAATCTGCACGTTATTCACTTTGGCCGGCCGATTGGCGATGTGCACCTCGCGACCGATGGTAACATCGTATCGAGCGAGCGCCAACGCCGCTGGCGTTGGGACCTCCCCGCCATGGTGCGTTGGGGCCAGAGTACGAAACGCGTGCTCCACGGGGACGGGGACGGGGCCACGACCATCGAAACCGGCTACTATGGGCTCGGCTTCAAGTCAGTATTTTTGGTGACGCGCGAGCCGATCATCGCGAGCGGGGTCATCCCTCCGTTTCGTATCATAGGGGGGCGAATTCCGAGCCTCCTCGACGATCACGAAGAGCTGCGCGACGAGCTCCAGCAACGCCTCGAGGCGCTGCGGGCTGCCCACAGTTCCCCTGTAACACCAACGCTCTTTCGTTTGCCTCTTCGAGATGGTGTGTTCGACGAGATGTGGCAATCTTTTCACCGATACTACAGGTATTCGCTTCTATTTTGTCGCAGCGTGAGGTCCATTTGCATCGACGGAGCCGAAGCAAGCTGGACGCAGACCGCGCAACAATCAGGTGGCATTCAGGGGCTCGTTCATATCTTCCGAAACAATGAGCCCCACGTCCTCGTTTTGAGCCATCGCTTTGCGAAGCTCTTGTTTTTCCTGGATCGCTCAGAGAATATCGCGTCGGTGCCCGATGACCCAGCGCACCCGATACCGCGGGTGTGGGTACTCGCGCCTACCCGCGCCGACGCTGCGAGAGTGCCGTTTCTGGTCAACGCGGGGTTCGAGCTCAACGAGGGACGTGGCGACCTCCGTGCCGACGGGAATCATACGAACGCCCTGCACGAGCTTAGCCGCGCCGTTGAAGAATTTATCGATCGGCTACGCGCCACCGCAGAAACTCGGAGGACGAGTTTTTTGCTCTCGCTTTGGCGGGCGTTCTTCTCGTGCGAGCTTCCGGCATCAGGTTCGACTGCTGGCCCGATTCGTGAACTTCTCTGGGGTAATGGTGGTTTGTTGCGTTTGGTGGCCGCGGAGTTCGGTGCGCCGGATCGCGATCCGGTGCGCTTCCCGGACCAATGCCAATTGCGACAGATTAGTGACGGTCAGGATTGCCTGCTCGCTCGCGATGTCCTCGCTCACGCAATGGCACATCCTGAATGGAGGGAGGAGGGGACCGTGGATGTGAGGATAGCCCATCCTGCCGACAACTCTCGCATCTTCATAGATGTCACATCGCCGGTTCAAGCCACCTCGGGCCGCGCACTCACGATGCAACAGATGTTGTCGGAACTCCTCAAGACGCAGGGAACCGTCCAGCATATTTCGCAGCAGTCGCTGAGCGAAACGGCCGCCGATGACTCGCCTAACTCAACCGCGCGCGCACAGGCAGCGAAGAGGGTTTTGGCCTTGGTGTTTACCATTGTGCCGGAAACGGCTCTTGGCGAGGCGATCGGCTCACGCACCTACAGGACACTCACGAGAATCTTAGGCCCGCGCATAATAGAGAAAGTTCAACAGCGGGTCGGCGTTTCGTCGCCGTCGCCGCCTTCACCGCCAGCTTCCGAGCCCGCACCCACGCCGAATCAGGTCAGCCTCTCCAATCACGCGGCCCTCGATGTATTGCAGGCGCTTAGCAATAGCGTTGCGGCTGAACGCGGCGCTTGGCACTCGGATTGGCATCCAACATATTCTCCCGAGGTGATGCGAAACCTGCTTCTTGAGGACCCCGAGTCAAGTCGAACACCCTGGATGCGCCTCTTCACGCTCTCTTCGTCCCAGGTCCTCGGGCGACCGAGGGCCCAGCATCACCTTGGGTTTGTTGACCATTTGCAGCAGAGGGGAAGTGGGTCACCGAACGGGAGTTGGTGGGACCGGCTCTTCAACGACGGACCCCCACAAGCAGAAAGGTGGTTTGAAGTCCTCCGAGAATGGTCGGATGGGCGGCCGGGAGGACCCAGCCAATATGACCACTGGATGACGCTGCTGCCGGAACTGTTCGTGGTGTCCAGACACCTTGCTCAATACGTCCAATTGCTGAGAAACGCGGGATCCCATCCTAACCAAACACCCGAAAACCTCCTCAGACCACTCATCGACCCCGAATATCGGGGCACCAACTTCACTGCACCCGCATTGCCGCGCCTGCGCGCCAACTGGATCGTTCGCGAGCTCGTGCGAATCCGCTTTTTCAGCGAGCAGGACGTGAGTGACCTTTGGCCGCTCTGTTTCCAGAATTCAGGACGTTTGCGGCGTGTTCTGCTGTCCCTTGGTTGCAACTTGGGTAATGAAAACACTCACGAAAACCTCACGTCGCCTCAGCTCTGGAACGCATGGATCGCGCGCTGTGACGTCATCGGATTCGGTGACATCACGTTCGATGATACATTTGACCTGGCCCTCCTCAGCGGGACCATGGAAGGTCTTCTCCCGTAGCGCTCGATTGTCAACGGCCAAAACGGCCAGTGACTACTTCGAAGACTCACCAAGCCCAGATGGAGGATTCATGATGACGCGCTGTATTCACGGAGAATTTGGCCTCGGCCGCATTCGGCTCATTGAGGGTACAACGGCTTTTGTCGCCTTCGATAACGGTTCACGAAAGGAGCTGGCGTTAACGAGCCTTGTCCAGCTGCCCTCCATCGCGGGGCCTAACGCGCCCGTGGCGTCGGCGCTGGCAGCGGTGGTGCGGGCCCAGGCGGTCGCAATTCGCTCGGTGCAGGATCGCTGGGGGACCTTCTCCCCGGCGCGGGTCAGGCTCTTGCCGCATCAGTTGTGGGTGTGTCAGCGGGTATTGTCGCAGTGGCCCGGCCGGTGGTTGGTAGCCGACGACGTGGGGCTCGGGAAGACGATTGAGGCGGGGCTCATCTTGTCGTCGGTGTTGACTAGCGGGGCGGTCAAGCGGGTCTTGGTTTTGTGTCCGGCGAGCCTGGTAGAGCAGTGGCAGGACCGGCTGCGCGAGATGTTCGACATTCGGTCGATGATATTTTCTAGTGACACGGAGAAGAGCAAGACCTTTTGGGCGGACAACTCGCAGGTGGTCGCCTCGCTGCATCGGCTGAAGAAGGACAAGGCGCTGAAGCAGGACAAGACGCGCTGGGAACGCTTGTTTGACGCGCCCGCGTGGGATCTTGTCATCGTCGACGAGGCGCATCACCTCCACAGTGACGCTAACACGGGGGACACCCTTGGGTTGGAGCTCGTGAAGAACATGGTCGCGCGAGGGCTCATAGGGAGTCTGCTTCTCTTCACTGGGACACCGCACCGTGGGAAACATTACGGGTTTCAGGGGCTGCTTGGGCTTCTCGACCCCGACATTCAGCCTGACACGCCCTGGGATGAGGTCCGGCCCAAGTTGCCGCAGCTTGTGATTCGTAATAATAAGCAGAACTGCACGGATTTGGCTGGGAACCGCATCTTTTTGCCGGTGAGTGTCTCGACGTTGGCCTTCACCTTCTCGCCCGACGAGCGTAAATTCTATGAGGCGCTTACGAAGTTCGTTGTGACCGGTTTGTTGTACGCAAAGGGGCTCTCGGGACGGGGCGGTGCTCAGCGGACGCTGCTGTTGTTCGCGCTGCTTAAGATTGCGACCAGCTCGACCGCGGCGATGACTTCGGCGATTCGGAAACGTATTCGAACGCTTCTCACGGCGAAGAGGGAGGCAGAGGCGCAGGCACAGTTGCTAGCGGAGAAGAGCAGTAGTCTGGATGCGGATGCGTGGGACAATCCCGAGGGTGAGGCTGACCTCGTGGCGGCTGCCGCGTTCTCCGTGCTGGGCAATGTCGACGACGAGATTGCGTATTTAAAACAGCTGCTTGTTCTTGGAGACAAGGTCGTGCAGGAGACTCGGATTGAGGAAATTATCCAGGCAGTTAAGGCGTTGCCTGACACTGAGACGGTGCTCTTTTTCACGGAGTATAAGGCGACCCAGGCCATCTTGGTCTCCCGTCTTGGCACGGAGTTCGGCCCGGCGTGTGTGACCTTCATCAATGGCGACGGACGTCTCGTGAATGTTTCCTACGCCGGCGGGGCCGATAGGGCGCTTACGCAGGACCGGGAGACCGCCGCGTATGGGTTCAACCAGGGCACCTATCGGTTCTTGGTGTCGACCGAGGCTGCGGCGGAAGGCATCGACCTGCACCTAAACTGCGCGCGGCTGATTCACGTCGATATGCCGTGGAACCCGATGCGCATGCATCAACGCGTGGGGCGTCTTAACCGTATCGGTCAGACGCGCTCGGTGGAGGTGACGATTATGCGGAACGACGAGGCGCTTGAGGAGATCATCCTCGGCAAGCTCTATGAGAAGCTGGACGCGGTGCAGGCGGCGTTTGATGCGTCGATGGCGGACCCAGACGATATGAGGGGGCTGGTGCTTGGCGCGGTGGGGAGCAGCACGGGGCTACTGTCGGAGGCGCTGCGGAAGTCGGCGGAGTTTGGCGAGGACCGGGAGTCCTTCGCGACCTGGTACGCGGGGGCGCTGGACGCGGCGGTGGGGAAGGACGTCGTCGGGCTGGTGCAGGGGCTGGTTGGCGATGTGGCGCGGTTTGATTTTGAAAAGCACGGGAAGGGCGTGCCGGATATCGACCTTGGCGACCTGCGGGCGTTTTTGAGAGCGGCCGTGAGGGCAGGGGGCAACGCGGTGGAGCAGGCAGAGGGCGGGAATCTCTCCTTTCTGGTCCCAGAGGGCTGGAAGTCCAAGGAGTTCGCGCACTTTACGGTGCAGTCTGACGGGCGTAAGCAGAACGTGACGTTCTCTCGCGGGGATGGGCCAGCGAAAAGCGCTTGGGAGAGGCCACGTCTTATGGGGCCAGGGGATCGGCTGTTGGACGCCGCGCTGGCTTGGGCCGAGCGCCTGACCGCGCAGGTCGCGGGTGTCCGTGGGCTTGAGGCGCCGCTGGTGCTGTTTACGTGTGTCCGGCCGACGTCGGTGGACGGGGCGGCGGTACAGCGCGTTCTAGTCGGCGCGGAATTGGGGCCTGAAGGCGTCTGGTCGGGGATTCAGGACTGGGAGGTGCTGAAACGGTTGAACGCGTTTGTCGCCCACCCGGACGCAGACGCGGTGCGAACGGCGGTCAAGGGGGTGAGGTCTCTTGACATGGAGGCAGTGGCAGCGGCTATGGCTGCTGTGACAGGTGCCGCTTCGTCTTTGGGGGTACCCTTCAGCGATCCGGTGGTGATGCCCTTCGCTGTGTTTGTACCGCAGAGCCCCTGATTGGTGATGGGTACGAAAGGAGGTGTTATCGGTCGGCCTACTTGATGGCGTTTCGGTCGGCCGATTCGATGGGCATCGGCACGGCGCCGAAGGCAAGCGTGTTCGCGATACCGAGTTTCGTGGCAAGGGGTCGGCGTGGGTTGATGGCGGGCGCGAGTTCGCCCCCACCTTACGTCACTGAACATCCGTACAACCTTGCATCCCTCACCGCGCAAACTACCATCAAAGGGCCCCGGGTCGCCTTGATAAAACTCTAACTCAATGATACTTGCGATACCAAAGGTTCGTTGCGACGTCGTCCCTAAATCAGGCCTCAGCCCATGAAGCTTTTTACAAATGCCGGCTCCGAGACAGGCCGGGTTATACGCAGCGCGGAACTGGCCTACAACAACGACGACATCGTCGCCGTCGATGACTGAACACGAGAACTGGAACAAATATGACACGTTGTATTCACGCTAAATTTGGCCTCGGGCGCATTCGGTTCATCGAGGGCTCGACAACATTTGTCGTCTTCGATGATGGTTCACAAGTCGCCTTCGATGATGGTTTATGGCAGGGGCATTCGATGTACAGCTTCGTCCAGTTGCCGCCTATCACAGGCCCGGAGGCGCCCGTGGCTTCGGCGCTGACCGCGGTGGTGCGGGCCCAGGCGGTCGCGATTCGGTCGGTGCAGGACCGCTGGGGGATCTTCTCGCCGGCGCGGGTTAGGCTCTTGCCGCATCAGCTTTGGGTGTGTCAGCGGGTGTTGTCGCAGTGGCCCGGCCGGTGGTTGGTGGCGGATGATGTCGGGCTCGGGGAGACGATTGAGGCGGGGCTCATCGTGTCCTCGGTGCTTACCAATAGCGCGGTCAAGCGTGTGTTGGTTTTGTGCCCGGCCAGCTTGGTAGACCAATGGCAGGAGCGCCTGCGCGAGATGTTCGATATCCGGACCCTCGCTTTTTCGAGTGAGACCGAGAGGAGTACGACCTTCTGGGAGGATAACTCGCAGGTGGTCGCTTCGCTGCATCGCCTGCGGATAGACCATTGTAATGATGATGAAATCACGCAGTGGGAACGACTATTTGATGCGCCTGCGTGGGACTTGGTCATCGTGGACGGGGCGCATCACCTCCACAGCGACGTCAATACGGGGGATACCCTCGGGTTGGGGCTGCTTAGGAACATGCTCGCAAGGGGGCTTATCCGGAGTCTGCTTCTCTTCACCGGGACGCCGCACCACGGGAAACATTACGGTTTTCAGGGGTTGCTGGGGCTTCTCGATCCCGACATCACGCCAGAGACTCCTTGGGATGAGGTTCGGCCGAAGCTCGCGAAGCTTGTGATTCGTAACAATAAGCAGGACTGCACGGATTTGGCTGGGAACCGGCTCTTCTTGCCGGTGACCGTCTCGACACGGGCCTTCACTTTCTCGGCTGACGAGCGTGCGTTCTATGAGGCGCTTACAAGGTTCGTTCTGACGGGTCTCTTGTACGATGCGAGGGGGCTCTCCGCGCGGCGTGGTTCTCGGCGGATGCTGCTGCTGTTCGCGCTGCTCAAGATCGCGACCAGTTCGACCGCGGCGATGATGTCGGCGATTCGAAGGCGTATTCCTACCCTCATCGCGGCGAAGAGCGAGGCGGAGGCCCAGGCACAGGCACAGCTACGTCCTGAGAATCGCGCTGCCTTAGATGCTTTTATAAATAATTTAGATGGATTCACTTATGTGATTAAACAGCGTGCTGAGAATGGCGTTGGCTTAGACGCGGATGCGTGGGATAATCCGGAGGGTGAGGTCGACCTTGTGGCGGACAGCGCGTTTTCGGTGTTGGGTGACTTCGACGCGGAAATTGCGCACTTGGAGCAACTCTTGGTTCTCGGGAGCCAGGTGACACAGGAGACTCGGATCGAGGAGATCATCCGGATCGTCCAAGCATTGCCCGGCACTGAGACGGTGCTCTTCTTCACGGAGTATAAGGAGACTCAGGCCCGCTTGGTCTTCCGGCTTGGCGCGGTGTTCGGCCCGGCGTGTGTGACCTTCATCAATGGCGATGGGCGTCTCGTGAATGTGTCTTTTGGCGCTGGGGCCGAGGGGGCGCTTACGCAGGACCGGGGGACCGCTGCTTACGGGTTCAACCAAGGCACTTATCGGTTCCTCGTGTCGACCGAGGCTGCGGCGGAAGGCATCGACCTGCATCTGAACTGCGCGCGGCTCATCCATGTCGATGTGCCGTGGAACCCGATTCGCAT
>Ga0209702_10004883_pt1 | contig 18925 bp, 14 predicted proteins | sample FRY01_FD_187210 | JGI IMG/M metagenome (GOLD analysis project Ga0209702, IMG submission 187210) | Freshwater microbial communities from Lake Fryxell liftoff mats and glacier meltwater in Antarctica - FRY-01 (SPAdes) (version 2) | ecosystem: Environmental > Aquatic > Freshwater > Ice > Glacier...
TTCGCGTTGGACGCGCCGCGATTATAGGTGGGGCGTCCCATCTTTGCCACAGTCGCCAGCGTGCGGTCGCGAATCGCCGAAACTTTGCTTTACGGTAATCGGCTGGGTTCTATTTGACGCGACGCGCTCTTGTTAGGTGCGCCGCGTTATTCTCTATTTGATGTGTCGTTTCTTCACGCAAATCTTATGTCACCGCGGGCGTTGATATGGCGTTTCGCTGGCGGCGGCCAGGCATGCTAGGTGTCAGGTTGATGTTCCGTCGATGAATCGTTTGAATAGTGCTGACCATGGAAATTTTACGAACCGAACGCACAATCGTTGAAATCATTGAGCGTGAGGATGCCGAATTTTTCTTCGCGCTTTTGAATACTCCTGGTTGGTTGAAGTATGTTGGTGATCGAAAAATCAGAAGCATTCATGACGCCCAACGATTTTTAGATGACAGCTTGATCAAATTTCATGACGATCATGGGTTTGGGTACTATGTGGTTCGGACCTTGCAGTGGACTCCGATCGGCATTTGCGGATTCTTGAAGAAAGAACACTTGCGTAATGTTGATTTTGGCTTCGCATTTCTTCCGGTTTATATGGGGCAGGGTTATGCGTTTGAGACCGCAACTGCGGTGCTGGCCTACGGAGCGGAGCATCATTCATTTCAGGTGATCGACGCGGAAGTTCAATCTAGGAACCTTCGTTCAAAGCGTCTTCTAGAAAAAATGGGTTTTGTGCGCAAGGGTAGCGTGCTAAGCGAAGCGGACGAACCCAAGCATGACTTGTATCGCTGGCACAATCGATCTTAGCGATCGTGGGGCGGTGGTGGGGCGGTCGCTGGGCCGCTCGGTTCTGCACGGGTGCCACTTGCGGGTGCCACTTCCGGGTGCCACTTCCGGGTGCCACTTCCGGGTGTTGGTGCGGGTGTTGGTGCGGGTGTCGGTGCGGGTGTCGGTGCGAGGTTTCAATGGCGGCGTGATCAATGTTCCGCGTAAAGTTTCAGCCAGGTTGCTGGCTGTTCAGCAAATGATTCGATTTCGACGGAGCTTGCTTCACCTATATTTACAGAAGCTAGTGCTGCAATTACGGGCACAGCCATGTTTCCTAGCCTATCGCCGACTGGTGTCTTGGTACGGGCTTATTTCTTGGTACGGGCTTATTTCTTGGTACAGATTGGGCAACTTTAAGCTTAAGGGCGATGAAGTTGACGTTAATCTTCGGACCACAAGCTCGCTGGACTATGATCGTAAGAATGGCAGTAGGACTGCTGACCATGTCATCTTATGTATTCGCGGATCCGGGTGGTGGAGGCGCCCAAATTTTGGTCAAATTGGGGGTTTCCGGAACCTGTACTTCCCAAAAAACCTAGAGGCACCTTTTATTTTTGGTTGGTGCTAACGATCGGTGGAGCCGTGATGGTGGCCATTGGTCTTGTCCTCCGCTCCCGCTCAACATCGTTGCCAGCCGGGTCGATCGAAAAGAATCGGTTGAATGGACTGAAGCGGACTTTGCCACCCGAAGCCGCGGACGCAGTGGTGGAAAAGGTGATCAATGCGATTCACACGGTCGCCGCGGTTCAAGCAGAATATTGGTTGCTGGATCAGCCGGTCTAGTATTTTGAAAACACTTCAATTTGAAAGATGGAAGAATGTCTGATCAACTATTTGAACCAATTTTTCACCGGAAACGCGGCTTTACGCTTGTCGAATTGTTGGTCGTTATTGGGATCATATCGATATTGATGGGGCTTCTGCTGCCTGCCGTGCAGATGGCTCGAGAAGCCGCACGAAACGTTCAATGTAAAAACCAGATGCGGCAACTTGGATTAGCGGCTTTGAATTATGAAAGCGCTAAGAAAGCGTTTCCCATTGGCTACGATACCCGACCCAACTCAGCAAGACCAAAATCAACTTGGTTGGCTTCGTTGTTGCCCTACCTGGAACAGCAGGCAATCTATGATCAATCCGTCGCGGCCTATGCAATATCCAACAACCCGTTTTCGAATCCTCCCCATATCGGTTTCAGTCAAGTGATGCCCCAGTTTGTTTGTCCTAGCAATCCCAATGGACTACCGCTTGGCTATTTCCCTGGATTGCGTGGCGCCGCGATGACCACTTACCTGGGTGTTAATGGCATCCGCTGGGATTCGCGGGATGGGGTCCTGTATGGTGGCGGCAAAGTTCGAGTGGCGGAGATACGCGATGGGTTGTCCAATACGCTCTTGATCGGTGAACGCCCGCCCAGCCGTGATCGGTGGTTCGGTTGGTGGTACACGGGCGAAGGTCAAGACGGTTCCAGTAGTTTAGATTCCTTGATGGGCGTTCGCGAAACGAATCTGGGTCATCGGAATAATAGTGGTTGTGATTTGGGTCCATATCATTTTCAAGCCGGGGACGAATTTGAACAATGCGATAGTTTACATTTCTATTCGCTGCACCCAGGCGGCGCAAACTTTTGTTATGCAGATGGCAGTGTCACTTTCACCAGCTATGATGCCGATGACATCTTACCGGCCATGGCAACCCGTTCGGGTAAAGAAGTATTCGAAAAACCATAATTCGCTTCTTCATTCAGGCCACTTATTTCCGAAGATCTCTGTACAGCTTTTCAATCGAACGTTCGACGCTTGCTGGGCCTCCATTTAATCTTGTGTGAGCTGTCTTTGCGGCAACCAAGGTCGAGTCTGCCGTAAGTGGCCTGTGCACAGAGAAACGACCGCCATGCAGACTGGGTACGAGAACGATTTGACCAAGCAACCGTCAGCCTTGTCGCATCAGACCCAATTCGTCTCGGTCTGCCATTCGCCGTTTTTTCTATGTCCATCTGTTCAGTGGATTTGCCGTATGTTTGAACAGTAGCGAACGGAGGAAACGGAGGAAACGGAGGTATTCAAAGCCGGACGCCAGTGGCGGTTTGCTACTCAAGAAAGGCATCGCTGGTCACCACAGCGTGGATCAGTGACTGCAATCGAAATTGATCGGCTTGGGTTTGTTCAAGAATTGCGTTGACGGACAGGTTGTCTTGGAGTGCTAATTCTCGCGCCAAAGAGAATCGCAGCAAGTGCTGGGTGAAAGCCTTGGCGAAATAGCGTTTTTGTTCGACCAACGAATCTTTAAATTGTCTGACATCTTGGAAATCAATTTTTCTTAATAACGTTCCGCTGGGGTCGACTTGGCGTCCGTTCGCGTATTGGTCTCGCCAGCGTCCGGTGATGTCAAAATTTTCTAAGGCAAAACCCAACGGATCTAGTTTGGTGTGGCAACCGGCGCACGAGGGATTTTCTCGATGGGCTGCAAATTGTTCGCGGATGGTTAGGTCTTTGTCGGCTGATTCTTCATCTAGGGGCGGCACATCGTTGGGCGGCGGTAGCGGCGGGTCGTTAAAGATGACTTCGATGACCCAGACGCCGCGGGCGACTGGGTGTGTCCGTTTAGGGCCCGACGTCATGCTTAGAACGGCTGCGTTGGTGATGATGCCTCCGTAGCGAGGGTCTGTGTTGGCGATACGTTGAAATTCGCGAGAGCGAAGCTGTTTCCGCAAATTGTCTTCAAATTGTTGCAATGCTTGCTGCTGTCGTTGCGGGACATCAATATTCGCGGGAACCTTCTGCAACGCCTCCTGATTCTCTAAGATATCGGCTTCCAATGCCTGGTTTTGAACCACTTGCTGAGGTGTAAGGTATGCGACCAATTCTGCTGGGGAAATTAATGGATTAGGCCCTTGGGCTGCGATGTTCACTTGGGCGGGCGTTAACGCTCGGTTGTACAGTCGTGCTTGGTCGATGTTCACCGAAAGAAAGCGACCGTCCGCCGCGGGTAGGTGCCGAAGTCCGAAAATGACTCGGGTAAGATCGCCTTTAAATGTTGCAGGATTTGCCTGGAAGGGTTTCCCATAGGGTTGCCCGTTGCGGTACAAGGTTGTGGTTCCGTCATCTGCATAAACCATAACTAGGTGCAGCAGTTTATGCGTTTGGTTTTCTTCCACGGAATCTTGAAAGTCTTCTGTGCGGACGAATCCATTGCTGCCCGAAATCCAGTGTCGATTTTTTCGTTCACCAAGGACAATTGTGTCGAAGGGATGGTCTTGGTGAACCAGGCCCATCAGACCGCCGCCATGTTGATCTAAATCATGCAATTCAAACCAGATTTCAAACGACTTTTCGCGAAAATCGATCGGCAGAGGCGAGCTTAATAGATAGGCCTGGTCCAGAACCACCATCCCGTCTTGAAATTTGATCTTCCCGTTGGCGGTTAGGTCAAGATCGCCAATTAAGTCCTTCAGGTTTCCGTTGAAGTCCCAAGCAGCGAAGGGGCGTAAGTCCGCGGGCGGTGTCTGGATGTTCTGCTGGGTCAGGGCCTCAAGCACTTGTGCGCGAACGGGAGCTAGAAGTTCCGCCAGTTTTTCCTTGGCGGAAGTGATCTTCCCTTGTAACGTTTGGCGTTGCTGTTCAAGGCGTTGATTTTCCGCCTCGATTTCTGGGACGTTCACTGGGGCAGGCGCCAGTTGGCTGGTGTACCAAGCTTTCAAAAAATCACTTTGATAGCTAAAGTTGGGTGCGATTAAGTCCGTGATGGGACGATCTTCCACAAAAACGGTATCAAAAAGCAGGAGCGGCTGAAGCACCATTTGTAGACTGGCAGGCGCTTGTGGATCCAATTGAAAATACTTGTCGATGCTGGGATCGGGCGTTGCCGCTAAAACATTTTCCAATTGCATCCACTGCGTGGGAAAGGAATCTAGAAAGCGTTCGATCTTGGGGTTAACCAGCATTCGATCGATGGTTTGATTTAGGATTTGTGGATCCGAAAGTTGACCGTTTTGTGCCAGAGATAGAAGTTGGTCGTCAGGGCAACTGCCCCACAGAAAATAGGAAAGTCGTGACGCCAGTTCAAATTGTTGTTCCTCAGGATTGGTCGAAGTGGTGCGGTAGAGAAAAAGGGGGGATGAAAGTATGGCCGAGGCAACTTTTTTCATCGCTTGCGTAAACGGCAAGCCTTGGTCCATCTTGGCCACAGTATAACGGGTGTAGCGCTGGACGATCTGTTCATCCACAGGTCCGCGAAATGCCAGGCGTAGAAACCTAGCTAGGCGCTCTTTGATTTTGTCATTTCGATCATCCGTATTCAAGTTCTCGGCACCCGGTGGGGCGGCAAAGAAGGTCTGCCAAATGCCAACCGAGTCCGGGTTGAAGTCGGGGCTTTCAACAATCGAGACACTCATGCGCAGAAAAGCATCCAGTAGTAGAGGCGACAAGTTCAGTTGATCGGCCTGATTGTCGTAACCGTGTTCCGCTCGCAGGTCTTTGGGAAACGGTTGGACATGGGCAAGGCCAGGAAGCGGGCTCAGTGCGTGGGAGGCGACATTGACGGTTGCGGGCATTGAAGGATTCGTTGATGTGGCCAGGCGACTTAAATAGTTGTCATACCGAGTCATCAATTTTTCGGGCAATGAAAACACGTCTCGATCCAATTGGAATAGATCGCGCAACGTGTTGTTACATTGAAAACGATTGAGTCGTCGCAAAAGCGGGGTTGTGGGTACAGTCGCTAGACTGGCTTGGCGCAACAGCGTATTGAGCAGGGAAACAGATTCATTTCGCTGGCCCTGGCTTAACGGATCTTCACCATCAGGGGGCATCGAACCGGTATCAATGGCATCCAAGATTTGTTGTAGCAATTCAGGCTGTGCAATTAATTGTTCCGCTGATCCGATCGATCGAAAATCAATGTCAGCGTTAGTTTCTTCTTCGCCGTGGCACTTCACGCATTTCTGGGTCAGAAGCGGCTTTAAGATCTGCTGGAATTTGTCAAAGTGAGACTGGGCGTCATTCTGGGTAGGCGTGGCAGGTACCGTCAAACGGTTAGCCTTGTGGGCGGTGCGAAGTTGCACAACCCAAGCCAAGCCAATCAGTAGCAGGGCCCAACTGGAAAGCAGTAGTTTCTTATTCATAACAAACAGGTTGTCCAGCTTAAGTGAAGATGAGGACCAGGGCGGTTCAACGATTCGTGGTTGAGTCGGTTCTCTTGGTGATTCTGGCTGTAGACTGGGGCGAGTGACGATTGCCTGAATGGGGTTCAAACCACGCCGCATTGGTGTGGGTCCGTGGCAGTCAGCTTGGGTTGAAGAACGGTATGCCGCGAAATTCCAGCAAGGAACGGGAACTTCAGGCAAGAAAATGGGGAGGGTGGAAATCACGACCGGGTAGGTGCAAGGGGTTTCTTTGAAATTAGCAAAGTGCGTCGGTTACAGATTTCACCTATACTTTCACTTATGATAAGGTTGTGAATCGTTCGCAAAGAATTGACGGGTTTAGCTGTCTGTGGTCGCAGACCCGAGAGCTTGCGTCTTTTGCTACTTTTGAATCCGAGCGTTGTTTGGAGACCAATTCCTCAGTTGAAGGATGTGGGGTTTGCAAAAAGTGCGTTCTGGGAACAGGTTTTGTTGAATCCTTTTGGCAGGCATAAACCTGCCTACCGTGGGCAAGGCAAAATCTAATACAGTGGTTGCCGCACGTGGCTGCAGGACCGTGTGTTTGCCAGCTACCGTGTTTGCCAGTTCCTGTGTTTGCCAGTTCCTGTGTTTGCCAGCTACTGTGTGTATTTAACGCAGCCCAAGCCCAGTATATATCATAGACTTGACGTTAGCCGTCAAGCATTGCCCACCTTTCGGAAATTACGGAGCCCCCCATGAGCCTTTCACGCCGCAACTTCTTGCGAGCCAATGGTGCATTGCTGGCCTTGCCCGCGCTTGCGTCTCTTGCTGCTTCTACGGCTTTCTCATTTTCTGGCGGCCCTGTGGGGACATTGCTGGTCAAGCCCAGCAAGAAGATGGTGATTATTTACATGCCCAACGGTGTGGTGCGGCGGTGTTTTTTTCCTGGAGAGGAAAAAAGCGAATTGCCAGACTTGATTGGCGGTTTTGACGCCGATCAAATCAAGAAGCAAGATCGACTGAAGAACCAACCGGGCATCTATCCGTTGGAATTGACTCAAAGTCTGCAACCATTGGCTCAACACACTGACGACATTACGTTGATCACCGGTTTGGATCGAACGTACAAAAATGGGCAGGACGTTCATGCTCAGGGTGCCTCGTGCTACTTGACCAGTCTATCGCCTGAGCAGGCCCAACGGAAAGGGATTTCACATCCAAACGGGCGAACACTGGACCAGGTGATCGGGGATGCTGTCGGAGCGTCGACGATTTTTAACACTTTGGAAATTAGTTGTAATGGCTATACAGCGCCGAAAGAGCCGATTGAGTTTGACAATATTTCGTGGTACGGCACGGGGAAAATTGCCCCTTCCATTCGCGAGCCACAGAAGTTGTACGACCGATTATTTCTGCGAGATAGTTACCGAGAGCATGTCGCAGATGTGACCGACTTGGTCTTAGCCGACGCAAGATCGTTGCATAGAAAATTGGGTCGCGACGATCAGGCGACAATGTCTGAATTTATGGACATGATTCGAAATATTGAAGTCCGAATCCAGAAGATGGATAAGATGTTGACCGATGTCGATGTCGAAATTCCCAAGAATCAGGTGCTGCCCCGAGGTGAGTACATTCGCTTGCAGATGGACCTGATGCTGTTGGCGTTTCAAATGGGGATTACCAACGTTTGCACATTTATGTTGGGCCCCGAGCGTTGGGATGCGACCTTGATGTACGAAGGTGTTTTCGACCAACCGGTGCAACATCACAACATGACGCACAATCAAAAAGGCGATGGCTACAAAGACTTGCAAAAGATCGATGACTTTCACATGAAGCAGTATGCGTATTTGATTGGACGGATGAAAGCGATCAAGGAAATCGATGGTACCACGATGTTGGACAATTCGTTGATCGCCTACGGTGCGGGACTTGGAGATGGTGCCACGCATCAATACTTTGATTTGCCAATGATTGTGGCGGGCCGCGGGCAAGGACAGATCAAACAAGGCCGCTTTGTCAAATTGAAAAGCGGCACGTTAAATTCTAATCTGTGGTTAACGCTGGCGCAGTTGATGGGGTTGGACATCGATTCCTTCGCTGACAGCAACGGAGTAATTTCCGACTTGTGGACGTAAGAATCCAAGTCTACCGCGATTTCACTAGGGGGTTGGTTTCCCAGTTAAGTCGGGCTTACCTAAGATTTGGGTTCACTTCAAGATTTGGGTTCACTTCAAGATTGTTGTGTGCTTGATGATCCAATCGCCAATCTTGTCCATCGCCCGAGCGTTGAAGGTTTCTGGGATAGTGATGTATTCGCCCATCCCGCCGTTCTCGCATTTTTGGAATAGATGGTTCAGGTCGTCCATGACTACGATTTCAAAATCTTTGTTCCCCGCTTCGTTTAGGGCCTTCTCTATTTCGGGCATATTTAGATTGGGAAGGACCTGAGTGTCCTTCGCACCGATGATTGCGAAGACGGGGCACTTGATATTGGCCAGGGCTGGTCCAGGATCGTACTGCAAGAAGAATCGCGTCCAATTGCTCTGCAGTCGTTCGAGTTCTCCCTTAATTCCTAGGCGCAGATTCTTGCCACCTTCTTCACGATCCGCCTCGGGCAGCTTTTGGACGATTTCTTCGATAGCCAGCATAACCTTGTCGGTAAAATCTTCGTCCGGGCCCGCTTGGCTGGCGATGTCGACAACGGCGCGGTTGACCGAAAGCGCAATCTTCAGTTCTTCTTCACTGATGCCAGCGGCACGCAACATGGCTTCGGATTGGGATTTGGAAATAGTTGCACCGTCGACACCGGTCGCGGCCAGTAACACCACAAATGCCACGTCCTGGCGAAGCCCCACCACCATGGGTGCAATCAGCCCACCTTCGCTGTGGCCTGCCAAACCAATCTCACTGGTATTGATTTGTTCGTGAGTTTTTAGAAATTCTACGGCCGCCGAAGCATCTCGCGCGAAATCTTCGGTGGTTGCCGACCCGAAATCACCAGAAGATTGCCCAAAGCCTCGATCGTCATAACGCAGAACCGCAATGCCTTGGCGAGTCAAATAGTCTGCAAGCACCAAGAACGGTTTGTGTTCCATTAACGATTCGTCTCGATCTTGAGGACCTGAACCGCTGATTAAAATCACGGCAGGATGACGTCCAAGCTTCCGAGGAATCGTTAAAGTGCCAGATAACGTTACATTGTCGACCACGTTTTCAAACGTCACCTCCTGAGCATCGTAGGGGAATGGGCCGATCGGTCGTTGCGGACGTTTGGCCCAAACATTTTCCGAAGAATATTCTGTCGCTTGTCGCTTGAGTGTTAGTGGTAATGCACGTCCGCCCTGGCTCCAGGTGCCCTCGGCAATGTCGCCAGCTTCGTTCAATTTGCCTTCGTAACTTAGCTTGATTTGTGGGACGTCGAACTTCAGGGAACCGTCTTGGATTGACCATGATCCGTGGAAGCCCGTTCGGCCTTCGGTCACACTATCGAAACGAGCCTGAGTTTCACCCGACTCCAAAGTCACAATTCGAAACTGCATGACGGGTTCCATTATGCCCATATCCACTTTTCCAACCCAGGCCTCTTTTAACGTCTCTTGGGGCGCTTTTGCCGCGGACGCTTTGTCAACTTTAGTCAGCGTCAATGGGGTCTTAGCGCCACCTTGGGCAAAGATCCCCTGGGCCACAAGGCCGTTGGCATCAAGCGTTCCCTGAAACTTAACCCCGGCTTGGGAAACCGAAAAACTGAGCTGCGTGGCATCTTGTTTCACTTCGGTTGCCTTTAACTTGGCATTCCCTTGGTCTAGGCTGCGAAGTTCGCCGGTTAGCTTTCCCGCGTTGTCAATAACATCCACTTCAAGTCGAAGCTTGGTCCCGCCTGCATCCAGGGTTCCTTCCCAGGTGGTTGTCTTGGCCTCCTGCCAAGCGAACGCCGGTGGTGCTGGGAAAATGATAGAAAGGCAAAATATCCAAAGGACAGTTCGGATCATCGGTGATTCCTCGTATAATCTTGACGGAGCCAAGCCACAGGGCACGATCTCCTGGCTAGTAACGACGTTCTTTACTGTACGCGGTGAATTTTAGTTGTCAATGACAACAAATTAAATTAAGATCAAAGCTATGAGCAATCAAACATCAACAATTCAACAGATTCGGCAGCATTCACGGCAATTGGTGCGGGAATTAGACATTGTCAAAGGCGTGTACTTGGGGTCGGGGTACACTTTTCAACAGTGTCATATCATGTTTGAATTATCGATTCATAATGGCCTGAATTTGTTGGATTTGGCGGAGAAATTATTGTTAGACAAATCCAACACCAGTCGCACGGTGAAGAAGTTGGTGGAGCAGGGCTTGGTCCGATCAGCCAGCGTGGCCAGCGATCAACGGCAGAAACTTTTCAGTTTGACCGCGAAGGGCCGAAAGGTGCTTCAAGGCACTACCGATCTGGCGGACAAGCAAGTATCGCAAGCATTGCAGCACCTTGACCCGCAGCAGCAGCAGGTTGTGATTGAAGGTTTACGTCTGTATTCCAATGCTTTGGCCAAGGGTCGTATTCAAGCAGGTTACCAGATTCGCCAGATCCAGAAACCAGACAATGCACCCACGGCGAAATTGCTCCGTCAGGTGCTGACGGAATTTCAAGCCGTTGGGGAAGGCTACAGCATTGTCGATCCAGAAATCGACAACATGCATGGTAGCTATCGCGGCAAGCGACACGCCTACTACGTAATCACGCATCAAGACAAAAACTTGCAGCAGGAAAAAGTCGTAGGTTGCGGTGGCATTGCTCCGTTGCAAGGCGGCGACGCAGGGACATGTGAACTGCGAAAGATGTTCTTCTTGCCAAGGGCACGAGGGTTCGGGCTCGGGCGCCGACTACTAGCGGTATTGCTAGACGAGGCAAAAAAGCGAGGCTACACGCAGTGTTACATAGAGACGCTACATCGCATGGCACAGGCCAAATCGCTGTACGAAAAGAATGGATTTGTGCCCTTGAAAAAATCTCTAGGCACCACCGGTCACAACCAATGCGACTGCTGGTACCTAAAGGAATTGTAGGTCCGTGTTTTTGACGATAGGTGAAAAATTCACCGGGTACTGGGCTTGATGCTATCGATCTTTGCTATTTGTTTTCGATCAATCAGTGTCGTTTTGCCGGCTTTTCAGGCACGGCCCAGTCTAAAACCGATTCGCGACTTTTGAGATGCGTTCCGTCAAAAAAAACTTTCGTCAAGTTCTTCGTTAAAGGCAAACCAATGAAATTTCATTCGAAGTGTTTCCACACCTGTCTCCAACGTTGTGGCCACCGGCGGACGAGTGTTTGTTCGGAAATAAAAAGTACGGGGTAAGAGCGGATGCCAGTTTTCGTTCGTCAATTTTGAACGATGTCTAAGTACCTGCGGGTCGTGCTTGATCGATTCAAATATTTGCTCCGAATCGTTCACTAGCGTAAACTGGATCAACAAGTCTGATTCTGCGTTGAAATTCCCAGCGGCCACGACCCTCTGAATTGTGAACTAAGAGCAGACGTGTTCAGGGACGGTGTTTCGGGAAGGTTTATCTTTTTTACCGATTGGGACATTTCCAGTTCCTGCCCAGTTAGTGGGAGATTCCCAGTGCCGCACGCAACCAAAAAGAGGGGGCAGGCACCCACGAGAATGGGTTGGTCCCTATCATTGCTTCCAATAAAAGTCTGGCAACTGGAACCGTCAAAAACCCAAGTGGATTGAGAATTGCCTCAATAGGTTGGCTGAAGCTGTAACGTTGGTGAGTGAAACGCCTTGAATTTGCAGCGACAAGTAAATTAAGCCACTTTACTTGCTTCTTGATATTGGCCAGTTTTTCCGGACTCTGCTTGCATTTATGGCGGGCTTGCTTGAGGGATCCTGACTCTGTCACTTCAGTCGCCTAAACAATAAGCTGCGGATACTTCGCACTTTGGGCCCATCCGTGATTGAGGTGTCTGATCGGTCATGTATTTTTGAAAATTATGGAATCAGCGGCCGCGATTGTGGTACTTCCTAGGTAAACCCAGGTCAGAGTCTATCGATGGCAGATCCGAAACAAAATCGTGAACACTTCGAAGCCTGTGTGGATACATGCGCAGATTCGTTGTATCGGGTGGCGTTTCGGTTGACGGGCAATGCCACTTTGGCTGGCGAATTGGTGCAAGAGACCTATTTGAATGCCTGGCGGGGGGTGGATTCCCTACACGATGTTTCACGAATGCGTTCTTGGCTGTTTTCGATTCTCAGGTTTCAGTACACCAAACTACTTCGACGTGAAGGAAAATTTGGGGAGCGGGTCAGCGATTTGGATGCATTGCCTAGCCCAAACCAAAGTCGTCCCAATCAGGTGGTAGATCGGGTTCAAGCCGCTATGCAGCAGTTACCCGAAATGCACAAACTGCCATTGCTGTTGGTGGCAATGGAAGGGCTAAGTGTCGAAGAAGCTGCTAGTTCGTTGAATATACCGCGTGGCACCGTATTGTCGCGACTGCATCGTGGCAGGCAAAAGCTTAAAGAAATATTACAGAGTGATGAATTCGGGGCCAAGGTAAGCGAGGGAAACGATGGAACCAAAAAATAATGTGAGCGATCAGCAGTTGGATCAATGGTTGCGTGAAGTGGAAGTCCCTACCCAGTTGAAAGACCATTTAAAGGGAATCCCTGATCGGCCACTAGTTGAACTAGCGGACGTTGAACTAGCGGACGTTGAACTAGCGGACGTTGAACTAGCGGACGTTGAATTGCGGCGTACTTTAGCCATTACGCGTAGACCAAGTCACTGGCGTATTTGGGTTGTTTTGGCTGCCAGTGTACTGATTGTTATAGGGGTTGCCGTCCGATTTCTGCCCGATGAAAACGAACAGCGTTTGGCAAAGACGCTTGAAAATACCAGTGAAGCGGATCACATAGGTCGTGCTTCAGACCAAGCCCGGGTGATCCCATTGCCGACTGTCGATTCAGCCGAGTTGGTGGCGATTGAAGCCAATTTGGATCAAATTTCTTTGGTTTTACAGCAGTTAGAAGTCGAGCGGTTGCGAAAACAGATTGATGCGCTGAACCGTCAGGCGTTGTGCCAAATCGATGCAACGCAAACTTCGTCAATGATTATCGCCTTGTCAGATCAGACTTCGATTCCGTTGGGTGGTTCGGCGGATCTGGTGGCCAAGAAAATGGTGGAGGTCATGGATTTGTATCCCGATAGTCGGGGTGCAGAAATTGCGCAACAGTTTTTGGCGCGGCATAAAAGTTTTTAGGTTTGCCCGAACGGTGATCGCCAGCGTTGGCTGTTGCAGAGGCAGGCGTGAGTCTGGATTTAATAAAGAGAGACCCCATGAGAAGTTGCAAAAAAAACAGGATAGGTTTCGCAGTTGTTTGGGTCGCCATTCTGGTGTGGGTGGGTGCTGGTGAACGCCCACTGGTGGCCCAGAGTGTTGCTCCAGCGGCAACAATCGGACCGACAGCGGAAGCCCAACTTTTGTGGAGTGGAATCACGCTGATGGAAAAGCAGCTTGAACGAGAGTTTTCCGTCAAGCAAGACCTGGAAGCCAAAGTTAGGGAGTTAGAGGCTCAACGCCTGGCCATGCAAGAGAAGCAAAGCGATAGTGGCGTATCGGCGGAGTCGTTCCCTGAAATAATGAAGGTGCTGCAAACGCAACGAGTCGACTTGATGATTGACCTTGCCGGTTTGAAAGCCCGACGCGCTGCAATGATCGAATATCAAAAGACAACCATCGCGACCGCATCAGATTTGACATTTGATTCGCTCAGGAAAATGCTAATGCTAAATAATCGCAACTTAGAGTTGGCCAAAGACAGGGTGGCCAGTGGAGAGGCTTCGCAAGGTTCAGTGATCGAAATCGAACTGAAAGTACTGAATGTCGAACTACAGATTGCCCAGGCGACGCAGGCACGGAATCAAGCGCAGCTGGGGCCTGAAATGTTAGCGATCTCGCTGGATACCGCCGAAAAAGAAGCTCGTTTAGAGAAAACGAATGCGTTGTTGGAATCGTTCGAAGCGACGCGTCGCATGGTTGATAGCAGCCGAATGGCTGAACAAGAACTGCATGCGGTAAAAGCCACGCAGTCGCAAGTCAAGCAACGCATTACTATGCTGGAGCAGCACTTGGAGCAAGCGCGAGCGAATTTTGAGCTGGTGCGATCCGGTGACCAAGAGTAGGTGATCAAGATTAGGTGATCAAGATTAGGTGATCAAGATTAGGCCTAGGCTGTTTGGCCGAACAAAAAGCTACGCCCTTGGAGGTCGAATTTTCGACAGCAAGCGTTGCCCAGGTCGCATCGGTTTTGATTGGATGATGCCAATGTGGTTTCGCTTGGGTGTTGCCCATTTGATTTCGCAACGTGGCGCCCAAATGGGTTTGGTCCAATCGCAAAGGTGCCGACTTTGTTCGCGATTCCCAGCGATTCCCAGACCGCCTTCTTTAATGTCCAGTTGTTAACTTCCAGCGGAGTGATATTTGATGTTGCGTAACCTGATTTTTTTTCTGACGATTGTTATGCTGGCCGCGCCTACGGTGGTTGTGGGGCAAGGTGGGGTGTCATCGGCATCCTACAGTCTAGCAAGGGCGGCCGCGAATACGGACATCAATGGCATGTATTTGATGCCGTCGCCCGAGTTGTTTCGAGTTGAAGAATTGATCAATTATCATCGACATGATTTGCCGTTGCCAAAGGCTGGTCAGCGAGTGCATTTGGATTTACAACAAATGCGCACTGAGCAAGGAAAAACCGTTTTCCAAATCGGAGTGACCACTCCCCGAGCGATGGACCCCAGCAAGAGGGTTCCGCTAAATGTGGTTTTAGTAATCGATCGCAGTGGTTCGATGGGCGGTGATCGGATTTCGAAAGTTCGTGACGCGTTGCGACTGTTTGCCGAACAGTTCCGTGAATGTGACCGGTTGTCGATTGTCGGTTTTGGTAACGATGCGAAAGTGGACTTGGCGGCCGGGCAAAAAAACAGTGTGGAAAAGATTGCCAAGGTTGTGGATTCGTTAGAGGCGGACTACGGTGGAACCAATTTGTACGCGGGCTTGATGTTAGGTTACAAGACGGCGTTGCAGCATTACGACCCGCAGCGTACCAATCGAGTGATCTTTTTGACTGACGGGAATGCGAACGTTGGCGTCACGGAGTCGGAAGAAATTGCCGAACAGTCGACCCGTTGTAACGCCAAAGGTATCTCGTTGATGACAATCGGACTGGGCGTGGACTTCAATTATGGATTACTGCGACAGATTTCAGATGCCGGATTGGGCCCGATGCATTATGTCGCTGATGCGGAGGATATTCAAAAAATCTTTGTCGAGGAAGTGGATAGCCTTCTTGCGCCAGCGGCTAGTCAGGTGATTTTGGCACTTGATTTTGGCAAGCCGAGCGGGGAAGTGGAGTTTTTTGGGTATCAACCTAAACGTCAGGGAAGGCAATTTGTTGTGCAGTTGGACGATTTGAACCACGGTGCGACTCAAGTTGTGATCGCTCGACTCACAGGGCCCGTGCGTCTAGCGGAAGTCGGCGTCACGTTGAACTACGTGGATGCATTGACCCATCAGGAGGTTGGTTTGAAAGAATGTTCGTCCACGCAGTCGGAATCGAACGGTGTTGCGACGTCCATTTCCAGAAACTACGCCATCGCCTTGGTCGCGAAATCCTTGAGGCGTGCATCGCAACTTTCACAAGAGAAGAAGTACCAAGCATCGGCGGATCGATTGGCTAAGGGAATCCAGCAAGCCAGGCAGCTACTGGCCGATGACCAGCACGTAAACCGGATGGTGAAAATCGCAGACCAATATCGCCAATCCATCCAAAACAGCATCGACGCCAACCGTATTAACGCCAACCCCATCGATGCCATGCAAGCAGCATGTGACGATGATTAGGGTGAACGTGGATAGTGTTGATTCGTGGCAGATTCAAGCGTGCGTCGATTGATTATAGATGCAGCAACCCACGTTGGAAACTGTTCGACCGTGGGCAAAGAGCGTAAGTCGTGGAAAGAAGATTCGAGCTAAATTTGGCTTGAGCATTCCACAGGTTCAATTAGACGTTGACCTTCAAATACCGTAAACCGGCAGGTGTTTAGATATCCGATAGGGTTTGGGTGCTGTCGGCGAATTGTTGGGTGGGGGCGCCCAGGCGCTGAAGCATGGTGAGGAATAGATTTGACAGCGGTTGGTCTTCTCGGGCGGCTTCTTTTTGCCAGGGTTCGCGACCACCGGTCCAGGCGCCTCCTGCTTGGCTTTCACCGGCATAGTTAAGATACTGGCCGTGTTTGAAGCCCATGTTCTTTCCACCAGCCAGGATTAGTGGGTAGTTGCGGGAAAGATGAAAGGCACTGGAGGCGGATCCAAAGAGTAGCAGCGTGTTGTCCAGCATGGATTCTTCGCCTTTCCCAGCGGGTTCAGGCGTTGCTTTCAACCTGCCAGCGAATCGTCCAAATTCTTCGCTCAGGAATCGGCAGTAGGTGCCAAAATTCTGCCATCCACCTGTTTCGGCCGTGTTGTGTGACAGTTGATGCGTAAGCTTGAATCCAACGGCACGGGCTAGATAATCGCTAATTCCGATCGCGTTTTCACGGCCAATCTGGTAGGTGGCGATTCGGGTGGAATCGGTCTTGAACGCAAGATAGATCAATTCGAACATCGTTTGCAGGTACGTTCGCGGATCCTCGGGTGTGATGTCTAATTGCAAGTGGTCCACGTCGACCTTTGGCAGCGGGATATTGATCCAACGTTTCGCCTTCTCGACTTTGATTTCGGTGTCACGAACGGATTGTAAGTATTCATCTAAGGTTCTTTGATCACTGCCCGATAGTGTTTTCCGTAAGGAGAGGGCGTCGGCGGACAAGCTGTCCAACGCGCTTTGGCTAAGGGCCAGGCGTCTTGCTGCGTCTTTGTCGTTTTTAACGAACAGCATGTCGAAAATTCGCTTGGGTCGGTGTTGGGCGGGGATGGCTTTGCCGCTACGGTTGAAGGACAGAGTGTGTGCGCCGCGTGGCGTACCGGTTCCACCGTCAGTGGAAAGCACCAGCGATGCCAACCGAGTCTGATCGCCAACATGAGCCGCGAACTCTTGATCCAGCGAGATTGAATTTTGGTAATCGCCGCCGGGCCCAGTTGCGGCGCCGGTTAGGAATTGATCGGCGTTGGAATGCCCGTGAATGCTTCGAGCAGATGGATGCGAAAATCCCGACAAGATGGTCATCTGGGCGCGCAGTGGTTCCAGCGGATCTAAGCATTGGGTGAGGGTGAAGTCCTTGGCGTTGCCATGCGGGAACCAGGCCCAGTCTTGATAAGCAGGGTCTGCGGATAAAGGCATCGGTACACCATCGGGCATGTAGAAACACGCCAAGCGTTTAGGTGCAGTGGCTTGCACAACAGACGCTGCGAATGAAGACAAGGATCCGAACAAAGGTAGGGCCAGAGCAATGCCTGATCCCCGTAGGAAACGTCGTCGGTCAAGTGAAGAAAGGTTTGCATTCATTGGGGTGGTCCAAGTTCAGGTGGTCCAAGTCCAGTAGATCTGGCCAAAAGTGCGAAGGGTACAAGTCGGGAGGTTATTGCCCAAAAGTGATCGTCTACTTTGGGCCGAATATCAAAACATTGGCAAGCGATCAGGATCCAAACAATTCGCTAGTGACGATCAACTTTATCATCGTTGCCAGTCCGTCATCCTGGTTGCGTAGATCGGCTGTAATTTGATCGACACTGGAAAGATCTCCAAAGGTCAGCGGTCTTCCCAAAGCGTAGGTTGACAGCTTGTGCACTAAGGAGCGGACAAATTGATCTTGTCGATTTTCGAGTAGGAAACGTTTAAGTCCATCAATGCCGTCGAGTTCCTGTTTGTTGAAAAGCAAGCTGGTTGCATCGATAGGCTGTCCTTGCACTTGGGTGCGCCAAGCGCCAACGGCATCGAAGTTTTCAAATGCGATTCCCCAAGGATCAATTTTCGCGTGACATGACATGCAAGCGACGTCATTGCGGTGATTTTCAATCCGCTGCTTCAGCGTCAATTTGGCAATTTCAGGGTCGGCCAAATCGATGATGGGAACCGCCGGCGGCGGGGGCGGCGGCGGGTCATTCAGTAAACACTTTAATAGCCAAATGCCTCGTTTCAATGGATGCGAATCCTTGCCGTCGGAATTCATGGCCAGCAGTCCCGCTTGGGTTAGCAAGCCGCCACGAATCTCTTGCGGCGTCAATGTCACTTTTCGAAAGTGATTTCCCCATACATTCTTCAGTCCATAATGTCCGGCCAACCGTTCGTTGGCCATGGTGTAGTCAGCATGGATAAAGTCCAGCACATTGTGATTGTGTTGCAGTACTTGATGAAAGAAGGCGATAGGTTCTTCTTGTAATGCTTCTTTCAAAGCCTCATCGAATTGAGGGTAAACCTCTTGATCCACTTTCAGGTAGTCTAACAATTGCATGCCTAGCCATTGTCGGACAAAGTGTCGTGAGAATCGTTGTGACCGGGGATCGGCCAGCATTCGATCCACTTGCTGGTTTAGGACGTCGGCGTTTCTGAGTTGGCCTTGCGATGCCAAGGTTAGTAGCTGGTTGTCGGGTGTGCTGCACCATAGAAACATAGAAAGTCGTGTCGCCAATTCAAAGTCTGTTGAATTGCCAATCGATGGGTTGCTAGATGGATCATCGATCGATTGAGCCGATGTGGCCACTTGGTGGAAACCGTTGAGGTACAAAAATTGTGGCGACGAGAGTACTGCTGCCAATACTTCGACCATTGCCTCTTGGAAGGTATCACAGTGCGGGCGAACCTTACCCAAGAGCTCCAGTTTTTGTTCTAGCTCTGTCTGGGTCACATTTCTGCGCCAGGCGCGCCGCATGAACGCTTGCAATACTTCCTTGGCGTACGTTGTTTCATTCGAACGATTGTCGCTGTCAAAGAAAATGTCACGGTGCGATTGGGGAGGCCATTGTGCGTAGAACGGTGCAGTGATCTCTACGAAATCG
>Ga0209702_10004884_pt1 | contig 18923 bp, 21 predicted proteins | sample FRY01_FD_187210 | JGI IMG/M metagenome (GOLD analysis project Ga0209702, IMG submission 187210) | Freshwater microbial communities from Lake Fryxell liftoff mats and glacier meltwater in Antarctica - FRY-01 (SPAdes) (version 2) | ecosystem: Environmental > Aquatic > Freshwater > Ice > Glacier...
CGAAGGCGATACGACGCCACGCGGCAAGCGCGACCGTGGATTCGTCGGCGGCCGTGGCGCACCGCGCAGCGAACGCGGGCATAAGAAGGGATTCAAGCAGGGACGCAGGGGTAAACGCGGGAAGTGAATTGTGATTTTGGTGGTGTGCGCCCGATTGAATTCATCAGGCGAAACATTCGCGCAAGAACGATTCCAATCGATTGAACGAACGATCGCAAATCGTCTGGTCAAACGCGGTCCCAGCGGCACGATTGTGTAAATGCGGATTGGTGAATGCATGCACCGTGTTGCCATACACATCTATTTCCCAGTGCGCTGCTGCGTCGGTTAATTCTTTGGCCAGCGCAAGCACAGATTCGGGCTTGGCCATCGGATCGTCGTAACCATGCATCGCCAAGACCTTCGCGGTGATGGGCTGCTGCTTGCCAATATCGGGCGGCGTGAAAAGTCCGTGGAATGCTGCGACTCCAACAACTCCGGGCAGACACGCACGCGCCGCATCAAGTGCGCACAATCCGCCGAAGCAGAATCCCGTCACCACGATGCGCCGGCCATCGGCACCTGGTATGCGCCGCGCCGCATCGATGGTCGCGCGCAAACGCTCGCGCAACATCGCGCGGTTCGCAATGAGCGGATTCATCAGCGCCGCACATCCGTCAGACTCGGTCGATGTCTGATGAGATCCATAGATGTCCGCAGCAAATGCGATGTAACCCAGCTGCGCGATGCGGTCGGCGTGGCGATCCATTAATTCGTCACGACCATTCCAGTGATGGCAGACGACCACGACTGGTGCGGGCAGGGTGAGGTTTGCTTGGCGAGCGACAAGGCCTTCGCATGGAAGGTCGCCGTGTGAATACTTGTATATCTCGTGGTGCATTTATGGCGTTGTACCGCAAGGGCAAGAAATAGGGTGCGACTTTCGAAAGTTCCCTCGCGCAGTCGTAATGTCTGCGGATGGAGGAGTAAACGGATGAAAATATGCCTAGGAACATGGCTTTTCGTGGCGGGGCGGATGGGAGGAATTGGGCGTGAGGGGCGCGATGGGCGCATCGGTTGGAATCGGTGGGTGTTGGTGTTGCTGACGATGGTCGGTGCGAGTGCGGTTGGCGCGAGTGCGGTTGGCGTGAGTGCGGTCGGTGTGAGTGCGGTTGGCGCGAGTGCGGTTGGCGTGAGTGCGGTCGGTGTGAGTGCGGTCGGCACGAGTGCGGTCGGCGCGAGTGCGTCCCACTTGTCCCACTTGTCCCACTTGTCCCACTTGTCCCACTTGTCCCACTTGTCCCACTTGTCCCACTTGTCATGGCGGCATATCACGCGACTCGACTCGCCGCCGCGGATGTTGCCGCTGGGAATCGGCTCGGCCGTGGCTGCGAGTGAGACTGGAGTGCTTGCCGTCGGGGGCGGGCAAGACTCCGACATCGGCGTCGATGCCGGCGCTGTTGCGCTTTGGCAATTCACCGCCAACGGTGTGCGAGCAAGCGAGACGATCACCCATCCCAAAGATCACCGCACCGCCGCGTTCGGTCATGCACTCGCCATCGATGCGCAGGCGCAGATCTTGTGCATCGGTGCGCCGAACGAGGATGGGCCTGGCGGCTGGCCAGAAAACTTTCAGGTTGGGTGCCTCTATATATATGTGCAGGCAGTGGCGGCGCCGCATCCGCCGCATCCGCCGCATCCGCCGCATCCGCCGCATCCGCCGCATGCTCCATCGCCGAACTGGCAACTCTCCGCCGCGCTGCGCCCAACTCAGCCCAATGCTGGCGCGCACTTTGGATCGGTCATCGCCACCGATGGCACGCGCATCGTGGTTGGTTCTCCAGACGACAATCTGCGCGGGTCCTCTTCGGGACGAGTCGATGTCTTTGCGCGACGAGGCGATGATTGGACTTTGGAACGGGAACTCGTACCACCCAATGGTGGCGCGGGGATGCGCTTTGGCACAAGCATCGCGATTGATGGATCGACCATCGTTGTTGGCTCGCCGAGTTTCAGTGGCATTGGCTATGGCAGCGGTCGTGCTGATGTCTTCCACCTTGGCAAGGACGGCTGGATACATCTCACTCGGCTTGATGCGCCAAGCCCGCAATCAACGGCATGGTTTGGAATGAGCGTGGCAATCACACCGCGCATGATTTCGATCGGCGCGCCGCGAGAAAATCCCGCGCAATCGGCGGGCTTCCCTGCTCATCCCGGAGTCGTGCACTTCTTCACCCGCCACGGCGACGACATCAGCGCGTCGTGGACGCACGCATATTGCTTGACATCCCCAGAGCCGTGGTGCGGAACCGCGCAGTACAGACCCGAAGCATTTGGAATGTCGCTGGCGATGCGCGGCGATCTGCTGGCTGTTGGCGCATCGGAATCGTGCAATCCTGATGCGGCGGACGACAAACACCCCGAAGGCGAAGGCAGTGGAGCCGTCTATCTCTTTCAACGCATCGATGATGCCGAGATGTCGTGGTTGTTCAACGCACGCATGACCGCTCCCGATGCAGCAGTCGATGCGCATGATGGATACAAAATCGCGCTCGGTCGCGCTGCATCGACCGTTGGCCATCGACACACTGACGATGCCGTCTTACTCGTCGCACGAGGCGGTAATCCAGACCTTTCGCCGGATGGTGGTGCAGCCCATTTATATGCACCGCCACTCGAAACGCCGCAAGCAACCCTCACGCTTCCGCCCACGCTTCCGCCCACACTCACGCCCCCGCCCCTCTCTACACCAACCACTCCCCTATCACTCTCGATCGACAACATAGAAACGATCGATAACCACGCGCCACTCGGCCGAATTCTCGCAGCGAATGAATTCGCTCTTGACAAGACTGGCCTGCGGATGGTGAGCGGCGAATTTGATGCCAAACTTTCGCATGCGTCGGCCGGTGGCATTGTCGCCGTAGAGAAACTTCGCAAGGTTGAAATGATCGAGCAGTGTCGTTCGCTGCTCTGCGATGGTTGGCGCGGTTGGTTCGCCACCAGCCATCATCTCGCGTGCCTGTCGAAAAATCCACGGATTGCCGATACATCCGCGCGCAACACTCACGCCGCTGACACCGCACTGATCAAGCATGGCAAATATGTCTTGCACCGTCCACACATCCCCTGAACCAAAGATGATGCGATCTCCATAGCGCTTGGTCAAGTCCGCGAGAAATTCCCATCGACCTGGGCCGAGATATTTCTGCTCGACCGTCCTGCAATGAACCGTCGTCCATGCGTACCCAAATTCATACGCGGCAGCAAAGATGCGCTCGAAATGTTCCGCCATTTCCGGAGTGTCGTCATACGCCCTACGAAGCTTGACGGTGCATGGCGCGCGCGATCCAACTGCGGCGATGACTGCGCGCAGAATGTCAATCGCCTCACGCGGATGGGCCAAGAAATGTCCGCCGCGATTGTTCGCGCTGATCTTCTTGACTGGGCACGCGAGATTGACATCGACCACATCATGCCCCATCGAGACGATGATGTCGGCGGCGCGCGCCATCTCATCCGGCTTCGACCCCATGATCTGGCCAGCGAGCGGATGATCATCGAGCGTGGCGACGATATTGTCGGAGACTTCGCCCATCCCACATTCCGTGGCGATGAGATCTGGATCTTCGCGAATCTTGCCCTTGCCGCCATTGAGCAAGGTGCGGTCGAGCAGTGCCTCGGTCACACAGAATGGACAACCGTTTCGACGGGCAATCAATCGCATCGCGCCGTCGGAATAACCCGCCAATCCAGCTTGGAAGAATGGCGCGTCAAATCGAGGCACTAATGCCTGCACGCGAGGATCTACCCGCGCACATTTGGCCGTTTGGGCAGTGGAACGCGAGAGTTTTCGCGGGGGCAATTCGCTGGCATTCAACTCGACGCTCATACCGAAAGTCTACGGAGCAATCTCATACACTTGCCAACAATGCTTGCGCCACCATGCGACCACGACCCCTGCACAGCAACGAGCAAACGCATCGCTTCTGGCGCCGCGCTCGCTGGAATCTGCGCCGTAATCTTGAGCATCACCGGCTGCAGCGTCAAACTCTACGACCCAACGCTCGCCACTCGCCCTTACCCCGATACTCTGGCTCAATCGAAAGTCGTGCAAATACAAGCGGTACCGCTTGAAACGACGCTCCAGATCATTAACGCGACGGCGACCGATTACGCCAACATCGACATCTGGATCAATCGACGATTCGTTCAGCATGTGGCACAGATGAACGCCGGCGAGACGCTCCAGCTGAAAATTGACGGCTTCCGCGATGTCTGGGGTCAGTGCCCACAGCCCGGCGGATTCTGGCGAACCCGCCCTGCGACCCAGCTGGTCTTTGTGCAAATTGAAATCGACGACAAGCAACCGCTGATCGGTCTCGTCACCGTTGTTCCAAAAGAAGCGCGTTACTAATCGGCGCGAGCGCCAGCAGCGCCATCAGCGAATGGCGTAAATGCGATTCCAAGCTGCGCACATTTCGCTTCAAACTCCGCGGTCTCGCGCTTGTTGGTCGTGGCGAGCGGCTTGCTCGACTTGATCGCCTCGATCTCCAACTTGGTCAAGTGCATCGCGCCGAGTCGATAGTCCTCGAACGCCTCGCACGAAATCGGAACGATCGGCTTGAGCAACTCATACATCGCCTCTGCAAAGACGCGAATCTCATACTGCGCATGCGCATCCATCCGAAGCGACAGAAAATGGAAGAGATTGTGCAAGTCGCACTTCCAATACCACTCGGTATAGACCGACACAGGCAACGCGGCACGAGCCAACTCGCGCGCGACACCCTTCTTGGTCAATCCCAAATAGTCGTCGTACAACTCCTCGGCGCGGTCAAGCAAACGCATGAATTCCTCAGCCGTTCCCGCGTCAACAAGACCATCGCCGCCCTGTCGATTCGCACCGCTCTGCGCACGCACCGATTCAACGGTCGGACGATAAAAGCGATCTGGAACAATCGAATAGCGAGCGCTGTATTCATTCACATTGGCCGTGCGATGGCGAATCCACTGACGCGCAACAAACATAGGCATCGCCATATGAAACTTGAACTCCACCATCTCAAATGGTGTCGTGTGCCGATGTCGCAGCAAATATCGCACCAGACCGCGATCTTCGTTGACCTGCTTGGTGCCCTCGCCGTATGAAACGCGCGCGGCCTGCACAATCGAATAATCCGCAGTCTTGCCGACTGGCGCAAACCTCGGCATGCAATCCACCAGCGCAACAAATCCATGATCGAGCACCTTCTTCTCAATTCTCGCCGCACCGCCCATCACATCGTGCATCGGCGCCTCGGGCATCACCCGCACGACCTCTGGAGATTGCGTCGCTGCGGTGGTCATCGATTGATTCTGCTGTGGGGTCATGTGTGGCGTCATGTGTGGCGTCATGGCTTTTTGGAACTCATCTTCGTGCGGATCAATGCTGGTGTTGTATCGCGGTATTCACGGGGCAGACAAACTCGACTTGGGCGAACCAACTTGCACCTTCGCATACGCAGTCAGCCAACCGTTCACAACTTCTAGAGTATCCAATCCGCTGGGATTTCCGCGCGCATTGATCCTCGGCGAATCTCGCGGATCGCCCGAGAATTCCAGCCCCACAATCTCCATCGCATCCGCCGCAGTCGGCGGCTCAACCATGCCCGCCATCGCGATCTCCCGAGACGCAGGCCACTGCGCGCTCGTCACCGGCAATCGCTCGTTCGTCCACGCTTCGCGCGCGGCCAACAACGCATCTTGCGAACTCGGCCACGCGCCCGCCGCTTGCGCATATGACAAACATGCCCACGCCGTCCATCGCAGTGCGCCGTCGGTCTGCTTGGCGCGCTGGCGAACTTTGTCGACAACGAAAAATCCAAAGACGAATGTGGCGATCGCAACCGCGATAAACGAAAAAAACAAAATCTTCGCTGTCCGCCGCGATCCACTCGGGCCGACGATCACATCTTCACCCCATCGAGCCGCACGCGTTTGCGCGGTCGATTTGGATCCGCCTCTGGCACAGCCGAGAGCAGCGCCTGTGTGTAAGGATGCTTCGGCGCGTAAATAATTTCTTCGCGCGTGCCGTGCTCGACAATCTTGCCATTCCACATCACCGCGATTCTCTGGCACGCGTGATGAATGACCGCCATGTCGTGGCTGATGAAGAGATATGAAAGCTTGAACTCATCTTGCAAATCAGAAAGCAGATTCAGCACCTGACTCTGAATCGAAACATCCAGCGCACTCGTCGGTTCATCGCAGACAATCAAACGAGGCTCAAGCGCAAGCGCACGAGCGATGCCGATGCGCTGCTTCTGTCCGCCAGAAAATTCGTGCGGATATCGATCGGCCGCGCCCGCCCAAAGTCCGCAGCGCTCTAACAATTGACCGACGCGCTGGCGAACTTGATCCTTGGGCACGATGCCATGCACTTCCAAAGGCTCGCCGATGATTCCTCCAACACGCATGCGCGGATTGAGCGATCCACCCGGATCCTGAAAAATAATTTGCATCTGGCGGCGCAGCTTGCGCAAACTCGTCGCGCCCTGCGCGAAGACATCGATGCCGTCAAAATACACACGACCACTCGTGGCAGGAATCAGCCGCAGTATCGCCCGACCGACGGTCGTCTTGCCACAACCCGATTCGCCCACAAGCCCTAGCGTCTCGCCGGGCATGATCGAAAAACTCACGCCATCGACCGCGCGGCGTTGATCAACAATGCGCTGAAGAATGCCACGCCGAACTGGAAAGTGAACATGCAGGTCTTGAACTTCCAGCAGTGGCTTGGACTGCGGGGCTGATGGAACGCTTGTCATGCTTGTCATGCTTGTCATGCTTGTCACGCTTGTCATGGAAGACTCATCGAAGTGGTATATCAAATTCACTGATCGTGCCCGACGGTAACGCAATCGACAAGATCACACTCGCGCGACCGATACCGCGTCGAGTGATCGCGCCGCGTCCCAGACGAACATAGAAATCCTCGAGGTTTCCAACCGATTGACCGCCGACTGAGACAATCACCGACCCCGCAACAACGATGCCTGCCAGCTGAGACTTGGGATTAATTTCACGCACCAGCACGCCGCGTCGATTGGGCACGCCAAGTTCGGCGCATGCCTCACGCGTGCTTGTGATCAATTCTGAAAATCCAAAGTTGCGCAATACATCGGCGATATCGACCGCGTCCATCTGCGGATTTCGCTTGGTCAATTCAACATCGACTTTCATTTGCACGCCATCGCCGCGATCCGGTTGCGGTCGCCAAATTTGAAAGACCACAACTTGTCCCGGTTTTCTTGTGCCAACGATCGACGACACCTTGTCCGCATCGCTGATGATCACACCGTCGATCGACATGATCACATCACCCACGAGCAATCCCGCGCGCTGCGCTGGACTTCCCACCGTGACACGCGAGATGATCGCGCCATCGCCGTTGTAATGCTCAGCGACACATCGAAAGAGCGGATCGCGCAATTGCGGCGCGAGAATCGATCGAACTGGCTGCACCGCAACTCCCGAAAATCCCTTGGCAACTTCACCAGTTGCGATCAACTGATCGGCAACGAATTCGATGATGTCCATCGGAATCGCCAATCCAATTCCACCAAATTGACCTTGGCCAAGTGTGCTGCCGCGGCCTGTTGCAATCGCGGTGTTCATGCCGATGACACGACCGTAAATATCCGTAAGCGGTCCGCCAGAATTTCCAGGATTGATCGCGGCATCGACCTGGATGAAATTCTCGTAATCAACATCCGCCAATCCCGCACTGCGTCCGATGCCCGAAACAATTCCCGCGCTCATCGAAAATCGAAAATCAAATGGCGAACCAAACGCAAAGACCATATCGCCTTGCGTTGGAATGTCGATCGATCGCTGCGCCGGCGTCAAATCATCGACCTCGATGCGCAAGACCGCAATATCGGTCTTGAGATCAAGGCCAACCAGTTGCGCTGGAACACTCTGCCCCGTGTGCAACTGCACATCGATTTCCTGCGCGCCATCCACGACATGAGCGTTGGTGATGATGTGACCATCGACATCATAAACCCATGCCGACCCCGTGTTGAGAAGTGGGCGACCACTTCGACCCGCCGACGAACTCGAAGCGCTCAACGAAAGCACCGACGGCTCGACGATGCTGGCGATGTCGCGCGTCGCCTGATTCATTTCTTCCAGCGCATTGCTGCTCGTCAGTCTTGCCTTCGCCGCCGCGACTTCGACGCTTTCTTTCGCTTGCGTGAGACTGCGTATCGCCCGCGGCGTTGCGATCAACACCAACACCGCGGCAATCGCCACGATGGACGCAGGCAGAAGCGTCTGCACCTTCATCGCTTGAACTCGCCTCGCGCAGGCGCAACCGCAGGCACAGCAGCAACCGCCGCTCGCCGCTTCAACGCATCACAAAACGCATCTCGCTCCGCATCACTCATCACATATGGATGCTCGCCAAGATTGCCCGTCGCAACACGCTGCATCCATGTCGTCGCCGCCGCGACCAACTGCGCGCCGAGTTGCACAGTGGGCAATGCAAACGCTGGTTGCCATGAACTCATACCCAGCAAATCTTGCAGCACAACAACTTGTCCATGACACGATGTTCCAGCGCCACAACCAATCACTGGAACCGTCGACTCGCGCACAATCTGTTCAGTCACTTGCGACGGCGCGGCTTCGATGAGCAACATGATCGCGCCCGCTTCAATCATCGCCCGCGCATCATCGAGCAAACCAACGGCGGCGTGCGCACTCTTGCCCGCAGCGTAATACCCGCCGTGCATCTTGGCATGCTGTGGTCGCGAGCCGATGTGCGCCACCACGGGAATGCCCGCGCGCGACATCTTGGCGACAAGTCCCGCGAACGAACGATCAACTTCCATCTTCACAAGATCGGCCATGCCCTCGGTCATGAATCGACCGGCATTGCGAATGGCCTCGCCATCGTCGGCTTGGTAACTCATGAACGGCATGTCGGCCATCACCAGCGTCGAGGGCGCGCCGCGCTTCACTCCCGCCGTCAACGCGATCATGAAATCAAGTGGCGTATGCAGTGTGTTTGGAAATCCCAAGATCACTTCCCCCGCGGTATCGCCCACGAGCAAGACATGCATGCCCGCAGCTTCCAACCAGCGTGCGGTGGTCGCGTCATAACAAGTGAGGCATGCGAACTTCTCGCCACCGCGCACCATCTTCAGCAGTGAGCGAATGGTGAACGGCGCACGAACGGGCGTGGCATCGCCCGATGCAGACGCAGCCTGCGCACTGCCCGACGCAACCTGTCCGAGCGTCGTGTTGTTCTGTGTGGAATCTGAATTCATCGTGGTCTGTGATCTATGCCATTTGAAATCGGTCCATCATCAATAATCCAAAGAAGCATAGGCAATTTCAGTCGATTTTTCCTTGGGTCACAAATCGTCCAAACGATCCGCGCATCGGGTTGAACACAACATTGTCTCGCCCAAGCACAAACACATCGGCGATCTCCACCGCCTCGCGAAACGACTCTTGCGCCCGTTCAATATCTTCGCATGGAGTCGTGATGCGGCCATGCGCAAGATGCTCTTCCGTCACGATCGCATCACCCGTGATCAGAATCGTCGACGATGGAATCGACAAGAGCAATCCCGCAGTTCCAGGGGTTACGCCAGGAAGTGGAAACAAATCAACGCCGTCGGCGAGGCGATCAGGCGCATCCTTCACACGCCGACCAACTTCCAGCGAAGTCTTCACATAGTCGATGACGCCGCGCGTTGTGGCGTCGCCCGATTGCATCGCATCCACTTCGGCAAATCGTTCCACTTCTTCGCTCACCGACGCGAGCGTCTCGCGATCTGCTGCCGCCATCCACCACGACGCATTTGGAAAGAGCGTGATGCCACGAAACTGTCCAGGATTCTTGCTCGTCAGAAAAACATCTGTGATCTGATCGCAAGTCACGCCCGTTCGCGATTGCAAACGCGGCAGAAGAATCTGCGGCGGCAGCGACGGATCGACGATGATTTTGCGGTTGCCAGATTCCACGAGCGTGGTCGTGCAATGACCCTCACGCGTCGCGGTCTTCTCTCCCCACAGAGGGTGCGCACTCAAAGCTCCAATTGAAATGACACGAAATTGCAACATACAGTTCCTTACGCTCTCGAGCGGTCAATCGATCTGCGTCTCAAGTGCCAGTCGAGAGATTAAATTGTCGGGCGACTTCATTTTTTCGCCAATCGCATGCGCGACATTAGCGGGCACAAACGGTTTGAGTTTCTCCATCGATCCACCAAACGCAGCGATCTGTCGAATGAGACTCGACGAAAGAAACGCATACGCCTCGCCCGTCACGACGAAAACAGTCTCGATTCCAGCCACTTGCCGATTGGTAATCGCCAACTGACATTCCGACGCAAGGTCGGTCACATTGCGAATGCCACGGATGATTCCCGATGCGTTGCGCGAGCGAGCGAAGTCGACGGTCAGCCCCGAATAGGTTGCGATGGTCACTCGCGCTGCATCTGGTTCTCGCCGCATGATCTCGTCGATGAGCGGCTCCAGCAAACTCACGCGCTCTTCGACTGGGAAAAAATCCGGCTTGTCGGGATTGCGCCCCACCGCGACGATCACCTCGTCAAAGAGTCGCCGTGCACGGCTCAAAACATCCAAATGACCCAATGTCACTGGATCAAATGAACCCGGGTAAATCGCCAAATGATGTCGATGGGATGCGGCTGCCATGATGGCAAGTGTAGGGTGTTCATCTGCAAGCACGAAAACGATGGCTGCACGGAAATATGGGAAAACTCTCCACATTCATTTGCGCGGCGCAGCGGGAATCCGATTGTTGGATTGCAGTTGGTGCAGTGCACGACTGCGGAGGCGAACGGGCAGGCGAGGGAATCGCGGACCCGATGAACAACCCTGGATCGGCCCCGCATCGGATCTGCCTCCCCGAGCGGGGCCTCTTCCATTTTTGCACGAATCAATTTCATGACGCAGCTTGCGCCACGCGTCGCACCGCGTCCGCGCCCCCGCGCCGCGCCCACACCTGCGCTAGATTTAACCGGCTCAACCACGACCCCGATCATGAAGCGATCCAACAAAACAATCGCAGACCTCGAACGCGCCGCGGCGGAACTTTGCAAACGCTGCGACGCGCTCCACTTCGGCGCGCCCGTCGCGTTCACATACAACCCGCTGAATTATGCATGGCAAGCGCACCGCGCATTTCTCGCGCGAGCACACGCGCGACCGACCGTACTGTTCGTTGGAATGAATCCCGGACCATTTGGCATGGCACAAACCGGCGTGCCGTTTGGCGAAGTTGCATCGGTGCGCGACTTTCTCGGCATCGACTCACGCACCGCCACAATCGGCGCGCCAACTCGCATGCATCCCAAGCGACCCGTCGAAGGATTCGCCTGCACGCGCAGCGAAGTGAGCGGCGCGCGAGTCTGGGCTTGGGCGCGCGATCGATTCAAGACAGCCGACGCATTCTTCCATGAAGCCTTCGTATGGAATTGGTGTCCCCTGGCGTTTATGTCAGAATCGGGCGCAAATCTCACCCCCGACAAATTACCGCGCACCGGCCGCGGCGCCGCGACCGTGCGCGCACTCGAAAATGCCTGTGATCAAGCTCTCGCCGCGGCGATCAGCGCACTCGAACCAAAGCATGTCGTCGGATTTGGATCGTTCGCAGCAGAGCGCGCGCAGTCGGTGCTCAACCATCTGCGTAGCGACCATCGCAACACCTCCCCGCCACTTGTTCACAAAGTTCTCCATCCAAGTCCGGCGAGTCCAGCCGCCAATCGCGGTTGGGCTGCGCAAGTGGATCGCCAGTTGGCTCACGCAGCGATCGTCTTTCGGGTGTGACTCGCGTGGCGAGAATTGTTTTAGTCTCGTTGCGCGTTGGCAGGTTAGGGCGCGATCAAAACCAGCATCGCGGCTTCTGAATCTGAGATGAAGCGGTTGATCACCTCGACCTTCGCGATCAGCATCGAAGCCAGCGCCGCGTTGCGTGCGTTGTGGCTCTCGATCCAGATGACCTTCGGCGGAGCGCCTCGCGCCATACTCATGCGCTGAAAGTCCTCGTCGAGCGTCACCAGAACAAGTCCGTTGCGCTGCGCGTACTCCCAGATCGATCTATCAGACGCTCCGGTCCCAATGACACGCCGAACATGCTCGGAGCCTGGGAAATCAGACTGCACTCGTGAAGCGACAGATTCGGAGAGGTTCTCGTCGAATAGGAGCCGCACAGCCATTAGGCAGCTGGGTCGATGATGGTGCGCCGCTCACGCTCTGATGCGAAGGCGAGACATTCTAAAATGTCCTCATGGGTCAGTTGGGGGAAGTCCGCGCGAAGGTCGTCCTGGGACATACCAGCTGCGAGATGTCCGAGCACCTCGCCGACGGTGATGCGGGTTCCTTTGACGCAAGGCTTTCCAAAGCGGATCGCTGGATCTACTGAAATGTGCTTGAATCCAGCCATGCGTTGAGTCTAGCACGCGGATTGCCTCTCGCCAGCAGCTACACAGGCGACAACGCGTATGTGGATGGAATTTCACATTCCTCAAGCGTGCCAGCACCCGGCGCGATCGCACTCATCGGTCTCGCTGGCCTGGTGGGCGGTCGCCGTCGACGCTCGTAAGAATTCATTCGATCAATTCGATTTGTCTTGACCTCATGCCCCGCTCGATGCGGGGCATGTTTCATTTCACCCTTTAATGTGATCACTCGCGCGACGATTGCGATATAGAGAACCCCGCCAAAAACAGAAAAGGCCTCGTAAGAGGCCTCAATCTGCGTGTGTGTCAGACGATGGGTTCCCGTCCACCGTACCAACTGCTTGTTGAATGCCGGTTCCCGCGGCTTCAACCAAATCTGTGTGAGGTTTGGTTCCCGCCAAACCCGCACATGTGTTTCGTCACCATCAATAACGCAAAGCAGGCCCGCGAACCATCATCGAAGGAAAGTTTTTCTGTGCGATCTTTCGAATGCCGCCTTTTCGCGCGGCCAGTGCGATACATGGGCCATGTACGGGCAATTGTTGATTGCATGATGGTTGGCGGATGCGGATTGCGTTTCTATACATGAGAGCACGAATGCCAGCCCGCGGTGGGAACCGCACTTGCAAACGCACTCTCGCCATCGGTGACTCATGTTGAGCCATCGCGGGATCAAGGCCGCTGACCGACGGACTCGGTTGTCACTTGCCTGCTCTGGGAGTGGGCATTATTTGAGGCGAATGCCTCAGAGGAGTTTCCAATGTTTAGTAATACTTTCGCAAAGATGACTTTGGTGAGCGCAGTGGCGTTGGCTGCTGCGGGTTCGGCGCAGGCGGCCCTGGGTTACTTTGAGGGATTCGAACCGACCTACACGCCTGGCATCCCTAACTGGACGTCCATAGTATCGGCAGAAGCGTCTGGAACAGGAGGCATCACAGCGCGGACAGGGGGCTACTACGGAGCAGTGGCAGCCAGTGGAACGGCCTACACCCAGTTCGGTGGATACAGCTCGTCTTTCGGGGTTGGTTATGTGGCATCGGTGTCCGTGTATCTGGATACCGCGTGGGCCGACGGGACAGGGTTCGAGTACTCCGTTGCCTCAAACAATCAGAGTGGAGTACATCTGCGTGATTTCGTCTTCCACATTGCCATGGTGAGCGGAAACTTGCAAGTGCAGGCTGACAACAGTGCATATGGACTCTCTGGAAATGCTTATATAGTCAACCAAGGTGCATTTGGCACGGTCACATCATCCGGTTGGTACACCATGCAGCACACATTCGATAACGTCGGTGGAGCGTTGGCCGTCACCATGGCATTGCTCGACAGTGCGAACCAGACGGTCTTCACTCGGACGCGGTCTGATCCAACCGACCTAATCGCCTCTGTGGTGGGTGGAAACAGGTACGGCTGGTTCGCCACCAGGAATGTGGGATTGGCAATCGATGACACAAGTCTCACAGCCATCCCAGCACCAGGCGCGATCGCACTCCTCGGACTCGCTGGCCTTGTCGCCCGCCGTCGACGCAACTAAGTTCACTTCTCACCCGACAAACTCCCGCTGTGGACGCACAGCGGACCACTCCCAAGCCCTCGCGGGTCATACCGCGAGGGCTTTTCTTAGGCATGCAATCGAAATTCGCTCAGCCCGCGTTCGCTCCTACATCTGCCAGAGTCGTGACAGCGGTACTGCTAGGGTTTGCTTATCGCCAAGTGCGAATGCGCTGTCGCCGGCATACAGCAGCACGCCTCCTTGATAGTCATTGCCGCACTGCTCGGCGAGACGCCGAAGGCCCTGGCCATCGGCTGGTGTGGCGGTCACTGCTGACTTCACCTCCACGCCCCAGGTCTGTCGACCGCGCGTAATGACCAAGTCGACTTCCACCATGTCCTTGTCGCGATAGTGCCAGAAGCGCAGGTCGGGATCGGTCCAACCAGCTTGTGCGATGAACTGCTGCACCACGAATGACTCGACCAAGTGACCGAATCTGCTTCGCTGTGTACTCCAGTCCGCCGCGGTAAGACCCATGAGTGTGCAGGCCAGTCCGCTGTCCACCAAGTGCACCTTGGGTGACTTGATCAGTCGGTTGGCGTGATTGCGGTGCCACGGTTGAAGGCGGCGCACCAGGTAAAGACGCTCGCACACTTCGAGGTAGTGTTCAACGGTCTCGCGCCGCAGGCCAAGGTCATTTCCAAGGCTTGAAACATTGAGAAGTTCGCCGGTTCGAAGGGCGAGCATCTCAAGCAAGCGGCCCACCGCGGCGGTGTCTCTCACGCGCGCAACATCTTTCAAGTCACGCTCGAGCAAGGTGCGCAAGTACTCACGGTGCCAACTGCGTGCACGGGTCGGAGCGCGCGCTACGGCTTCGGGAAATCCACCTGCGACCACCTGCAGTGCAAGTTCGAGCGGTGCCTTGGGCGCGGTGGTGACGATCGATGGTTTGAGGCGCCCAGCGAGCAGAGATGCCAGAAATCGACCCGGTGCGCGCGCCTGCTCTGCCGCGGTGAGTGGCTGCAGTTGCACCACCTCCATGCGCCCGGCGAGCGAATCGCCAAGACCCGGAAGCAGGAGCAGATTCGCCGAGCCCGTCAGCACAAATCTGCCTGGGCGGCGGTCGCGGTCCACGGCAAGTTTGATCGTGCGTAATAACTCCGGCACGCGCTGAATTTCATCCAGGATCACGCGGGGTGGCAACGCTGCGACAAAGCCAGTCGGATCGGCGCGCGCGAACGCAAGCGCCGCATCGTCGTCGAAGGTGATGTAGGTATGACGGGGTTCGAGCATGCGTGCCAATGTTGTCTTGCCGCACTGGCGTGGGCCGAGCAGACAGACCACGGGCGTGTCGCGTAATGCGGCATTCAGGCTCGTTGTGAGTGGACGGGCGAAAGGCTTGGTCATATTGAAGCGTCCATGTGCCGATTATGGTATCGGCTATTTGCCTATTATGGAAGCGTCTCAATGTCTATATCAAGAAACGCAAACTTCACTTCTGAACTTCGGCCAGCTGGCGAAAGATCGGATGCATCCATGCTGGTGCAATTCGCAGATCTTTGATGCGGATTCGTCGCTCGCGGGCCGGGAGCGTGCGCATCAGATGTGCAACTCGGCGTGGCGTGAGTTAGAAGCAACGCCCGCCGTGGACGCACGGCGGTCCACTCCCAAGCCCTCGCAGGTCATTCCGCGGGGGGGTCTTGCGTTGTTGCCAACAACTCTTACGCAAGCGCAGCCATCATTCAGTCGACGAGCAGACGAAGTTCGCCGACCATGCGATCAAGATCATCTTCAACGAGCATCACGATCCGACTCCACTCGATCGCGGGGTCGAGCCCATCCGCCTTGTGGAGCGCGTCGATGAGGTAGACGAGAAGCTCACGCTGCCGCATAGATCGGCATCCTGTCGACCACAAACGCCTCGCGAAGGATCGGATTCCTCACCGCGCTCAACTCGATGAGATCGACGCGCCGTCCAAGAATCGCTTCGAGCGAGTCGAAAAACTCGACGAATGCGAGCGCCGACATCTTGGCATCGGGAAGGAACTCAACCAAGAAATCGAAATCGCTCGTCTGCGGATCGAAGTTCTCGCGAGCCGCCGAGCCAGTGAGCTCGAGTGTCGCAACGCCATGACCCGCGCAGAGATCGCCAATTCGATGCAGAATTGTGGGAGAGAAGTCGACCATGCCGTTGGAGTTGATGTTAGCAGAGGGCAACTTGGAAAGACTCGCGGGCGTTTCATTCATAGTCGGAGGCCTCGCTTGGGTGCCTCAGGCGCGGACCCTACTTGCAATAAACGCGACCTCCTCTATTGCGGACCCTATTTCTTGCGAAGAGCTTTGCGGTGAATGGCTGTGCTGTGCATGGGCATCTTCGGCGCGCGATCGATTCAAGACAGCCGACGCATTCTTCCATGAAACCTTTGTATGGAATTGGTGTCCGTGGCGTTCATGTCAGAATCGGGCGCAAATCTCACCCCCGACAAATTGCCGCCGCTGGAATCGCCTTCAGCGCAGTTGGTCGGTAGATGCCATCCGCACGATCCGCACGATCCCCCCCCGCCGCCAAAAACAGAAAAGGCCTCGTAAGAGGCCTCAATCTGCGTGTGTGTCAGACGATGGATTCCCGTCCACCGTACCAACTGCTTGTTGAATGCCAGTTCCCGTGGCTTCAACCAAATCTGTGTGAGGTTTGGTTCCCGCCAAACCCGCACATGTGTTTCGTCACCATCAATAACGCAAAGCAGGCCCGCGAACCATCATCGAAGGAAAGTTTTTCTTGGGATCGGTCGGGCGAGACAATGTCCGAGTACGAGAGAAATTTCTTGACCAGCATGAGGGCTCGCGAGCCTCGATTGCGTTCATGATGATGCAATTGAGCCCTCGCATCCCTTAGCGAGTGTCCAACGACCGAATTAGCGTCGGATCCCCTTTTCCCCGACCAACCTTCAGCGATCACTCGTTGGAGGTTTTTTTCGCTTTGAGGGTCTAAATGGGTCTTCAGGCCATATGGTTCCAAGATCACCCTCTTGCGCTTCAGAAGCGGCGCCAATTGCCGGCCCGACCGCCCTGAATTGGGAAAAGTCTGGGAAATGCCAAATTTGCAAAAAAGACTGTTGCATCTGCAATATTCAGTTTGATTTTACAAAAACATACCAAATTTATTGAATGTTATTTGGCAAGTCTCCAAATCGGATGTATGGTGAAGATGTGACTTTGTAAGCATTGTGGAAGGCGGGAGTAAGGGTATCTCTGTTGTTCGCTAGTGTTGTTCTGGTTCCCTTTTTCCGAAAGTTCCCGCATGAAAATCACAACCTCCTTCACCTCGAAATTGATTGCTGCAAGTGTGGCCGCCTATCTGACATCGGCGGCATCAGCAGCGATTTACACTTTCAATAGCCAAACTCTCTTCAACAACTTTGCGACCAACCGTGGCGCAGGTGTGTTCACTGAGAGTTTCAACTCATCCAACGGATATGCGCCGACCTATTCAGGAACGCTCGGAGGTGCGAGTTGGACTGCATCAGCCTCTGACGGTGGTGGGATGTATTCAAACTTTGGAATGATGTCGACGACCAATCCCAACACAACGATGACCTTCAGCTTTGCATCTGGCGTGAGTGGTGTTGGTGGCGAGTTCTTTGCCACGCTGATCGACTTCAGCATCGTTCCAAGCACCATCCTCATTGGACTGTCGGACGGCTCTGGCTTCATCGGCACAATCACTAATGGCATCCAATTCACTGGATTCTGGTCGACTGGCGTGGCCATCACATCCATTTCGATTACAATGGAGGATGGACCTGTTGACAGCTACATCTACCCGACGGCTGGTTCATTGTCGTTTGCGATAGTTCCCGCACCAGGCGCGATCGCACTCATCGGTCTGGCTGGCCTTGTCGGCGGCCGCCGTCGACGCTCGTAAGAATTCATTCGATCAATTCGATTTGTCTTGACCTCATGCCCCGCTCGATGCGGGGCATGTTTCATTTCACCCTTTAATGTGATCACTCGCGCGACGATTGCGATATAGAGAACCCCGCCAAAAACAGAAAAGGCCTCGTAAGAGGCCTCAATCTGCGTGTGTGTCAGACGATGGGTTCCCGTCCACCGTACCAACTGCTTGTTGAATGCCGGTTCCCGCGGCTTCAACCAAATCTGTGTGAGGTTTGGTTCCCGCCAAACCCGCACTTGTGTTTCGTCACCATCAATAACGCAAAGCAGGCCCGCGAACCATCATCGAAGGAAAGTTTTTCTGTGCGATCTTTCGAATGCCGCTTTTTCGTGCGGCCAGTGCGATGCATGGGCCATGTGCGGGCAATTGTTGATTGCATGATGGTTGGCGGATGCGGATTGCGTTTCTATACATGAGAGCACGAATGCCAGCCCGCGGTGGGAACCGCACTGACAAACGCACTCTCGCAATCGGCGACTCATGTTGAGCCGTCACGGGATCAAGGTCGCTGACCGACGGACTCGGTTGTCACTTGCCTGCTCTGGGAGTGGGCATTCATGCGAGGCTTTGCCTCAAGGAGTTTCAGATGCGTAATTTCAATATTGGATTATTGTTGACTGGTTTAGTCACCGTGCCAGCGATGGCAAGTGATTCATTTAGCACCGACTTTAGTTCGGGCACCTTCACCACCAATTGGGCGACCTACCAGGCCAGCAACAGTCTGTTCATGAACACCTCCAACAGTGTCACCACCGGAGCAATTGAGAATGGGCACATGGTGATTGGTCGTGACTCCGCAGGGGGCAATGGCACGGTTCAAAACACCATTACCCCGAGGCTCACCCAATCAGCGGGCAAGCCGGCGAACTACGGTATAACCGGCGCGAGTAAGAGTTCGTAAACAAATAAATTATAGTAAAAACGACCCAATGACCGATATTCTTGGTTATGACCAGCGAACTCACCATCCGAGAAAAATATATCGCCCTGCGGCCATCCCTCGACGAGCGGGCCC
>Ga0209702_10004891_pt1 | contig 18886 bp, 10 predicted proteins | sample FRY01_FD_187210 | JGI IMG/M metagenome (GOLD analysis project Ga0209702, IMG submission 187210) | Freshwater microbial communities from Lake Fryxell liftoff mats and glacier meltwater in Antarctica - FRY-01 (SPAdes) (version 2) | ecosystem: Environmental > Aquatic > Freshwater > Ice > Glacier...
CCGGCGGAATTCCGAAACATCTGCGGCTTCATCTCATATTCGTGCGCATCCTGAGCGGCTGTCAGATCCCAGATATGACCATTCGCCACAAACAAATCGGGCCAGCGATCCAGATCGAAGTCAGCCGCGACGGTCCCAAACGCGAGCATTGGTCGCGAAGGAAGGTCGAGCCCGTACGATGCACTGGCATGCAGAAAGCCGGATTCTGTCACGTTGAGATACAGGTCATTGATGGCATTTTCGAAGTTGGTCACGAACAAATCGAACCGACCGTCGTGATCAAAGTCCGCGCACCCGATTCCCATTGAAGATTCCGGTGTCCCTTTCTGACCGACGCTCACTCCCTGCTGATTGGCCACGTTGCGAAATTTCAGTCCGCCTTCATTCCGAAGCAGAAAATTCTCCGTCGTGTCGTTGGCCACATAGATATCAAGCCGCCCGTCTCCATCCAGATCGACAATCTCTACCGCAAGTCCTTTGCCCGCTGGCTCGTCACGCAGCCCTGCTGATTCGCTGGCATCCCAATAAACTCCATCCCCCAGGTTTTCCCACAGACAATCATGCTGAGCCGCACGTTCCATTGGACTGCAGGAAATTGGGATTCGAGACGCTGCTGTTTCCAGAAAGCAGGGCGGATCACTGCTGGAGTACTGCACATAATTCGCAACGTACAGATCCAGATCACCGTCTTCATCCAGATCCGCAAACGCGGCGCTCGCCGACCAGGCGGTACTGAAAATTCCAGCTGCTTCCGTCACATTTGCAAACGTGCCATCACCATTGTTGGCCCACAGCTCCAGCTTTCCGTAATAGCAGATCAACAGATCACTAAAGCCATCATTGTCAACATCCCCCGCCGCGACCCCCATTCCAAAACCACTGGTTGCGAGACCCGCCGGGGAAGCCACGTTGGAGAATCTGAGCCCGCCGTTCGACGGAGCCTGATTTCGATAGAGATGATGAGTGGCATCAAAGCCTGCTGCCGGTCGGTCGAAAGGATCGCCGTTGGTGAAAAATAGGTCGGACCAGCCATCGCAGTCAAAGTCAAAGATGGCCACTCCGCCGCCATTCTGCTCCGTCATGTACAGTTCAGGGCTTGGATTTCCGTAATACAAAAAGTTCACGCCCGAGTCGGTCAGCTGCTCAAAGCTTAAATCGGAGTCCCAATCGACAGTGCTGTCGATATCGATCGCAGATTCCAGCGCGTCGACCATATCGTCCGGCGATTGTGAAGCGGAATCAGTCCTCGTTTGGTCGGCTACAGACGGTGCACCGTCCGGTGAACTTCCACCGTCCTGACCGCAGCCCGCAAGCCCAGCCAGGACGATGGTCAGCATCAGTAACAGACACCGGAGATTTGCCGCTAACACGAAGAAATTCTCAGCTCCAGCCCTGCGAGGCGGTAAGAAAAAAGCGAACGTTGACTTATGGATCAGGCGACACATTGACCTGATCGCTCACCGATAATCTCGGAGAGCTTCCCGTGGGACTCTGCTTCAAACTATAGGTCCTCTGGTGGGAAACACGCAAGAAGGGAGATAAGATTGGACTCCCACTACTGAACGCACGCAGACCATGCCTGCTGTCTGTGTCGTCGCGGAATTTTTTAAGCCTCAATTGTCGTGAAGATTTTTTTCACGACGTGTCACAACTCCGTCGTGAGTATCAGCGGGACGTGCCCATGTCCGATTTCAATGGAACGCGTAACGATCGCATCCCCGCAACTTCGTCCAGCCGGAGCCCACTCCGGCGCGGACGCCTGATGGCAGGCTGCGGACTTCTGGTGCTGTTGCTGACGGTCGGCGGCTGGTATTGGTTCCGCCCCGACGTCTCTGTCCAGGCGATTGAACTGGCCATGAAGAATGGAGACCTTGTCGCTGCAAAAGCCATGGCCGAACGTTACGTGCAGCAGTCCCCTGATGATCTGCGAGGCTGGATGCTGCAGGCCGATCTGGCTGAGCTTAACAAGGACTTTCCGAAAGCAGCTGTTGCTTATTCAGCGGTTGTTCAACTGCGACCCGATGACATCAGAATCCGGCATCAGTACGCAAAAGCTCTGCTGCAGTCCTCGCAATTCCAGCTGGCGGAAGACGCTTATCGTGCGATACTCGATCGGAAGGGAACGGACGAAATCGCCCAGACGGAGATTCAGTGGATCTTGTTTCATCAGCAGCGAGATCGTGAGCTGGAGGATTTTTTGGAGGCGTGTCTGAAGCTGGAACCGGGAAATTCACGACTTCTATTTCATCTGCTGGTGAGTTCCCAGAAGCCTGCGAATCCGCTCGAGTCTTTGCCTTTACTCGAAAAAATCGACGCCGATTGCCCGAGCCAGCGGTCCATCGAATTGGCTGTAGCAGAATGTGCCTGGCGAATGGGCGATCTCAGACGATCCCGCGGTCTGTTTAATAGCATCGTGCAAAAACACGGATTGGACGCGTCTCTGGCGCTGACTCTTGCCGAGTTCGAATTTGAGCAGACCAGACCGGAGGTGGCAAAAAAATATTTGGACTGGCCGCTCGACGACTCAACGGACGTCTCTAACGCGTCACAGCAACAGAAGGACGTCTGGTGGTGGATGAAAGCACAGATCGCCCAGTCTCAGCGTCAGTTTGATGTGGCACTCGAAGCGATGACCGAAGCCTGCCGACTCCGGCCTCGCGAACTGCGATACATTCATGCGCGAGCCTCGCTTCTGCAGCTTCTCGGACGATCCCAGGAAGCCACAGCTCTGCAGGCGGAAGTCGCTCAACGCCGAATCGCCGATCGCGAACTCAGTCGCCTCGTCAATGGCGGAAACCTTCATCAGGCAGACATCAGCGTGCTGATGGAAATTGCACGTCACTGTCGAACCCTCGGCAGAACTTTCCAGGCAGATAACTGGGAATTGCTGATTCGCCAGCATACGCAGCCGCTTCAATAATATTCTCGCGTCACTGAAGGCCTTCGTCCGTCACGCTGGCGACGGGGGACGTCCAATGGTACTCGATTTGAAGGGGAATCGTCGTAGCGGAAGCCGCCAAGGCTTTCGGAAGCTTGGCTTATCAAGCAGACAACCGAAACGCTTGGCGCGTTCCGCTACAAAATCAGGCTCATTCCTGATGACTGTGCAGGCTTCTTTCCCAACAAATGCTGGCTGTTGTAAGATTCCCTTCAACTTAGTCGACATTTAACGCTCCAGCAATTTTGCATTCAGCACCGGGATACACTGTGGGACTTTTTGAACGTGATGCTCTGTATGCAGAGCTGTCTGATCGCGGATACTCGAAATGGGCTGAACAGCTGCGGGAAAAAACTGCGCAGGCCTTATGCGTCGAAAAACACGGCAAGCTCGACGAATGGATCAGTGCCTGGCAGTCACTGCCTACAGCAGAGGATGTATCTTTCGACGCTTCTCAGGATGCCGTGGCCGTTCGCGGGACACTGGCCCCCGAGGATCAGCGGCAACTGGTCGAGACTCTGAAACAATTTCATCCGTGGCGAAAAGGTCCGCTGAAACTCTTTGGGATTTCCATCGATACTGAATGGAAATCGTGCCTCAAGTGGAACCGCCTGGCCCTGCATGTCAATCTGCTGAATCGAGCCGTTCTGGACGTCGGCTGCGGCAATGGCTATTACGGCTGGAAAATGTTGCATGCAGGAGCCAGGCTCGTCATGGGGCTTGATCCTTTTATTCTGTTCCTGATGCAGTTTGAAGTCCTGAAAAAATATGCCGGCCCGAGTTGTCCACACTTCGTCCTGCCGCTGACCGATGCCGATCTTCCGGACCGCCTTGGTTTTTTTGACGTCACGTTTTCCATGGGAGTGCTCTATCATCGCACAAGCCCCATCGATCACCTGCAGGCTCTTCGCGAATCACTGGCCCCTGGCGGAACGTTAGTTCTGGAGACACTGATTGTCGAAGGCGAACAGGCCTCGGTGCTGGTGCCCGAAGATCGTTATGCACGCATGCGAAATGTCTGGTTCATCCCGTCGATTCCCATGCTGCAGCTCTGGCTTCGACGCTGCGGATTTCGCGACATCAAAGTGATTGATGTGTCTCGCACAACGACTGACGAACAACGCAGAACAGAATGGATGACTTTTGAATCGCTTGGCGATTTTCTCGATCCAACGGATTCGCACCGCACGATTGAAGGCTACCCGTCGCCGATTCGAGCCATGATCGTTGCAAAACGCGGATAACCGGTTCCCCTGAACGTCTCCGCGCGTTCTGAATGCGTCATTCTACGCCCGTGTATTTTGATCGCCGTCGGAAAAAGCGGACTGACTTACAGATCTGAAGGCTGTCCATTTCCTCAGCTTTCTTAGCGACGATTGCTCCACGTAAAATTACGGTTTCGCCGCGTCAGGTTCGATGAAGAAACGGACTCGATTGCCAAACGCTTCCAGGTCCAGCTGACCCGTTGCATTGCTCGAAAGTCGCAGGCTGGGAAAGGGAATCTGTGAGACAACTGGATAAATAAGCCGCCGCACGCCGGTGGTTCGCGCGACGCCTTCGATCACGTATCGCTGTCCTGCCTGCAGGGCCAGCCCGGGGATCGCCGCGGCATTGGCGCGTGGCTGACCGGTGACCGCAAGGATCAGCATCACGGATTCAGTCCCTTCAATACACGCCATGGTGTTTCCCTGGGCTCGCCGAATCCACGCCAGCTTCCCCGTGCGACGATTCACGGCTCGCAGTTCCTTCTGAACAGGTTCGCCGCGAATGCCGTACATGGAACCGGCCATGACCATCGCGTTCTCCTGTCTTTCAAAGACATAGAAGTTCACCGGATCAGCGGCCACAGCAATCTGCTGAGGCAGGAGCTCAGTGGCGGCCGAATCTCCTTCGCCCGCAAAGCTGATTGTACTCAGCTTCCTGGTGCGAAGATTCAGCACATGACAACGCTGATCGCCTGTGACGGCTGCGAGGGTTTCGCCGTCCAGGAACTGAGCCCATTCCATATCAGGCAAGGGCACGGTCTGAATGACATCCGCCGTCAATGGGTCCACCCATGTGACGGTTCGCTCTGTGGTGGTTGACGTGGGCGGATTCCAGACGACCAGGGCATCCGGCGACCCATGCATCGTCCTTCTCAGAAGATCGGGCAGCTGTCCGGAATCCGAAGTCGAAATTACCGACCCGTCCATCGGATCGACAACAACCGGCGTCTCATCAAGTCCCGAAATGCAGATGGCGTTACGACAGACAAACGCGCTGCTGTTCAGCTTCAGACCATTGACCGCCCACAGGCGATTACCGGTCATCACATCCAGAACCTCGAGAGTACCTTCCGAAACGACGCACAGCCATCGGTGACTGCCGCCGCACAGACGCCGGCCATAGTTGCTGAGAAACGGCGCATCTCCGGCGCCATGATAATCCTGAAACGGACGATTCAGCATCCGGTTGGCCCGGCGTCCCATGATCCCTGGCATTGTTCGCGTCCATAGCCATCGCTGGTCAGTGACCGAGAACGCTGACAGACCGGTCATATTCTGCAGAATGATGATACTTCCGAAACGATACAGCTCTTCCTCGGACTGCAGGAATGGATTCTCGGCCCCACTAACTTTCAACATCCATGGAGAGACTGCTCGATCATTCACAGGCTGACACAACAATGCACCCGGAGTCCGCCGAAACGACCAGTGAAAAGCCGACAGTACCGGATCTGATTGCAGAGCCACGTCGACGGGCACGACTGGCGGCGTTCGATACGCCATCTGCCCGGTGGTGCTCACTGGCAGCATCGTCAGCTGCGTGTCGGCCTCGCTGCTCCAGCGGTCCGCAAGCCGTTCCGAACTGTCAGCGGGCGCGGGAAGAGACGAACCGTCCGCAGTGGCCTGCAATTCGTACCGAACAACCTGCAGCAGACGCTGCATCAGCAGGCGATGCGCGGGATCGTGCGCCGAACTCACTTGTGCTATCGCCTCGGCCTTTTCAAAAGCGGTGGCGACTCGGACGGTCCGTTCCGCACCACCGTCTGCCTTTGACTTACCAGCATCGTGAGCGAAGTCGGCCGCGGCAATCAGAAGCTGCACAGTCGATTCGCTCAGACGGTTTGTGGCCAGCTGATCTTCAGCGCGTCGCAGATACTCATCAGCAAATTCCCGCGACTGCATTTCCAGAAGATCATTGTCGGAAAGCTGGGCGCAACTTCGCACGATTTCAGCCTGATGCTCTCGGTCAGCCGTTCCCACCTGGCGTCGCAGCTGCTGCAATACCCAGGAGCGAAACGGGTATCGCAGCGTTTCATGTCCGGCATTCAGCGAGCTGAGTTCAAGAGGATTCTCGGTGGTTGATATCTGAAGCATTTTTTGCAGCGCGGCAGCATCCGGAATCTCAACCTGCTGCACCGCATCGTCCTCTTGCAGCGCATTGATGAGCGACAGACTCAGCGTGGCAGGCGATGTCTTCCTGAGATATTCAAGACGCAGGTACTGAGCCAGCGCTTTCTCTTCCGGTGTCTCCGCCTGTGTCTCAAGTTCTTCCAGGCGGGAAGAGCCGGGGACTGCTTCCGCGGTGAACGCTCCCAGAGCAATTCGGAAACGAAGTCGGCGAACCGATTCGCGGTTCAGGGGATGCAGATGGACTTGAGCCAGTGCGGTCCGCGCTTCAGCAACATGTCCCGTTTCGAGCAGGAACTGAGCCTGCTGCAACGCGTCGGAATCTGTCGATCGGTCTGCGGACGATAAGGCCAGCAGGGCCAGATGATTGGGACCATAACTGATGATGTCGTCCCCTGCAGAGAAAAGTCCGCCGGAACTAAACGGCGGCCGAAGCCCTTTCAGAGAAGTCTTGACTTGACCATCAGCAAGGCCAATCACTTCCAGAGAACCATCAGACAAAGGGATCAACAGATCGTCGGCCGATCGAACCGCCGGGCCAACGGGAACGGCTTCGGTCATTCGTCGATGGACGGTCCACAGCTTCTGAAGATCGGACAACCGGCAGCTGACAATGGAATTCGGGGAGGCCACGACAAACTGCATTTGATCGGCATAGATTACAACTGTCGCATTGTCTTCAGATAATGCACGCCCGGGCTTTCCACCGCGGTCCGTTTTGCGTCCTCCAAAGTCGGCGGACTTCAGACGAACTTTTCCACTGCGAGGATCCAGAACCATCAACTGATGCGATTCCGCGCTGGCAAGAACCAAGGCATTCGCTGCCAGGACGGGTGTCTGCGATCGCCATACCTGGCCCATTGGCTGCAGCGGCGTTTGCAGAAACGTGGGATTTCGGAACGACCGAACGCGGGACTCATTGCCAGGGATCGCCGGCAATCGGCGAGCCCACTGAACGGATTGGGTCAGACTGTCGATCGCGAAGACCCAGCCTGTGGTAGTCGTGGTAAAAATCAGGCCGGACTTTGCATATGTTTGCGCGGCCAGCAATTGACGGGCAGGGTCCTGAGCAATGTCGATGTCAGGATAACCGAGGGGCAGTGTCCAGCGAACCTGGCCGGTGGAGGCTTTCAGACAGACCAGCTGAACGGCCCCATTGCGCTCGACCACCTGATAAAGTTCCTGACCCGAGACTGCCGGCGGTCCCGCGAACCAGGACATGGCGAGTTCGTTTCCAAATTTTTCTTCGACTGGCGGGCCACCTGTGGTCCACAGACGGCGACCGGTGGCCTTTTCAATGGCGACAAGTTCCCACGTGCCGGCAGTTCCAACATCCGCCTGACCCATGACCGCGCGGAGACGAAAGTTTTCTTCACGCGGAGACGGTGCGACCGTTTCTCCCAGCTGGACGACTGCAAAAAGTCGCTCCGAATCGGACGTCATTCGGCCAATAATTTCGTTTCTGTGCAGCAACTGGATGTTAGGAGCGTTCAGTGCCGAATTCATTGCCCCTTCATCCAGACGCATGCGAAAGCCGGGCAGATCGTCGTCAACTTCTTCGATGAGCTCCTGTTGCTGCTGCAAAGTTCGCGTCCAGGCGTGTTTGCCGGTCTGCCGATCGTAGGCCGCCACAAGATACGGGGTGCGAATAAAAACTTGCTGCTGATCGATCACGGGAGCCCACGCCGTCCATGGCAGAAGTCCATATTCCACGGCGCCCTGCACCAGATCGCGTGACTGCCTGCCAGCTCCCATCGGAAGCGGCAGCGACTGTGTCCAACGAACATATTGCTGAACAAAAGCCGGCTTCACAACGTCAGACGTTGGTGCATCGGCAGGCATTGCGTCCGCAACAGTGGGCTGCGTGTTTGTGTCCGGCGTTGCGGATCCGCTGGCAGCAGTCGAATCGTCGCTGGCGGGCGCGGCGGGATCAGATGATGGCTGAGATCCGGCAGCTGGTGCCGTAACATTTTCACTGGCTTCCACTTTTTCTAAAGCGGTCAGACTGGCATTCAACTTTTCGGCGGCGGCCTTGATTTCCGGATCAACCGTATCAGCGAACAATGGAGCCAGCCAGAACTCCGCTGCCAGCGAATTGCCGCGATCCCGGTGGACAGTCGCGAGCAGCAAATGAGCCTGAAGAGACGCGTTCGTTCCCGCATAGCGATGCAGAAACGGAATCAGCCCGCGGTAGGATTCTTCAGCCAGAGTTCGCTGAAGGGCAGTCTCCGCGGCCACATTTTCGTGCCTGATTTCTTCAAGCGAATCCTCGCCGAGCTTCTGAATCCGCACGGTCAGATCTCGATGCAACGGAACATAAACGCCACGCGGATCGGGGACCATCAGCATTGGATCGGCGGCTCGTAAAATCGCCAGAAAATCGCGAACTTCATGCACCTGCAGCTTTCGACCAGCGAGCGTCAGATCCTTCAGATGTTTGACGACTCGCCGCTCTGAATACAATCGCGACAGGTCACCATCAGGCTCCTGCGATGGCGCCGGAAGTTCGGGAATCTCTGGCAACTGCCCCGTCACTTCAGCAGGCAGAACGGCAGCAATCGTCAGAGCCAGCCACAAATGCAGCCTGATGGCAACAAGTGGTCTGGCGGAGACACCTGCAGCAATCGTCGCCGCATAGTTCAACCCCATGCGGAATTGTGCCCGGTTCAATGCTCGCATGGCCTCTTCCGATTGCAGTGCCCGTTCAAATCCATCTGATGCCACCACGCAGCGGCTGACTATTGCTCATGCCATGGTACACTGCGACATGGCACAGCATACGCTCTGCATTCCGTGAAGGCGAACAGCAAACCGGCTTCATCCCACGGAGTCACCGAAGAACGGCGGTGCCGCGTTTCTTCATATTCAGTGGTTCTTCAGCCTTCGCTGGTCTGCCCGCACACCACGCTGCGGCAAGGCCACGGCTGAAAACAGTCGCAGGCGAACGAGGGTCGCGGGGCCTGTTACTTCGATGACGTGTCAAAGACCGTCAGACCATCGGCCGCTGCTTTCACCCTGGTACTCAGCATAAGTTTTTTCCCGGACTCATCAACAATCAGAACCAGCGGGTCGCGTTCCTGAGCATATTTTTTGATGATTTCATGCAGCGCAGCCTGAGCCGTCACGGTCCCCAGATCAAATGTCTGCGGCATGTTCTGAGTGAAACCGGCGCCTTTCAGAGCATCTCCGTCAATGACCACTTCTGTCTTGATGGATTCGCCAATATAGCCGAACGCTTCCTGCAACGGCGTTCGTCTGAAGTCGACCAGCACCTTCATCTTCAGCCGATCAACAATCTTGTCGGGAACTGCCGGACCATCCGATTTTGCAACGTTCACTTCGTCATCAAAATTGGTCAGCAATGACTGATTCCATGTCAGTAGCGCACCGGCCGCCAGATTCACTGAAGCGTTTCGAGGCAGCACGGTAACAAGTCGGGCACACGCCGGGGCGATGTGAACCGTTGTGCCAACATCCAGAGCCTGCAGCATCGCCGGGAATCGCCCAATGATTTCTCTCGAGCCGATTGTGGCCGGTTTCATTTTTTTTACCCCTGTCAGCATCTCTTCCGCAAGACGACTGAACTGAAGCTGAGCATGTCGCTGTACCTTCATGACAGAGCTGTCTGATGTATTGTGCAGCAATGTCTCCATGTAAAAATTGGGTTCCAGATGCATGCTCCAGGAAACGGTTTCCACTTCTTCTCCCAGCCACATAACAAATTTGTCGACGACCTTCTGCAGTTGAGTCATGAACACATCTTCGCGGTGCGAGTCCAAAATCTTCAGGTCAAACACCAGCGTGACATGGCGATCACGGTCTGACTCACGCAGCAGCGGCTCCATATCGGGCGATGCAAGGGCCGCGTCATTGCGCGACATGGCCAGATCTTCCGACATCGCGACTGGTGCAACTGCAAACGTCCGATCATCGATCAACAGAAAGCTGAAATCTTCCGAGTCATACACTTCTACCTTTGGATCCGGTCGCCTCTGGCCTTTGAAGCGTTTCATCAGATCGGTTTTCGTCTGAGCTTCCCGAAGTCGCACGACTGCGGCAATGTCGGGGACCGACATGCGAGCTCCGAAGTTGACGGCAAATGTCAGTTCCGCAATCTCCTCAGGTTCAAATCGAGTTCGCAATTGAATCTGTTCGCGCAGCCAGAGACCAAGGTCGCCGAGCGTGGCCTGAAATTCCACGGTCGTCCGGTCATTCTTCTTCCACAGTTCCTGCGGATGCAGATGACACAGCAGATGCGGAGTAAAGGGCAAATAGTCGAGCGGAACAGGCTTGCCTGTCGTCGGACTCTGCGATTCGGCCGACTCATTCGAGGCGGCCATCTCAACCTTCTGAGCTTCCCAGGCTTCGTTCACTGCCGGCGTCTGGCTGACCTGAAGTGCCGAGTTTTGGTTCAAAACGAAGGCCGCGTACCCGCCTCCAGCCATAACAACGGCCAGAATACCCATCACGATCAATGGCATCTTATTCCCACGACGTCGCTTTCGCATTCCAGGACGTTCGCCCGCTTTCAATGTGGGGTCGGCCGCGGGTGAGACGGCATTATTCGAGCCTGCCGGTATTTTTGCAGCGTCAGGCAGAGAAACCGAATCCGCCTTTCCATTCGGAAACATGGCCGAGCCGATGTCCGGAACTGCCATGCCGGGAACTTGAATGTCGAATGACGGCACATCTGCCGAAGGCGCAAACATATCGGCTAACACCGCTGGAGTTGCGGGAACCGACGGATCAGAAAAATTCGGCAGATCATCCGGAACCCATCTTGCGGCCGTCCCGGCTTTTGGGGCCAGTGGCAGCACGGGAACCTCCGCCAGCTCCAGCCGCACTTCTTCCTCAGCAGGCAGGGCCAATACAAATCGATGGCTGCACCTGGGGCATTTCGCCCGCTTTCCAAGCAGACTGGTGTCGGGCATCTTCAATAAAGAACCGCAGGCAGGGCACGGAATTGAGATCGCAGCCATAATGAACTTGCTCCGACAACTGAACCATCGACAGAAAACCGGGGTTCGACTTCAATGCCAGTGACTGTTGCCACCGAAACAGGGGCCTGAACTGTTGATAGTCTGTCACGGAACACCAACGCAGGCAAGTAAACTTTGATTTCGTGAGCCGCAAAGCGCTAGCTGCGGGTATGTGTCTTAAAAAAACGAAAACAACCGCGGCTAGCGCCTCGCGGCTCAGGTTGTGACGAGAGCCATCAATGATTCGCAGCCGTCAGGACATTGTGCATCATCGCCTGATGCTCCAGAACCATCAGCGCCACCACATCACTGTGGGCAGTCAGATAGGGCTTCACATCGAATCGAGTCGACAGGTCAGTGACATTCGCTCCGGCTTCGACATCGAGTTTCTCAGAGACTTCTTCGTTCACCAGAAAACAGTTTCCCATGTGCCGCTGACGCCCCTGAGTTCCCGTGACATACCAGCCACCCCAGCGTTCTGCAAATGGGCTGGTGTCGTCGGTGAGATGTGTGCCCAGCCGAAAAACGGGCTGACCGCCGGTGTCAGGAAATACAGATCGAACAATGTGCCCCGGCACGCGGCGAGTATGCGTTGATCCGTGGCACTGCAGACAGTGGGATGTTTCTCGCTTGATCACCGGCTTGTCGTCGACATGCTGACTGAGTGTATAAAATGTGCCGCCCAGCTGAGGGTCGGCGGCCGAGATTTCGGTTCTGCTCGAAATGAAGTTCGCGAAGGAGGGCGGGTGTTTAGACCGCGAATGGACGCTTCCAATGTTGTTGACGTGTCGATCTGGACTCAGTTCGTCTTCACCGAATCATTCCCTGGATTCCATGCCGCGCACTTCATTTATCGGTGAACCAGTTTTCGGACACTCCCTCGGAGTTCCCAAGTTTACCTGGCCACAAACTTCATCAGTTCAATGGTTCTCGTTTTTCCTGTTTCCATACTGGCCCCGCCAATGATCAGAATTTGTCCGTCAGCGGTTGTCAGCTGCCGATGAAAGAAACGTGGTTCCTGCTCCTGGCCGGCGACCATCCATTGATTTCCGTCCTTGTTCAGCGTCTGGACCGATCCGGACATTGTCGTCACTACCAGGCGGTCTTCAACAGCAAACGCTGACGTCCCAAATCCTTCCATGCCGGCCCCTTGCAAAGCCACGACCGTTGACCAGGCCTGCGCGGCTGGATCGTAGGCAGCCACCTCCGTCGTGATGCTGCCGCTTTCCTGCATTCCTCCAATGACATACAGCTTTCCCTGAAAAGCCGCGGCGCTGACGGCCCGACGCTGAAATGGCGGAGCTGGCAGTTCGCTCCACGACAATTCAGGCTGTGTCAGGTCACACACCACTGCCGTTGAGTGCCAGGTGGTTTTTTCAGGGCCGGCCATGTTCCAGCCACCCACCACATACAGCTTTCCATCGACGACGGCCGCATCATGAGACGACCGGCCTTCCGAAAGTGATGGCAAATCGGACCAGACGCCGGACCTGGGATCGTAAATTGCGAAGCTGTCCTGCGACCACAGGCTCTGCTCCTCTTCGCCTTTGTTCTTTGCCGTGAAACCACCAACGCGGTAAAGCTTTCCCCCATACTCCACCATGGCCAGGCCCGTGAGCTTTGGTCCGCCGGGCAGCTGTTCCCAGGCTGCGTTTTCGCTCGTCAGAGAGATCCGGCGGAACTCATTCGACTGACCGTCTTCAGAATAATGATGAGCCTCTCCGGATTGCCCGCCGTAGACGTAAAGATCATTGCCCACAATGGCGGCACCAAAGCTCGTGATCCCTTCCGGCAGCGGCGGCAGTTCGTGCGTTTGCAATTCCACCGCTGGCAGAATGACGGGCACCGTCAACGTGGAATACGTCCGAATCGAAGCGTACTTTTCGCCGTTCAGCTCACCTCTCGATTCATCCACTTTTTTTGTTCGCACAGAAAGCAAACCTTCCGACAGGGGCTCACACAAGGCCACACCTTTTTCATCCGTGACCAGCATCCTGTCGAGACCGCAACCGGTTACATTGACTTCTGAATCTGGCACCGGCAGTCCTTTCCATGTAACGGTCAGCAGAAGTTTGCCACTTTTCCACGCAGGAGTGATCTCCAGCGGCAGGTGGTCACCATCATTCATCGGAGACCATTTTCCCGGCAGCGGCGACAGATGTTGTTTGGCGAGGTACTTCAGCAGAAAGGTCGATTCGCCTTTTGTGACAACTCCGTACTCATGAGCCAGGACAACGGCAGATGCCTTTGCATCGACGAGGCCAGTCAGCGACTGTTCGGTCAGTATCAAAGAAACATCTTCCATCGAAGCCTCGCCGCGAGCTCCAGGCAGTTGAGCCCGGACCTTTGCCGCAGCCACGTTTTTCAACAGCTCGGGTTCCTCTGATTCGGCCGACTCACTGAAGCGAATATGAACCTGGTCGCCACTCCTGACAACCCACACAAAATGCGCATTGACGATTGGACTAACGCAAAGACTAACAGTCAGACCGGCAAGCTGAAGTAATTTCTTCATAGGATATCCTTCGTCTCTTCACATGGATTCATTGCTCAGACAGGCGGACGATCACAGCGATCTGGATCCTGCCCCTGCTGAAAAGATACACTCATCGACCGGAACGCAGTTCAAACAGCAGTGGCTGCTGCTCTGACTCCGTCACGGTCGCCGTCAATGTTGATGCTGAATTGTAGGCAGCGGGAATAGGATTTTTCGCCATCGGCGATTTCCCCGACTTCCTGACAGACTCCGCAAAAGCCCGCTCATCATCGATTTCAAAATTCAGATGATCGACCACCTCAACTTCCACGCGATGGCTTCCGCACACAGGTCCATTCTGAGTGGTGAATCGAAAATCACCATCGACAATCTTTGCCATGGCGCCGGGTCCCGCGGATTCACCGGCCGGGATGAAACGAATGACCCCGGAATTCAGCGGCTGACTGTCCACGGTCACACTTCCCGAAACCGGCATCCGCCTTGGCCCATCGTCGTCACTGCACCCGCTATTCAAAAGCACGGCGAGTACACTCAGGGCGGGAGCCGCCAGCGAAACACGATTCCCGAAGTGTCGGCCTTTTCCTGGCGGATGCGAGTCCGGGCTGCGGTTAGAATTCACTCGTCACCTCCCCACCCGCCCGTGTTCCGGCAGAGTCCAGAATCGCCTGACTGATGTTTTCACTGACAAAACGAACAGCCCCATCGACCATCGCAAATTGAGCGCCTCCGATATGTTCACTGCGGAACCGAGACAACACATTGGCACCTCCTGATTTCGGATTGAACGGAGCCATTGTGGTGAAGGCGGTCGCCAGTGGATAAGGCGACGACCAGTAACTGAAGCCCCAGCGAATCTGACCGGCACACGGGCCGGATGTGAACAGGTAGTCGGGAAGATTCCAGGCCGCCTCGCCCACGAGCAAAGTATTGGACGCTCCATCTGTGATGTCTCGCAGACCGGTCCTGCCGGACGCCGGGTTCACGATGGCACCGTTATGCGGATTGCCTGTCGCCTGCATCCCCCACGGATTGCCGCTTCCTGTAGAGACGGCGTAAGTTCCTGGGGCGCGGTCGTTGGCGTCGCAGCCGGAGGTTGGGATCTGCCGTCGGAGCGGCGCTGACGGACACAGATAAGCGGGTATAAATTGCTTCACTGCGATCATATTGATCGGGTCACTGTTGCCAAGCGACGGATTGTAGAGCGTGAACGTATTTGTCTGCTCAAGAAAAGGCAACAGAGCGACAAACGCACTGGCTCGAGCCAACGTTCCCGTGCCACCCACTTCAGCGTTTGGAAGCAGGCTGAAGGTGTCATGATAATTATGAAACGCCAGGGCAATCTGCTTCAGATTGTTTTTGCACTGAACGCGGCGAGCAGCCTCGCGAGCCTGCTGCACGGCGGGCAGCAGCAGGGCGATCAGAATTGCCATGATGGCAATCACGACAAGAAGTTCAATCAACGTAAAACCGCGCAGGCGCTTGCCTGAATCATGACGCATGAGTCATGCCTCCACACAAATTCACAAAGAAAACGCGATCAACACCGTGTCGATCGGCCCTGTTTGTGCTGAGCGTGGCTGGCTACCTGACCATGTCTCTGGCTGGCTGTGGCCTCAGCAAATTCTATTCAGTAACTTTCGAAAATCAGTCCTTCAGTCGCTCAGGCTTGCAGAGCAGTTTCTTGTCATTGGCCACTCGCCCGCATTTCGTGCAGACGTGGGACGCATCACAAACATACTGCTTGTAAAGCTTGAAATCTGTTTTCAGCTGCTTCTTCATTTCGCAAAGCGTTTTGGTCATTTGTGATGATCCCTGACTGGAAACGTTGAGACAAGAGCCCATGAAAAAGGAAGAGTCACCGAGTTTCAGATCTCATCGGTTCAGAATTCACCGATGATGTTGCCGTCACCGCGCGCCCAATTTACGCCAAGTGTTCAGGGCTGGCTGTGGCTTCAGCAAAAACACATGGTGCCCCGGCAATTGCTCTGTCAGAATCAATCCGCCTCTCGCTCAAGAAAACGGCCGCCGCAGGTGAGACTGACATTGAGACTCAGTCGCAACAGGATAGCCGACCGGCGAAGCTTGTCAATCTCTTTGCGTTTATTTTTCTCTGCTTCAGAATCCGGGACACGTTTTCCTGTAACAGTTTAGTCATCCACCCATAGATCCAACCTCGTCGAGCGTATTTCCGCCATGGGTGGGTGTGATGGCCGCGGAGCCCGGAGCTTTCGCGTCACAATGGTCGTTGTGGTACGAACGTTAGCTGAGAATCGTGTAGCAGCGAACGGGAGCGAAGTCCAGGGTGGGCTGGCTGTTGATGAGGAATAGATTCACCAGAGGCGGCAGGCGGCGTGTGCAGGGTGTGAAAACCACTCACGCATTTGCTCGATCATCGCACATGGTGCCCATAGCCCGCGTACCAGGCGGTGACCAGCGTGCCCGTGAAGTGTTCGCCAAGCACATCGTGCGACACCTTGCCGCTGCGTGATCTATCAAATTGAAAATGGGCGAATCTCGCGTCGCAGTGAACCCAGTAGTACCCTCGCTCGCCGTTCAGTTTCCAGTACGTTTCGTCAGCGTGGACTGCGTCATCGCGAGCCCGTTGGACATCAATCGTTGCGTGCAACGCCCGACGACTCAGCTCTTGCTCATTCGCCATCAGCGTCGTTAACGCGTAAAGTTGTTGCGCATCGACGCGCGGGCCAGACCAAACCTGGGAACGAGAACAGTCTGGGAACGAGAACAATCGCGTAATCTTCTCGAAGAATCTTACCGCCACCTTGAGGCGAGGCAGCATTCTTCTTCTAAACCGACGTCAGGTCTGTCGAAGTTCGCCCTCGCAAGGCTACTCGAGAAATGCGAACGTTTGCGGCTTGAGGCTTTGATGCGGTTGTTTTTTTGCGAGCTTTCAATCGCCTTGGCAGCAAGGAGCACTTATATCGACACCAGCATGGGATACGTCCAACGGCAATTTCGCCAATGCCTTTGGTAATTATCTCTATGATTTCACGGTCGAGATCGGTGCAGGCAACGCTGGTGCGACGGGAGTTCAGTACCGAACGAGCAACTACGGCTCGCTTCGAAATGTAACCATCAAATCGCTGGACCCGGCAAAGACTGGCCGACGAGGACCAGACCGGGCTTTCGAGTTCCCAGGGCCGATGTTAGTCCAGAATCTGACCGTCGATGGCTTCGACACAGGAGTCCTGGCGGCGTCGCAGGAGTCTACAGCAAAGTTCGAAGGCTTGACGCTAGTCTATGCAATCTACGTGAGCAACATCAGCGTTTTAAAACTCGGCTATCGAAATCAGTGCCGCATTACCACTAACTAATAGGAAACAACTTCCATGCCATACCCCGCGACAGGCCGTGCCTCGCTTATCTTCTGTCTGTTTATCGTCCCCTTCTCGATCGAGGCATCGAATGGCGACGAGCCATCTAAAAGCAGAAACTCCGTGGGTGCGTTATTGAACCTGAAGAGCGACGTAGTCTTTCCTCCCTGCAAGTCGATCATCAATATCAAGAAGCCACCTTACAATGCCAGGGGGGATGGAAAGACAGATGACACAGCGGCGATTCAGAAAGCGCTCAGCGACATGATGGGACAACATCAAATGTTGTACTTTCCTGCCGGTGAGTACGTAATTTCGTCGACGCTGCAATGGGCGAACAAAAACTCATCGGGAGCTAACGCCTGGGGATTCAATTGGCTCCAGGGACAAGGGCCAGCGAAATCTCGTATTCGGCTGAAAGACGGCGTATTCAAAGATGCCAGGAACCCGCAATCGATGATGTGGTGCGGCGGCTTCGGTTCAGCCGATTGGTTTCACAATCACGTCGAAGGTCTTACCTTCGACATCGGTACCGACAACCCTGGTGCGATTGGCTTGCAGTTTTACTCAAACAACTACGGAGCCGTTCGGCAATGCCGATTCATTGATAGCACCGGAGTAGGTTTGACAGGGCTCGATTTAGGACATCGAGATATGAATGGTCCATTGCTGATCAAGGATTGCGAAGTTGTCGGTTTTCAGCGGGGAATCTCCACTGCCGGCGGAGTGAATGGCCAAACGATTGAACGCATTACCCTTCGCGGTCAAAAGGAAGCGGGCATTACCAATCAAGGACAGTCGCTCAGCATTCGAAGCCTGCTCAGCAAGAACGAGGTTCCCGCAATTACCAGCTATGGAACACTGGCGGTGATCGACGCTGACCTGCAAGGCAAAGCGGGTGCTTCGAATCACCCCGCAATTTTGAACTTCAATGGTGGTCGAATCTATGTGCGCGATGTCGATACGAGCGGGTACAAGCGAGCGCTAGCGGACCTTGTCACTCCTGATTCGGCGGCCGCTTATCGATTGACGGACGACGAGCAGCCCAAGTCAGTCGGGCCAAAGCTCGAAGAGTATTTCTCACATGCAATTACGAATCCCTTTGGCGGCAAATCGGAATCGCTTCGATTGGAAGTCGCTGAAGAGCCCACGATTCCCGCTGACGAACCTTCAGCGTGGGCCAATGTGGATCGATTTGGTGCCGATCCAACGGGCGGCAAAGACTCATCGGCGGCCATCCAAAAGGCAATCGATTCAGGGGCAAGCACGATCTTCTTTCCGGGTCACTACAAACTCGATAGTACCGTAATTGTGCGAAACAAGGTTCATCGCTTATTGAGTGTTGGTGGCGGCGTTGACTACTTCTCCCAGTCGACGCCAGACTTTCGCGTTGCCGACGGTGACGGCACCCCTGTCATGTTCGAGCACTTCTTCTCGATCAACGGCGGAATCGAAGTCGACTCGGCGCGAACCGTGATGATCAAGAGCGCTGGTGTTCGCCACCTGACATTCACCGACCGGGCGAAAGGCGGTCACCTCTTTATTGAAGACGTGACCACGGACGACTTGAGGTTAAACGATCAGAAACTCTGGGCAAGGCAGCTGAACATCGAGAACGAAGGCACGCATCTAACGAACAATGCAAGCGACGTCTGGGTCCTGGGCTACAAGACGGAGCGTGGTGGAACATTGGTCGAAACCAAAGGCCGCGGACGAAGCGAGATCCTGGGTGGGTTCTCGTATACTAC
>Ga0209702_10004892_pt1 | contig 18883 bp, 17 predicted proteins | sample FRY01_FD_187210 | JGI IMG/M metagenome (GOLD analysis project Ga0209702, IMG submission 187210) | Freshwater microbial communities from Lake Fryxell liftoff mats and glacier meltwater in Antarctica - FRY-01 (SPAdes) (version 2) | ecosystem: Environmental > Aquatic > Freshwater > Ice > Glacier...
AGACCAGCGTGCTGTTCGAGCTGATCAGCGCCCGATATGAACGGCGCTCCATGCTGATCACCGCAAACCAACCCTTCGGTGCGTGGAATACGATCTTCCCCGACCCGGCCATGACGCTGGCCGCCGTCGATCGATTGGTCCACCACGCCACCATCTTCGAGATGAATGTTGAAAGCTATCGAAGGAAGGCGGCACAAAACGCCAAAGGATCAGGCCGACCGACTAAAACGGCTGACACCAGCGACAACAACGCAGCCTGATTGACGCTCCGCGACAATCAACAGCCACAAACCCCTTGCCCGCGACAAACTGATCAGCCAATCTCAACCCATCGCGGCCAAGCATTATCATCCTGATTGTCGCGCTGCTCTCACCCAGATTGTCGCGCTACACCCAGAAGCCGGACCGCGCGGGGATGCGCTCGCACCGGGACCCATCCCGCGTCCCCGCGCACCAGGTGGTCCCCCGTCACCTCCACCCCGTCCAGACGGAAAAGATCGTCTGCCAGGAAGAGGCCCGTCATGGTGACGCGGCCGCCATCCGCGAGGATGTCGCCCAGACGGATCGCCTCGATCGCGCGCTCTGTCCCATCCGCCATCAGAACACAGGTCCCTTGCGCGAAACAGCTGCCGCCACTTGTTCCTCCGGTGCCCCCTGTTCCACCCGTGCCGCCGGTACTACTCCCGAGCGCGTCTGAATCTCCCACGTAAATCTCATCGACGATAATCCGGTCTGCCTCCAGACGGTTCACATCGAGCTGAGCGAAATTCCCCGTTGCGAGGTAGACAATCCCTCCCTGGAAGAAGTCGGCGATCAGGCTGTTGAATGTCGCGGTATTCGAGATAAGCGTCTGGGTCTCTACACTTCCGGTGACAATAGAGCCGGACGTCATTCGCCCGCTGAGGTTGACGTTAACGGCCGCAATATTGTCCGCCTGAAGCGTGTTCGCTGTTACCTGAACGAAGCGGGCATCACCATCAGACCGGATCTCCCCGGCATCCAGCCGACCGGGGACTGTCAGCGAATCCTGAACCGTGAGGTTCTGGGCCTCGAAGCGGTTGATATTCGTCAGGTCGAACCCGCCCATGTCCAGGTTTGCCCGCATCCGGTTCAGTTCCGGGCGGCCTGGTATGGGGATCCGGTGAAGGTAAGGGTCGACGTTTACGGTTTGGGATACATGCCGTATCACCCCGATGTTGCCGGTCAGGTCCGCCCCGGTGAGGGTTGCTATTTCCGGAATATCCAAGCTGAAATCCCAGCCGTTGAGCCGGGTAGGGGATGTCGGGCTCACCCGTCCGGCGAACTTCGTGACTGGGTCCGGGCGAGGGGAGAACGTATCCGCAGCGCCGTCAAAGGACATCACCACAGCATAGACCGAGTCTGCCCGGAGGGTAAAAAACAACCTGAGTTGGCCCTTGTCTGGCGAGATCGGCACCGCAGAAAGGGAGATCAGGTTTGATGCGATCAACTGGTTCCAGGACGCCTCGAGAACGCGGTTTGGCGCGCGCTCAAGATCGGACCTGAGCTGGAAATAGGTCCGCTCCATGTAGGTTTGGACGTCATCTGCGATCGCGCTCATGTTCCCAGCGGCCCGCTGTGTGACCTGCCTGCGCGTGTAAGAGGTCGATACCTCGACGGCGGTTTTGATCAATATCGAGACGACAACGAGCACCAGACCCAGCTCAACCAGAGAAAAGCCGCGCCGTCCCCGTCGGGATGATCCATACCTGCGTTTCACTGGCGCCCCCTCAAGACTTGATCGGGGGAGATGATGGGAACCGGATATCCCAATCTGCCCGGCTCAGGTCCGCTCAAAACCCCGTAAGTCAGCTTGTTCGTATCAATATGCTTAACCCGCACGCCGGACGCGATGATCGTACCGAAATACAGAGCGTTATGATTGTTCAGCGTATTTGTCGCAAAGGATCCCAAAACGCGGACATCCGGAGTTGTGGAGGATCTGGAGCGAAGCAGCCCGCCAACCTGTATCATGCCGGTCTGAACGGATCCGCTGACAATTGTCCCGTTCACTGTCGCGTTCCCCCCACGCAGAGTTCCCGGGGATTCAAAGGCGCCTGAAATGACTCGAAGGCTGGACAGAAGAGGCGCCTCGAAGAGGCTGTCGCCTGTGCCGTTCACCCGCCGCGCTGCTGCCGAGGCTGAAACCTGTCCGGTCCCGGAAAAAACTGAGCCGGCCGAGAGGACTGAGGCGTTGGGGTTTGGGATGTCTCTCATATCAATCGCGGTGCCCATCCGGTCACCTGTCCGCAGGACTCGTTCGGGATGTTTCCGGCGCACCTCGCTTGGCCGGATCGAGACGTCATTTGACCAGATCGAGACGATATTGACCTCCGCAGGAATGTTCAGGAAGGCTCGGAGCTTCTGATCGAAAAGAAGCTCCTCCTCCCGGGAGCGGAATCGGGTGGTCACCATAGCCCGTGGGGCAAAGAACCCGGTCGAGACCTCAAACGTCACATCTCGGGAGGGAGGGATATGCGAAAAGAAAGCGGACCCGTCGGTCCCGGTGATCTCGAAGGCGTGAAGGCGTTCTTCGACGCCATTGAAGGCTGCGGCAGCGCGGGCCTCAATCGTTTCGCGCGAAATCGCCTGCGCGATGGATGAGACGATAACCGAGACAAGAAAGAGGACCACGACAAGGGAAGGAAGGCCATACCCTTTGGGGTAAGGCCTCCTGGTCCATTGCCTGATCCCGCGCTGAGCCATTGCTTAGCGGAACTGGAGGGCCAGAGTCCCGTCGGCGCAGCCAGTGTTGATCGTGGCCACCGAGAGCGGGAAAGTGAAGGCAACCCCGTTGCTGGTCACACCGACCAACCCCGACTGCTCGAGCGTACGGTCAACATAGTTCGTCATGAAGGCGATGCAGTTCGCCCGTGTATAGTTCAAGAGCGAGATCCGGAAGCTTTGCCCTGTAGCGCCCACAGAAACGACGGTCACCAATTCTCCGAAGGGGGTCACCACGGTCTCGTCGCCGCTGTTTGGTACGCCGTTGGCATCACGGCGTCCGATGGGCGGCAACTTTCCGGCACCCTCGAGGATCACGACCAAGTTCGCGTTGGCCGCACCGTAGGAGGTTGAAGACCGGTAGAGGTCTTGCACCCCGGAATAGAGTTCATTGACAAGGTTGGTGGCCTGGCTTTGACGGCTGCTGGTCTGCACCTGATAGAAGGCGACGATCACCGCCGAAACCAGAACGGCAACGACGATCAGCACGAGTCCGATCTCGACGATGGAATAGCCCCGCCGCTTGCGCCGCGGCATGCGAGCCTCTTTGTTGCTGGTGGTATCGCTCATGGTGTTCTCCTTTTTCGCAAATGGGATCTTAGTTGATGATGTTGGCGATCCCGAAGATGGTTCGCCCGACAACGGCGATGAAGGCAGCAGCGACAATCAGGAGAGCCATGTTCATGACGGCGACGGCCGCCTTCACTTTCGCCTCAAGTCGTTGCAACCATGTCTCGGCATATTTTCTGAAATTGTTCACCCAGTCTTTCTGTTCTGAATAGGCTTCCAGAACTGCGTTGAGTTCAGGGTCCGGAAAATTCTGGCCTGCCTGGATTGCCGCTGTGCCGATATTCATGGCACTTACGTGTTTCGCAATCGCCATGATCCGGCTTTTACCATATCGGGACGCGTCTTTCGAGAGGACCCTGAGCAGGGAGCTGTTGATCGAATTTCCCACCGCGGCGTTTTCCAAAATCACGAAGGTGAAGGTCGCACCGACACTGAGCCGGTACAGCGAAAACGGAGGTATCTTGTCAAGATGCTTGCGAAAGGGTCCGACATACCCGCGCTGGATGACTTTGTAGATCACGTAGAAGACCGCGAGATACAAAAAGAGGAGCAGCGGGTTTTCTGCAACCCAGAGCGCGATGTGAGCCACAAACTGCCAACTCTCCGGCCAGGTGTCCATCGGAGCCACCAGCGTAAGCACCGGGTAGAAATCCTTGCCCAGAAAATAAAGGAGAACCATGATGATGAGCATCAGGAAGGCAGGGCGGATCACGGCAGACACGATGGCCTTCTGTATCTCTGACTCCACCCGAGAAATACGTGCAGCTGCGCGGAACAGTTCCGCGTCGTTTACGGACCCGAACTTCGAGAAGATCAATGCTTCTGATTCAGGCACATATCTTCGCACCGTTTCACGAAAACGGTCCGACGCGATGCTCCTGCGGAGGTCTATCAAGATCCCCCCGACCCCTGGCGAGCGGTTAGAGAAGGTTTTTGCGACAAGCTCAAGGGCACGACCGAGCTCCATACCGCTCCCGGTCAGGTCTGCGATCATCTGCCAGACTTCGGCCCGCACTTGCCGACTGAACATGAGCTTTCCAAGGTAATTGCTCATTTGCGCCCCTCCGGAAGTGCCTGAACCCAAGTTTGGAGCACCGCGTCCATCTTGTCCGGCTCAGAAAGAAGCTCCCCCCCCTTCTTGGTGATATCCTTGGGGTCGCATGCGCCCATATGGACCAGCATGTTCAGTTTTTCGCTCAGGGTAATGCCTCCCAAACCGCCCTCTAATACCGGGCGTTCCCAATGATTTTTGGCGCTGATCGCATCATTGCTTCGGATCAACGTCAGATAAGTATCATCCGGCTCGATGAACTCCGCAACCGCAACAAGGCGCTGATATCCCGACCAGGCCTTCTCAGCCTCTGGCCCCTTCACCTTCGACCGACAGACGGGGCATCCCTCCCGTTTGCGATGGAAAAAACCGCTCGGAGCGCGTGCGGCATAGCGGCAGAGAAGCGGGATCAATGTCTGCTTCATCAGGAGCCTCAAAGATTTCGGCTTGGAAAGCTCAGTCGGTTCGATCCCCATGTCGATCAGCCGGAAAGGGATCGAGTTTACCGCGTTGATGTGAATGGTTGTCCAGACCTGATGTCCGGTTTCGATGAACTGAAGCACTTGACGTGCCGCCTCAGCGTCACGCACCTCCGAGATGACGCCCACATGGGGGTTGATGCGGACGAAATGCATGAGCGCGGCCCGGTAATTCGCCGTCCGTTTCGCGGCGTCCCCGGAGGACTGGATGGGGATCTGCACGATCCCGGGCTCTTCGAGTTTATATTCCACCGGGTCCTCGACGGTGACAATCGAGATCTGCCCCTCATAATCCTGGTATTGCCGTTTGATCGCCGAGATGATGGTCGTGGATTTGCCGTCCCCGGTCTCTCCTCCGATGATCACAGCGCCCTTCATCCCGTCTCTGGCCCTTTTCAGGGCCTCGAGGGCATAAGGATCCAGGCCGAGCGCCTCGAGGGAAGCCATCTCCTCTGATTCCCGGTAGAAGATCCGTAAAACGAGATGGTCCATCAGATCCGCGCTGGTTTCGTGAAACCCCTTCTGGCATCGCAGCTTGAGGACGTTGTCCGGCAGTGAGAGGCCGACGCCAGACCTTTTTGCGTTTGAGACCGAGAAGCCCTGAAACTCCCCCTTTTGCTTGGTCGAATGACCGGCTCCCTCGTCGCGGGCGTCAAAAATATAGGAGATCAGGGCGTTCCCCTCCAAGGATGTCACGGAAACCCCGTAATCGACCTCCTGGCCCGCGATCAGGAACCGGACGATCGTCCGCTCCGGGGTCCGAATGATCTTGACGTCCGAGGTCTTCGAGGCAGCGGCGTCTCGGATGATACGTTCAGCCAATCTCTCATGAGATTCTGACCTGCCCTTGGTGTCGTCCTCGCCCACCCCATTATAGTGACCCAGGATATCAGAGGTGGACATCATGCGGCGCTGATCCTGCTCCGCGACAATTCCAGTAGAGAGAATCAGATCGAGACAGCTTCCACTTCAGGCTCAACCGGACGGGCCTCAATCCTGTAGTCAGCAGGATCTCGCAGCCTATCATACTGGGATCTGGTGATCCGGATTTCCCGGGTCCCGTCTACCCCACGGTTGAGGGAGGAGGCGTCCAACACTTCCGGGAACGCTGACCAGAGGCCGATGTCGCGCCGCGTGAAGGCGCACATGTTTTGCACATCCCCGATCACCTCCCGGAAATCCTGATCACGCGAAACGATCATGATGTTGGCGCAATCCGACCGACGTGCGGCGGCCATCACATCAAGAGCAATACGCAGATCAATGCCCTTTTCCCGTGCGCTGATCACCCGAAACCCACCTGGCGCATGCGGGTCGGATTCCGTGAGATATCGCAACTCTCGGGTTGTCACATCAATGCCTGCGTCTCGCGCCGCCTGAAGCTTGTTGGTCCAGAACGCGGTCCATCGCGGCGAGAACCTCTTGACCGGCATCCCGATGTAAAAGCGGATCACGGCGTCTTGCTCAGGGTCGATCCTGTCCGAGAGATGCCGGCCGAGCGCCGGGATGTCAAAATCCGGATAGCGCAAGCCAAAAGCCCTTTTGGCCGACAGATAGAGATTTTGTCCATCGATGAAGATGTGGTTTTGTACCGCGTTGATCCGTTTCATGGGTTTGCCTCCTTTTTCAGGGTACGCGAGGTTTGCGAAAAGAAGAACGCGACATATTATTGTGGACGCACATAGGGACGGTACCTGCAACCGTGGTACGGTGGCGGAATCACGATACGGTCGAGAGGTGAAAGACCATGCGAACACGCGTCCCCCTGCGGGCTGGCCTCCTGCTTAGCCTCTGTCTGGCGTCCTCACCCGCGCCTGCGCAAGAAACGCTCTTGGGCAGGCTGCTCAATATCTCCCTGCCGGGCGCCAAGGTCACCTGGTCGGCAGGTTCCGGAGAAGCGGGGGTTGAGACCTATCAGGACGTCTTCATCTCAGCTGGCGGGGTCAGGACCCGCATCTCCCGTTTGCAACTGAGCAATCTGGGAGCCACAGCGCAAATTGAAGCGTCCGGGCTCGTGGTCAATCTCGACGGGGATACACCATTCTCGCTCGAGATCGAGACCCTGATGATCAAGGCCGGACCGGCCCACTTCATCGCGCTGGCTGACCCCTCACGCCTCTTCGATCTTTGTGCGATGGGACCTGAGGGAGCCGAACTTGAGGCACGCCGTGTCCGGCTGGTGCGAAACCTGAAGCCGGTCGAGCTGGGGGGCAGCACAGGTCGCGCCGAAACCCGCATCGAAAAGGTCACGGTGGGAAAATCGGATCGCAGGACCCCGGCCGGTTGCGCGGCGGACCTGAGCTTGCGGGTCATCGATCATCAGGAGATCAGGTCAGACCAGTCGGGGATGACCATCCTGCGTTATGAGGCTGACCTCTCGCTTCCCGGGAACCTGCCGACCCTTGCCGCCGGCGACGTCAGTGATCTGACCTTCACCGGAAACTTTGGTGGCGCCGAGCACCGCCTCCAGGGAGGGACAACAGCGGCCACGGCGCGGAACGGTTCGGTTTCTGCCCGCATTGGGGCCGTCAGTTTAACTCCCGCTCTGACTACGGCACTCCGCACACGGGGGGAGCCTGTCACGGCCCGGGTCCTTGCAACAATCAACGCGCTCATGTCCGTAAAAGCGGACCTGAGCCTAAGCGCACGTGGGGTGATCCTCAAACCAGAGGACTTGATCCCCACAAATCGTGCATCAGGCTTGTCACGTGGGTCGCTCTCTAATCTGATCGGCGATTATGACCTCCTGGGTCAGAGTGAGGGTGGCAATGTGAGACTTGATCTCACCGCAGAGGTCATCGGGGTCGGTCTGATCAGATTTGGGGCCGGGGCCGCTCTATCCCCCTATCCCGTCGAGCGGACAGCTTTGTCCTGGACAGATCCAGACCAGGATATTTTGCCGCCCGCACGCCTGACCGCGGCCGAGATAAGGTTGCGCGACGACGGACTGCTGCGGGCAATCGAATTGATAACCGGTTTCCCCGTCAGCGTCTTGGCGTCGATCTATATCGAGGAAGGGGTCAGCGAAGCGCCTGAGGCCTGGCAGCCTGCCCTCAAGCGGGTCGCGGGAGATATGGCGCGCTTCTTTTCACTCACGTCTGACGGGGAGGGTGGTCGGCTCAGTCTTACAACCCCGACAGACCTTACCCTCCAGGAGACAGTGCGTCTTTTCCAGTTACGCCCCGATCTTGCGGAGCAATTGTACCGCATCGAGGTTGGCCCGATTGCCGACTGATCAGATCTCCGGATCATCATATTCGGGCGGCATGAGAAGCGCCGTCTCATCAATTCCGACGGGCGCATCACGTCCCAGTAAAGCGCGAATGGCGTTCGCGACTGAGTTTACGCATCCCGTTCCGTCATTTGAACCTGCCCAGGCACCGGTGACAAGGACCGGCATGTCGCGCAGATGCGGCGCGAAATTGGAAGCGGCCGTTTCCTGTTCGTCGAACACGAGTTGACCATTATCCGAACGAAAGCCTGACCAGGACGGAAAGGGTGTTTCCCCGGAGTCGCATCCCCAAACGCGTCCCGCCGCATGGCCAGCCGCAGCTGCGCGTTCGAGTGCTTTTTCGATGAGGGCGTTGTCGGCATCCGACAGCTCATCGCTTAACGCACCGTCAATCACGAACAGCAGGCCTTGATGGCTTGAAACCCGCTCGAGGACCTCCGCGCGGGCGGCGTCTGCCTCACGGCGGCCGAGGTGGGACCGCGCGGATCCGCACATAGAGCCCGGGTGCACGAGGATCAGGGCATCGACAGCCGTCATAGCACGTCCAGCCTGCGCTTCATGTTGCGCCTGGAGGGACGCGATCATCTCTGGCGTGGCGAACACATGCTCGATCGCGGAGTGTATCAGCATCACGGCGCCGCCGGGGTGCTCCGCACAGCGAACGTGATGGTCATGCTCGATTCGCAAACCTTGCGGTCCGTAACCGAGCGCGCGCGTGAGCTCTTCCATCCGGGCGGACCCGATCCGGTCCCGGAACGTCGCAATCCCGATGGTCCGGGACTCCTCGATCAGCAGATCAAGGGCACCGAGCTGGTTTCGGGGCCAACCGACACAGTCGCTGAAGAAGGGGGGGCAGAGCTTGTATTTCGGCATTCTTGGTCTCCTGGCTGGCCTGAACTGAAGATGGACCAGAAATGCGAAAAACTGTTGCGTAAACCTTTTCTTTTTTCGAGCGTTACCCCCATCTCCTGGAAAGCATCACCTTGGGGGATAGATCTTGCAGCGCACCTTTCGGGCCGCAATCGCTGCGGCCGCCATCGCCACGAGCACGGCCATCGCCGCATTTGCCCAGCCCATCTCGGTGCCTGAACGCCTCATCGGCGATCTCCAGACTGATCTTGACCTCACGGAGGTTCAGGCGGCAGGAGTGGCTGGGAACCTGGCGCGCGAGACCGGCAACTTCCGCTACCTTCAGGAGTTGAACCCGCTTATCAAAGGGTCGCGCGGCGGTCTCGGTTATGCGCAATGGACAGGACCCAGGCGAGACGCCTTTGTCGATTATGCCAACGGGCGTGACCTGATGAGTTATGAGGTGAACTACGGATTTCTGCGCCACGAGCTCGAGGGGGATTATCTGCATGTGCTCGAGCGGCTGCGGGAAACCGAAACGGAAGAGGACGCCGCGAATGTAACCATGCGGGGATACCTCGCGCCCCATCCCAAGTATCGTCACCTTCAGGACAGGATCGACTATGCGACCGCATTCCTGAACGGTGATTTTGACGGAGCAGGATGTGGGTCCCTTCATCTCCCATTTGTGATCGACGGGGCTGAAGCGCTCGGCACTTGCCCGATCGAGGTTGACCTTGCCGAGCTCAGACCGAGAGCCCGGCCCGAGGGGTTGGCGCATGGTCATAGCGTATTGCCGACAGTCCCAGTTGATCGCGTCTCGATAGACGTGATCAATGTCTCGGACCCGTTCGCTCCCCATCGGCCCAGCGGTCCGGAACCGTCTTAAGATTACATAATCTCTATTATGCGAATCTTAAAATACTTTCATTTTCACGCACCTTGCGGGGCCGTGCAGACGCGTTGATGGGATCGCGCCCCGGACGGTTTGGGCTCACGTGCGGACCACCCGCCTATTCTCTGGAGGCGTTTCGGTTGGTCGGGATCTGGCCTCCGGATCAATCGCTCTGCGGGCCTTGGGCTTCCACCTCGAGGCTCTCTGCGTAGTTGGCGACCATCTCTGCGTGGAAAGATGGCAACCACGAATAATCCCACTTCACACGCTCGACCTCTGCGATGAACATGGCGATCGTGCGCGGGTCGGTTGGCGGCGCCTCGGTCAATGCGATATCGGTCACTTCGTGGAAGATGTGGTCGTTGTCCTCCCTCCACATTGGCTTTGTTGCCCGCATTTCGATCGCAAGCGTTTCCAGACGCTCGATATCCGCCTGAGGCAGCATCAAGGGGCTCGACTCATCCTGCCGGGCGACCATGGCCTCAACCATGAGGATCTCCGCGCGGTAGAACTGATTTTGAAGGTCCTGGAGGCCGATCTGCCCGGGGATGATTATCCCCCACCGATCGTCATCCTCCGGCGGAATCATCAGCCCGATTAAATGATCACGGGCCTCCAGCGTGATCGCACCCGCCAAGATGACGGTGAGAGACACCTTATAGTTGCTACCGTCGCGATACCGATAGGTGATCGCCGTGTTATGCGCGCCCTTCATGCTGCTCCCCTTGTGCACATCTTGCAAGACTTTGTAATATTTTCTGCCCTACCGAGATAAGGCAGTATTTATTTTTCGCATATCATGTGATATTCAGGATCTACAGGCAAGTGCGGAACAACAGCGCAGGAGACTACAATGAAAAAAGAGAAAACTGAGGTTTTCCGTATTGGCGACATGGTCGTCTATCCGGCTCACGGCCTGTGCTGTATCGAAGCGATCGAAGAGCGCGATCTTTATGGCGCGCGGGTCCAGCTGTTTGTCATGAGCGTCAATCTTGATCGCATGACTCTGATGGTCCCTACACATCGTGCCGAACGTTCTGGCATGCGGCCGCTCTCAACCCCGGACCTTGTTGAAGCTGCGCTTCGTCTGATCGGCGGCCGGTCGAAGTCAAAACGAGGAATGTGGTCGCGACGCGCGCAAGAATACGAAAAGAAAATCCGGTCAGGCGACCTGCTTCTTGCAGCAGAAGTTGTGCGCGATCTTCGTGGCGGTGCTGACGATCCGGGTGGCAGTTATTCGGAACGGCAACTCTACGAGCTCGCGCTTGCACGGGTCACTCAGGAAGCCGCAGCTGTGCTCAGGTCGGGTCAAGAATCTGTCCGCTCCCGCATCGAGACAGCCCAGGCGAACCGGACGAACCGGGCGGCCTGAGTGATCGATCCTGACTTCATCTTGGCTTAAGGCAGGGTCCCGCCCCAATGGGGCGGGCAGGCCATTTCAAGCGACCGGATCGTGCGCGCCGCGATCTGACCGATCCGGTCCATCGCTTGCGGGGTCGCCAGATCAAGGCCAATCTGCTCCCCCTCCGGCTCCCCCACCTCCGCGTCGATCCGTCGGTACCGGTCCCCGATCAGCTCCGTACAGGTCCGGGTCGTTAAACGCTCCTGAGCCGCCAAAACCGTCCGCACAAGCCGATGCCCACCAACCCAGCCCAAGATACCGAGCCGGCTCGTCACAGGTGCGGGTAGACGGAAGCGCGCGTTCAGCGTTCCCACACTCAGCATATGGATGCGGCTGAGATCCGCACCCTGGTCACGCTGCGCGGCCTGGATCGCGAGCAGGTCCGGTGCTGTGGCGAAGATCGCCCCGTCCGCATAGGCCTCTTCCCCGATCCGGTGTGTTGGGAACATCATCGGCGCAGCGGAGGTGGCCAGAGCGACATCGACCACACCCAGATCGCCAAAACCGGAACAGGAAAACAGGACCGGTTCCCCGTCCCGGACGCGGGTTGCGGGGATTAGCACCTCTACCGGGAGTTCCGATAGCGTCATTTCAGGCAGCGGGAATGCGCACATCAGATCCCGCAGAGGTCCGGGGTCGTATTTAGGGTGGGACAGATATCGAAGCGCGTCGCGCGCCGCGGAAAGGCGCCCCCCACCCGACGCCCCGTTCGGGAAGATGGATGGTCCCCGTTCCTGGAACGCCTTCACTATCGTGGCGGCCGGTATCCCCGCCGCAAGGGCAAGAGCTATGATCCCCCCAATCGAGGTCCCCGCGATCAGGTCAAACCGGTCCCGCAAGGGGCCCGGTCCGGCCGCCTCGATCGCGGCGAGCACATGGGCGGTGAAAAGGCCCTGATAGCCACCCCCGGAAAGCGAGAGGATTCTGAACGGCGCCATCAGGGGTGGCTCGCCGTCAGCCGCACTTACTCCAGCCACATGAGATACATTTTTCGCATCCCGATTCCATCACAAGGTCACAGGCCTCCGGTGTGTCGCAGCCGGGACGAGACCGCTTCGCAGGTCGCAGGTCCGGCACATGTGGGGCCTCGGCCGGCGCGGGCGGGGCTGAAACACGTGGCGCGATAAACCCGATTGCCTCCATGTGCTCGAACAGCTTGTTCCCGATCAATGCCACCAATGAGGGGACGTAGCGCCCGTCAACCCAGTGCCCCCCTTGGGGGTTGACGATCTGCGACAGTTCCTCGGCCACAAAGCCGACGTCCCCGCCACGACGGAATACGGCAGAGATCATTCGCGTGATCGCCGCCAGCATGTCCGCATCATGGGTGTTTTGGGTGTTGACGAAGACCTCGAACGGACGCCGGATCCCCGCCTCATCGACTGCGTCGTTGACGGTCATGTAATAGGCGTGCGTGGCGCCGGGCCATTTGATCTTGTAGGTGCGACCTTCCAGGACGGGATCACGCGGCGTGGGCCGGGGAGAACTTGGCTTAATGCCATCAGGAACGGGTCCTTCCGCCTTCTTCGGAGCGGGGTCCACGGAGAGGATCGACCCGGTGATCTCGTTTGGCCGATAGGTGGTGCACCCTTTGCAGCCGGAGCGGAAAGCTTCCTCATAGACCGCCTTGAAATCTTCGAACGAGATGTCCTCAGGACAGTTCACGGTCTTCGAGATGGAGCTATCCACCCATTTTTGGGCTGCCGCCTGCATCCGCACATGGTCGAGCGGTTTCAAGGTCTGGGCGGAGACAAAGTAGTCGGGAAGCGGCGCGCCCTCCCCGAACATGTCCCGATAGAGCTGCACCGCGTAATCGACCACTTCCTCTTCCGCCTTAGAGCCGTCATCAAGCGTGATCTTGCGCTTATAGGCATAGGCGAATACAGGCTCGATCCCGGAGGAGACGTTGCCCGCGTAAAGCGAGATCGTCCCGGTCGGCGCGATCGAGGTCAGCAGCGCGTTGCGGATACCGTGGGTCGCGATCGCGTCCCGCAGATCCTCATCAAGGTCCTGGATCGTCGGGGAGGCCAGATACTTCTCCGCGTCGAAGAGCGGGAAAGCCCCCTTCTCCTTGGCCAGATCAACCGAGGCCCGGTAAGCCGCATGCTGGATCTGGCGCATCCAGGACTCGACTTGAGCCGCAGCCTCCTCCGTTCCATAGGTCAGACACAGCATCAAAAGCGCATCTGCTACCCCCGTGACGCCGAGGCCGATACGGCGCTTCGCTTTTGCCTCAGCCAGTTGCTGCGGCAGCGGAAACCGGGACACGTCAACCACGTTGTCCATCATCCGCACTGCGGTCGCGACCAGCTCCTTCATCTCCACCTCATCGAGGCGGGCGTTTTCCATGAACGGGTTCGAGATCAACCGCGCCAGATTTATCGACCCCAGAAGGCAAGCCCCATAGGGCGGGAGGGGCTGTTCACCGCACTGCCCGGTCAGAACGCCATCAAAACATCCGGCGTGACGGCGGGTTTCAGTGAAACAATAGACCACATCGGCCTCCTCCCGGAGCCTGTCGACCGAAAGGACATGCACCTCGCCTGATCCCTGCGACGGGGTGGCCTCGGGCAGATCCTTGCACAACGGCAGCCCCAGACGCGCGAGTGCGGCAAGCGCCGGCGCTCCGACCAGGAGCGACCCGTCTTCATGCCTGCTCGCACTAGCCCCGAGCGTGTTGATCAGAAGCTGGATCGCACTGAGGAAGCCCGCGTCGCGCGAGCGGACGAATGCCCCCTGCCCCGTGATCTCCCCTGCTGTATCGATAAGACCCGCAAGCCAGCCCAGACGTGAGGCGACGTCCCAGTCCGCACCGGGAACAAAGCTCGCCGGCAGCACGCCTCCGATCAGCCCAACCAGCCCCTCATCATCGTCACCAAGGTCAGCTCCAGCAAAACTCGCTACTTTTTTCGCAACGCGCGCCTGAACCTGAGCGCCGCCCGCGCGCATCCCCTGCGCATAGGCACCCTCAACCGGCACGCCAGCTTCAACGACAGGCCAGTCATGGGTCAACAGCACTTGGCCCGGCCGCAGATGGCAAGCATCGTTCCGCGCACCGTCCGCTGTAAGGAAACGGTGGGCGGTGGTGCAGATGAGGCTACGCCCGTTGCTCAGGGACACCCGGACCATCGGCTGGTCGTGACCGGTCACACGCGGGGTCACCAGGGACCACTCCGCCCCGTTCCAGACCTCAACGGGGGTATCGACAAGCGTGTCTATCTCGCGCCACCCGGACCGGGTCAGGATCGGGGTCCCGGCGGGGACGCAGGGGTTCGTGGCCGCGATCTCTTCCACATAGGCCAGCGGGTTGCGCTGATTGATCCGGTCAATGAAGATCACACCTGGTTCCGCAAAGGCGTAGGTGCTCTTCATGATCTTGTTCCACAGGTCCATAGCACGGATGGTCCGGGTGACCTTCCCCTTCCAGATAAGGTCCCAGTCCATATCCGCCTCAACCGCAGCCATGAAGGCGTCCGTCACCAGAACGGAGAGGTTGAACTTTCGCAAGCGTACCGGATCTTTCTTCGCGGTGATAAAGTCCTCAATGTCCGGATGATCGCAGCGCATGGTGGCCATCATCGCCCCACGGCGCGAGCCGGCCGACATGATGGTCCCGCACATCGCGTCCCAGACGTCCATGAAAGAGAGTGGCCCCGATGCGTCTGATCCGACCCCCAGTACCCGCGCGCCTTTCGGCCGAATGGTCGAGAAGTCGTAGCCGATCCCGCCGCCCTGTTGCATGGTGAGGGCGGCCTCCTTCAGCATGTCGAAGATCCCCTCCATGCTGTCCGGGATCGTCCCCATGACGAAGCAGTTGAACAGGGTAACCGAGCGCCCAGTCCCTGATCCGGCGGTGATACGGCCGGCAGGCAGGTAGCGGAACCCCTCGAGCGCGCGATTGAAACGCTGTTCTTGTTCGGCCCTGATATCTTCAGGTTCTGCCTCTGCGAGGGCTTTCGCGATCCGCGCCCAGGTGTCTTCAACTGTTAAATCGACAGGTGCCTTGTCGGCATCCTTCAGGCGGTACTTCATGTCCCAGATCTGGCGGGAGATGTTTGGCATGCCCGCTTCGGCGGAGATGTTCCGGGTATCAGTCATGTTTGAACTCCGTGTGTTCGCAATTTTTTCAGCGAGGCGATCTCTCGGATCTGCCGTTGGATGGTTGCTGAGCGTCGTGAAAATCGCAACAACAATTTTCGCACAGCTTGTGGCTCGACGTATAAAAATATCAACATGTAGATATTTTTGTTCCTAGATAGAAGCGGAAAGGACCGACCCTACGCAAGTTTCGCAAAAAGGCGAAATCAGGTCTCCCCTCCGCCGTCATCTCCTGTGAGGGAGCGCCGTAATGCCTCACGTGCGATCTGCGACCCACTCGGGGCCAGCATGAAATCACACAGGCGCATGAAGGGAACATCCGTGAGGCTGTCTCCGGCTCCGACCAGAGTGATTTGATCTCGTTCACCGAGCGTACTGATCAGCCGCAGGCTGGCATCCCTTTTGGAGATCCCGACAGGCGTGTAGGACAGGGAGTTCGTGGTCACATGTTGTTGGAACGCCGACAGATCGAAGCGCTCCTCGAGAAGAAGACCGGCATGCAGAAGGCCGCTCTTGGAGGCCTCTGGGTCATCCGTGGTCATTTTTACACAGAAATAGACGGGCTCACCGTATTCACGGACAATCCAGGACAGAGCGGCGCCCCCGAATTCGTCTCCGATCGTCGCAACCATACCCTCCATCACCTCCTCGACCTTTCGGCCGATCGCGGCGGTATGCGTGAACCAATCCTGGTCGGGCAGACCTTTCTCATCAAGCAAGATCGCACCATTGGCCAGAATGGCGCGCTGGGTCCCGAAATCGAGGTGGACGCGCGCGAATGCGTCTGAGCTGCGTGCGGTGACGGGGATCACTTCGCCCGCCCCGCGCATCATTGCGAAGAGCATGTCTTGTGCTGGGCTGATCAGGTTGTGAGGACCATTCTGTGCCGTCATGACATGAGGCCCCATTTCCCCCTCTCGGGCAGAACTGAAGAGAGTGTCATCCAGGTCAGTGAGAAAGACGATCTTGTTCATTTTTCGTCAAACCTCATTTTGTTGCCGACGCCATCGATGATCAAGCCTACACGTCAAAGCAACAAGAACCCGTCCTTGCAGCGACGCCTCGGTGGCAAAATACCTTGAGTGTACTATGCGAATAACCGCGCGATGACGCAAGTAAAATTTGCGAAAAATTTTAGATGTCAGGGGCCGAAAGGTTGGGGCTCCGGGTCGCGTTCAGTCTCGGTCTCGCAGCGAATCCGATTCAAGGAGGCTCCAAAAAGCGCTTCAAGGCGCTCCGGACCGGTTTCTTGATCCAGGGTCCGCTTCAGCTTCCATAGGTCTCTGATCTGACGGTCTGACATCCCATCCAGAAGGGTCCGAAGCGCGCGTGCATCAATCACAGCAATCTTATCCTCGTCAAACGAGACGAGCTGGACACTCCCCTGCCCGTCAGCGCTAAAGATCAGTCCGAACCGTCCATGATCCCCTTCATCGCCCGGGCCGGAAAGAAGCGACGTTATGGCGTCCAGACGTGCCTCTTCGATAAGCTCGGGGCGTTGGCGCAACACCTCCGACCAAGCCGGATCCAGAGCCCGGTCAACAGGGTGCTTGCCCTGGAGGCCGCCGGTATCGAGCATATCGGGAAAGCGCAACGTCCAACTCATCACATGGAGACCATGGGCAGCCCGCGTGAGCTGAGCATCTGAGAGATCCTCGATCGCTTGCATACGGTTCGTTCTGGGGAAAAGGGCATGATCGGCGGTTTGCGCGGCATGGATCATGCGGTCAGAACGCAGATCGCCAGAGCGAGCCTCCAAAGAGATCGGCCCCCCATCTGCACGCGTCGATTGGCGACGCCGGCTGCCCGGCAATGGCTGATCAAGCTGGTCGCGTATATCTGCTGACTGCCCGCGAAAACGTGCGTGGGAACGACAGAAACCCGAGAAGTCGGCCCATCCCAAGCTCCTGATCCGGTAAAATTCATCTCCGCACTTGGCAGGATCCTGGCCCATGTGACGGTCGAGGACAACACAGCCCTCATCTTCATCAAGAATGGCGAGGCCCCCGGCGTTCAGGTCGATCCTGTCGGTCTCCACGGCGGAAGCTACCAGCAACGTAAAAACGCGCGGCGTCCCGCCCGTCTCGAAGCTCAGCCGAGAGACGTCATCGGGAGCATGAAGGTATGGGCCCGTTCTATGGAGAAAGTCATGCATCTGTAGGTCCCCCGCGTCCAGATCAGCATAGATCGGAACAACGAAAAATTCCAGAGCGAGATTTTTCGCTCAGCGGGCAGGAATAACGCGGTCCTGCCCGCGGCCTCCGACCAGTTCGCAAGCAGCACCCGAGGGAAGCGCGGCTTCACCTGGGTTGAGATTTTGCACGACCACCCGGCGCTGACCCTGGTCAAGCGCAACAACATACTCGACACCTTGACGGGTAACACGGCGCTGGTTTGCGGCATCCGCAGCGCTGGCTCCGATGGCGGCTCCAGCCACAGTCCCGAGGTTGCGCGCCAGACGGTTGCCGGACCCTCCCCCGATCTCGCGGCCGATCGCGTTGCCGATCAAAGCCCCAGCGACGATACCGACCCCGGTCGTGGCCGCGCTCCGGTTCCTGTCTTCCTGGCTGTCGCCAACCACCGCGACGTAGCGGGAGGACATCACCCTGCACGAGGACGTGTACATCGCACGTTGCGCTTCAGAAGACCGGTAAACCGAAGCCCCGCTTTGCAACGGCTGCGTTTGGGTCGTGCAACCAGCCAGCAGGGCTGCGAACATCGATACGGACAGAACGGACTTTGTGCGGACGAACATGAGGAACCCTCTCAATGAGCTTCACTTCACAGAAGACATATTATTTGCGAAAAACTTTATCAATAGCGTTTGCGAAAAATTATATGTTATCTTCAGATGCGCGGATCCCCCTCTTGGTTTTGCAGCAAGAGGACTTCACCGCCCGGAGCGCGTCCTTGCCTATCTCATGGGCCCCCATCCCCTGAAAACGATGCATGGCCTGTACCCAGGGTACGGAGTTCCAATCCACCGCATCAAAAGCCTTTAAGATCGCCTCACGCAGATCCTTACTCTTCTCGGCACGCAAGATGAGGACGGCCGCAACGTGACCCGCGTCCGCCTCCGCAAAGCAGGCGTCAAATCGGCCTCCCCAACGGCCACGTCGAAGAGCTTTTGCCGCATAATCGACGCGCTGCTGAAAACTGCGCGCTCTTGTCGGGGCTGCCGACGGCAGGATGATCACGGGACCAAGCTCTGGCTGGTCGACGGGTTGCGACACGGGGTATCTCCTTGCTACTAGGCTCATACTAGGCGATCGGCTTTCCTTGTTGCAACGAAACCGGATCATTGCGGAAAAGAAGGTTGTGGATTTCTTCGCTGGCGCCACATCCTGGAAGAAGCCAAGTCCGGAGCGGTAAAGTCACGCGGAGGATAGGATTAAACCCATTCTACCGCTTCTACTCCAAAACCCGAAAGTTCTCGTGGGTTATGACGCGGAAGTTGTCTGACACCTTGTCGCGGAATTTCGTCCATTCCTGCGGGATGGTTTCTCGCATGAACGCAAGAATGGCGTCGGCAAACTTTTTCTGACTTGGGTAATAGCGATTATGG
>Ga0209702_10004893_pt1 | contig 18874 bp, 13 predicted proteins | sample FRY01_FD_187210 | JGI IMG/M metagenome (GOLD analysis project Ga0209702, IMG submission 187210) | Freshwater microbial communities from Lake Fryxell liftoff mats and glacier meltwater in Antarctica - FRY-01 (SPAdes) (version 2) | ecosystem: Environmental > Aquatic > Freshwater > Ice > Glacier...
TAGACAGGTTGGGGGCCGGCACAAGGCACGGCCCGTACGGATGTTGGGGCGCTAGGCAGGTTGGGGGCCGGCACAAGGCACGGCCCGTACAGAGGTTGCGGTTGAAATGGGCAGGTTGTGTCCATTCCCGAGGCGTTGCCCTGCGCTAGTGTGCATCGCTCGAGTCACCTATCCTCCTAAAGTTTGCGCCCAAAATAAAGGCTCCGGGCGGAGTCGCGCGGAGCCTCTCAGAGAGTGTCAAACTTGCGGAGGGCGGCTCAGCAGTAGCGCTTCAGCCCCGCCACCAAGGTCGCGATGTCGGCCCCGGTGGTCAGCTCGGTCGCCGTCACGAGCAGCGCGTTGTCCATGCCGAGGTCGAACTGGGACAGCGCGATGCCGGGGGCGATGCGCTCGGCCGCGAGGGCGTCGACGATGGTCTGAGCCGCAATGGGTGTCTTGAGGACAAACTCGTTAAAGGTCGGGCTGTCGTCGAAGTAAAGCGAGAAGCCGGGAAGCGCCGTGACGGCGGCCTTGGTCTCCTCGGTGCGGAGGTGCGAGGCCTCGGCGACGGTCGCGAGGCCAGCGGGGCCCAGCAGCGTCATCGCGATGGTCGACGCGGTCGCCATCAGCGCGACGTTGGTGCAGATGTTGGACGTCGCCTTCTCGCGGCGGATGTGCTGCTCGCGCGTCGCGAGGGTCAGCACGAAGCCGCGGTTGCCGTGGACGTCTAAGGTCTCGCCGGCCAAACGGCCTGGCATCGCGCGCACGAGGCTATCGCGCGTGCCGAAGACGCCGAGGTGGGGCCCGCCGTTGGACGCCGGCACGCCGAGGCTCTGGGCCTCGCCGGCGACGATGTCGACGCCGAAGGACCCGGGGGGCTCGATGAGGCCGAAGGCGACCGCCTCGGAGAAGGTCGCGACGAGCATCGCGCCGTGCGTATCACAGAGCTCGCGGCCGCGCGCGAGGTCGTCGAGGGTGCCGAAGAAGGTGGGGTAGCCTAGGCACACGGCGGCCGCGCCGCCGACGAGCTCGGTCTCAAGGGCCGCCATGTCGGTCACGCCGCGCACGTCGAAGGGGATCTCGACGTACTCAGCGCCCATGCTCTCGATGAAGAGGCGCGTGGTCTCGCGGTAGTGCGGGTGGATGGCCTTTGAGACCAGCACGCGCGCCGCGCCCCTCTTCTGGCAGCGGAGGGCCATTAAACCCGCCTCAGCCACCGAGGTCGCGCCGTCGTACATCGAGGCGTTGACGACATCCATGCCGAGGAGTTCAGATATAAGTGTTTGGAACTCAAATACAATCTGGAGTGTGCCTTGCGCGACCTCCGGCTGGTACGGAGTGTAGGCCGTGTAGAGTTCGCCCCGAAGCAGCAGCTGGCTGACCACGCACGGCGCGAAGTGACGATAGACGCCGCCCCCGAGGAAGGACGTGCTGCGCCCCATGGACACGTTCTTTTCGGCGAGTCCCTGGAGATGTCGTTTGAGGTCAAACTCAGGTAGGCCCTCGGGAACGTCGAGCGCGCGGCCTAGCTGCAACGCCGCCGGGATCGTCGTGAAGAGCTCGTCAAGGCTGGCGACGCCGATGGCCTCAAGCATGGTGGCCCTGTCGGCCTCGGTGTGCGGGATATAGCGCATGATTAGTTTGAACTCCGCAGAAAGTTTAGGCGCGGGATGTCAACGCGTCACAGAACGAGCCCGCCGGCATAGGCGATGCGGGCTTTGGGGTAGGGGCAGCCGTTCGGATCAGCTGCCCCGGACCACCGAGTCTTAGTGATCGAGAGAGTCGACGTGGGCCGCATAGGCAGCCGCGTCGAGCAGGCTCTCGACCGAGGACGCGTCGTCGGCCTTGATCTCGACAATCCAACCCGCGCCATAGGCGTCCTCGTTGACCTTCTCGGGGCTCATGTCGAGGTGTTCGTTGACCGCGACGATGGTGCCGGAGATCGGCGCGAAGAGGTCCGAGACGGACTTCGGGCTCTCGACCGCGCCAAAGACAGCGCCGGCCGCGACCTTGTCGCCGACCTTCGGGACCTCGACCATCACGACGTCGCCGAGCGCCGCCTGTGCGTAGTCGGTGATGCCGATGCGCACGACGTCGCCGCGGACCTCGGCCCACTCGTGATCGTTGGTATAGCGAAGATTTTCAGGGATCGTTGCCATGGTCTGTCTCCTTCATGGACCGCCAAGGGTCTTGAGCGATTGGCTGCTTTGGCGCCGCCCGAGACGGCCCGATAACACGTCACACGCGGCGCTGGAAGTTCGAGATCTCATCCGCCGATGAGTTTCAGGATTCGGCGTAAAACGGCAGGGATACGATGGTCGCCGGTTTGAGACGCCCGCGACAATCGACCGCGAGATCGGCGATGGGCGTCTCAGGCAGGCCCGAGAGCCCGGCGACCGCGACGTCCACGTAGGCTAGGGCGATGCCGTGCCCAAGGCTCGGCGACTGGGTCCCGGACGTCACGACACCGACCTGCACGCCCCCGGCCATCACTGGGTAGCCCGAGCGCGGGATGCCGCGGTCGTCGACCTTCAATCCGATGAGGCGGCGCTTGAGCCCGGCCTTTTCAGCCGCGACCAAGGCCTCACGCCCGACGAACTCGGCCTTGTCGAGGCGCGTCACCCAGCCAAGACCCGCCTCGAGTGGGTTCGTCGTGTCGTCGATGTCGTTGCCATACAAACAATAACCCATCTCAAGGCGAAGCGTATCGCGCGCCCCAAGACCGGCCGGACCGACACCGAGATCGGCGCCAGCGGCCAGCAGGGCCTCCCAGAGGGTCTCGGCTTTGCCGTTCGGCACGTAGATCTCGCCGCCCTTGGCGCCGGTGTAGCCCGTCGTCGAGAAGCGTACGGTGGCGCCCTCGAAGTCCATGTTTATCATGCGGAAAGGTTTTAGCTTTTTGGCCTCAGCGCCGAGGACACGCCCGAGCAGCTCTGGCGCGTTCGGGCCCTGGACCGCGATCTGGCTCCAGCCGTAGCTCTCGTCATCGAGGGTGGCGTCGCCGCTGAGGTGCGCCCGCATGTGGGCGACGTCCTTGTGGCGGTTTGAGGCGTTGACGCAGATGAAGATCTCGGTCGGGCTGACCCGGTAGATGATGAGATCATCGACGATGGACCCGTCCGTGTCACAGAGGCACGTATAGAGCGCGCGCCCGTCGGCGATGCGGTTGAGATCATTCGTGATGAGGCGGTTGACCGCGGCGAGGGCGTCGGGCCCATGCACGCGGACCTCGCCCATGTGCGAGACGTCGAAGAGGCCGACGGCTTTGCGCACCCGGTGATGCTCGGCCAGCATGCTGTCGTACTGGACGGGCATCATGAAGCCGGCGAACTCGACCAACCGCCCGCCGAGGCGGACGTGGGCGTCATAGAGAGCGGTCTGGTGGCGTTCGGTCACGCGGGGCCTCGGATGCGAAAGCATGTCGCGGAGATGGTTGCGTTATTAGGCCAGCCGGCGGGCTGGGCACGAGACTATAGGGCCGCCAGCCGGCGCTGGAAAGGGGGATCTGCGTGCCCGAGCCTGTCTCAGCCCTTCTTCGGCGCCAGCTCGCGCTCTGTCGCGGCCCTCAGCCGCGTCGCGAGGAGTCGCATGACACCCAGCGCGATCGCGCCGTGCTTTATCGCGAGCGCGTCGAAGCGGTCGGCCTCCAGCCGAAAGGCGCGACCTAGGGTCCGCGCCGTCGCGCCGGCCGTGCGGACCACGCGCTCGCCATCGGGCCCCGCGACGAGGGCGACTTCGCCAAAGCACGCAGGGGCGCTCAGGAGGGCGAGGTGCCGCCCCGCCGCGTCGATACTGACGTCGCCCTCCGCGAGGACGTAGAGCGCGTCGCCCCGATCGCCCGCGGAGAAAATCGCCTGCGCTGGGGCAAGGTCCATCGGTTCAAGGGCTTCTGCGACGCTTCGCAGCGCGTGTCCGTCCAGTCCCGCGAAGAGTTCGGTTTTCCGCAAGAGCCGCACGCGCTCAAGGAGGGCCCGGATTCGCGGCAGACCCTCGTCAGCTAGGCGCTCCATCGCTGCGTACCACGCATCAATATCGCCACCTTGCACCACCGGGACCCCGAGCTCGGCGAGGCGGTCGAGGGCCTCGCGCAAGAGCGCGACCACTGGAGCAGCGAGCGTCGGCGTTGGCGCGTGGAGCGCGCGGACCATCGCCCAATAGAGGCCGGACGCCACCTCGCGCGTCTCGGCGTGATGGTCGTCGAGGATCACCACGAGCGCATCCAGCGCCGCACGGACGGCCAGGCAGAGGGTGGGGTGCTGGGCCTCGTCGCGATCGCCAGTCAGGGCCAAGGCCTCAATCGCCCGTAAAGTGGCCGTATTCGCCACCGCGCGGTCGGCCTCGCGCCTCTCCTCGGCGCGGCGCCCCTCAAGCCAACCAAGCACCTCGTCAAGCAGCGCGAGCACCGATGGATGGCGGCCCGTCTCCTCGAAGGCGAGGGCCTTCATGACCGTCGCTATGAGGTCCTGAGGGGACTCGCGTAACTTACGATTCTGAAACGGGATTACGGGGTGCCAAGTCTTCGCCCAGTCTTTGTCCCCACTATCAGGCGGCGCCTCGAAACGCCCAGTGGTCCCGCCTTGGGGCACGGAGAGTGAGATGAGCTCATAGAGATTCGCGCCTAGGGCCCAAATATCCGTATGCGTTCCAAGCGCCTCGATTGGCGCGCCGAGGCTCTGCTCGGGGGCCATGTAGCCGGGAGAGCCGCTCCACATGAGGGCCCGCGCTTGGGTCGCGGCGTTGGTGCCCAGCGCGATCGCCAGACCCCAGTCGACGACGGTCACCTCGCCGAGGTCGCCGACGAGGATATTTGATGGTTTGAGGTCACAGTGTACGACGCCTTGAGCGTGGGCGTGGGCGATTGCGCGCAAGACCCGTACGAAGACCGCCACCCGCGCCGCTAACGGCCAGAGGCGCTCGGTCTCGGGGTCCCCGGCGCGTAGGCGCTTCATGATGGCGCTGAGTGGCTCGCCGCGGAGGCGCTTCATCGTGTAGTAGGGCCCATCGGCGCTGCTGACGCCGATGTCGTGGATGGGCACGATGTGCGGGTGCTCGAGGCGGGCCGTGATGATGGCCTCTTCGATGAAGGCTCTCATGATGACGGGGTCGCTGCGGTGTTGGACCTGCAGGCGCTTGAACGCCACGTGGCGATGCAGATCCGCGTCCCACGCGAGGAGGACCTCGCCGATGCCGCCGGTGCCTAGGGGCGACAAGAGCCGATAGCGCGCCGCGTGGTCCTCGTCCTCGACCTCGCGCGGCGCGTCCGGCCAATGCAGCCCTGGCTCGACACCGACCATCGCGAAATAGCGGGGCAGATCCCGTATTGTGGCCGGGTGGCGCGGGTTTGTGAGTTGTGGCCCGGAGATGGCCCACGTCGGGTCCGAAGCCGGTGTCGGCGCCGGCTTTTGGGTGGGGATGACGCGTGTGCCATCGGTAGGTGTCCGGGGCTTCGTCACGGCCTTAGCCTTCGCCCGCGCGCCACGAGGCGGCGTCAACCACGTTCTGTAGCAACATCGCGACCGTCATCGGTCCGACGCCTCCCGGCACTGGCGAGATCGCGCTGGCGACGGGCTCGACCGACGCGAAGTCCACATCCCCGACGACGCGTCCGCTCGGCAGGCGATTTATGCCAACGTCGATCACGACCGCGCCGGGCTTGACCCACGCCGAGGTCACGAGGCCCGGACGCCCAACCGCGACGATGAGGACGTCGGCCTGGCGCGCGTGCTCGATGGTCTCTGGGGTGTGCCGGTGGCAGGTCGTGACGGTCGCGTGGGCCCTTAGGAGGAGCCAAGAGATAGGGCGCCCTACGATGGCGCTGCGCCCAAGGACCACGGCATGTTTCCCTTTGAGGTCCACGTTATAGTCTTCGAGCAAGCGCATGATGCCAAGGGGGGTGCACGGTACGAGTCCAGGCCGGCCCGCGTGAAGGCGGCCAATATTGAGGGGATGGAGCCCGTCGACGTCTTTATCGGGGTCGATGACGTCGAGCAGGGTCTTAGTGGACAGAGTGTCAGGTAAAGGCAGCTGGACCAAGATCCCGTGGACGGCGGGATCCTGATTGAGCTCGCGCAGACGAGCGGCGAGGGCGCTGTCCGTGATGCTCGCCGAGAAGCGGTGGACCTCCACCCGGATGCCGGCCTTTTCGCAGGCATGCACCTTCTTGCCGACGTAGATGTCGCTTGGCGCGTGGTGGCCAACCTGGACTATCGCCAGGCCAGGGATGACCCCGGACTCGGCCAAGGCGGCGACCCGCTTCGTGACCTCGTCACGGACCGCGCGGGCGCCCTTTTTGCCGTCGATGATGATCGCCATCTTGGCCTCCTTGCATCTCAAACGAGCGGCGTACCTCGGGTCGACATCGCCGCGGTCCAACCAGCAGTCTTAGGTCTTCGCCAACTTCAGGGTCTCGAGCTCAGCGATTGTGTCCTCAAGCCCCTGCGCCGCGCGGTCCAGCGAGTTCTGTGCCTCGTCCCAGTGGCGGTCAACCATGGCCACCCAGGCCCGGTTCAGGTAGCGCTCGGCGCCCGAGAGGGGGCCGAAGAGCTGCGCGAACCCTGCCATCCCGAAGCGGCCAATGACCTGGTGCTTGGTCTCGATGAGGGGCTCGATGTCGTTTTGGATGATAGCCTCGACCTGGCTCTTGAAGGGCTCGAGCCCCGCGACCGAGCGGGCCTTCACGTCGGACATCACACCGTAAAGTGTGCGGACCGTCGCGGCGGTCGTGACCAACTTAACACCAAAATCGACCGCGTCTTTCTTCGCGCCTACGCCGCCCGGTAGCGCCGCTTGCATGGCCGTCTTGTCGGCCCGCCGCGCGAGCAGCCCGCCAAAAATGATCAACAAGACTCCGGCTGAAAAGGGCAGACCATTGGCAGAAAACCAGCCCGAGAGGCGGGTTGACGCCTCGACAGCTTCGGGTGGGATTTTAGCCTTGGCGGCTTGGGCCTCGGCGAGTTTCGGTGCCAGCGCAGTGATCTCCGCCGCGATAGCGGTCTTGCGTTCGGCCGTCGTCCCCGTCTCGGCAGCCTCGGCCTCGAGGGCCTCGACCGCGCCACCGAGGAGCTGCAAGCGCCCGACGGTGTTCTGGCGATCTCGGACCTCATTGATATTGCGCGAGCCAAAGGCCGCCGCGACCCCGACCCCGACCATCACACAAATGATTGCAATTGCTTTCATCGTTTACCCCGCCGCCAGTCTGAAGAGAGAGGCGCCCAAGTTTGTGAGCGCCTCGCCGACGATAAAGCCAGCCGCGATCGGCACGAGGGTCGCACCCATCCACGCGTTGTCTTTGCGCCGTGAGAGCCAGATTGAGACGAGACAGCCGAGGCCATAGGTCAAGGTCACGCCGAGGGGCAGGTACATCGCGAGGCCGACGAGCACGCCGATGCCGCCTAGAGGGAAGACCGACAGCCCGGCGCCAATGGCCGCGCCGCCGACGTATTTTTCAAGAGCGACGTCACCGACCGAGAGGCTCTTGATGACGCTCGCGAGGGCCTGACCCTGAGGGGCCGTGAGGCCGCTCTCGATGGTGCCGAAGCCGTTCATCCCGTCCGGACCGCTGCTCCACAGGAGGAAGACGGCGCCGATCGCGATAGGCGCGCCAATCCACGACAGCGCGAACTGCGCCAATTGTTGTCTCTTGGGAATGGCGCCGATGAGATGGCCAGACTTCAAGTCCGTCATCATATCACCACATTGGCCGATGCCCATGCACACCGCGACGCCAACCAAGATGGCCGCGGTAATGTTTTCAGATGAAATAAAGAAGATGAGCGTGACCGCGATGAGCGCCATACCCGAGAGAGGCGAAATGTCTGTCATGCCGGTGGCTTGAGCGACGATGAGGCCGGCGAGGGCGAGCCACACGACGCCGGTGACGGCCATCGCGATGCCCTGGCCGACGCTGACGTCGTCACTCGCCAACATCGCCGCGACGAAGAGGGCGACCGCGCTGGCGGCGAGGCCGATGTAGAGCACGCGGCTGGACATCTCGTCATTGCTGTTGCCGCCGATCGCACCCGAGCGGGCCGCGACGGAAAGGCTCTTGAATGCGGCTTTGAGCGCCGGGAACGACGCGACGACGCCGGCGAGCGCGCCACCGACGAGGATGCCGATACCGAGGGGGCGCAGCATCGTGAGGTACATGCTGCCGGCCTGCCAACCGTCTTGGGCCATCACTTCCCCGAGGCCTGGGTCTGCCGCCCAGCCCGCACCGACCGCGATTGGGGCGATAACCCACCACGCGAGGATGCCGCCAAGGACGAAGGGAAGGCCGCCCATGCCGGACAGGAGCCCGGCGCCGATGCTGGCGAAGCTGATGCTGAGCGCGATCGGGAAGTATTCAGGGATGCTGGGTATCAGGTGATTGAGCGAGAGCTCTTCTGGGATGAGGCCGACCTCGCCCTGGATCATCACTGTGAATGCTGTCGCGATGAGAAAGCCCCACATGAGGAGCTTGGCTTGGCGTGGGCCGGCCCCCGGGCTCTTTAGGATGGCCGCGACCGCGATGCCCGACGGGAAGCGGAGGCGCTCAAACTCGATCATCTGCTTACGGAGCGGGATGATGATGACGACGCCCATGAAGGTGCCGGCCATGGCCGCGAGGATGAAGGGCACCGGGTCGAAGTTCGCCAGCGCCGGGTTATCGACGCTGAGGATGAAGAGCGCCGGCAGCGTGAACGAGATACCAGCCGAGGCGTTGTTCACGCCGGAGGCGATGGTCTGGTTGATGTTGTTCTCGACGATGGTGCCGTTCTTCAGCACGCCGCGCAGCAGGCCGAAGCCGAGGATCGCGGCCACTGTCGAGCCCGGCATCGAGAAGCCGAGCTTGAGGGCGATATAGACGAACGCGGCGGTCATCAGCGCGCCGAGCAGCACGCCGAGCACTACGGCCGGGATCGTGATCTCGCGGTAGGGCCCTGTGACGAGGCGTTCGGGAGGGGCGGGGAGAGTCGACATCGGGCTGAACCTCGCAAGGTGGCGTGGACAAACGAAGCGACAGCTGTATCAGGCACTTCGGCGCTTGGCAACGCCCTGTGGTCGATGCGCGGCACACACGAGCCATCGCTCCAGTCACAGAGACCGCACGCAGAGAGCCCACGAGGTCTCCCTCGTGGGCTCTCTGCGTGGGTAAATATCGCGTTATTTCATGGTATTGTAGGATGACGCCTTGTTGCCCTTGACGTACTCAGCGCGCGCCGCTGGGCTGGCCGCGGCGGCCCCGAGGCTGCCCTGCGCGGACTCCATTTCTTGGATTTGGGCCTCAAGGCGCTTGCTTGGCTTAGCTGCGTTCTTCTGGCGGAGGTCCGCGATGTTGTCCTTCAGGATGGAGTCGGCCTGTTCGAAGGCGCCGGACTCGACGGCCTTGGCCGCGAGCTGGAGCTGGTCGGCGGCCTCAACCTCGCTGACGCGGATGCTGACCTCGACGTTCTCGGTGGCGTTGATGGCGCCCTCGTCCTCAAGGATGTCGGCGCTGACGGAGGCCGTGACGTGGGCTGCGGCTCCTTCCGCCAAGACGTTGCGGAAGTCAGCGCGGAGGTTCGCGAGTAGGGCCTTGGCGCCGGCCTCGCCGAGGGCGCGGTCGTACTCGAGCTTGAGGATGATCTCGCGGGTCGCATTTGCCGCGACCGAGCCAACGCGGACCATCGTGCGGCCGCCCTCCTCAAAGGTTGGATATCCAAAGACTCGCAGGAGGCGGACGCCGTCAGTGGGGCCGAGGTCGAGGGTGACCTGAGAGGCCACCGTGGCGGTTAGACCCTTGAACTCGTCGCCGAGGACGCTGGCGATGGCGTCGCTGTCCTTGATGAAGTGGTAGCGTCCGCCGCCCTGGTCGGCGATGCGGGTCATGAGGTCCTCGTTGTAGTCGAGCCCTACTCCGAGGCTTGAGAGGCTGATGCCGTCGCGTGAGGCCTCCGCGGCCCATTTGCCGAGGACCTGGGGGTTGTCTTCACCGACGTTCGCGAGGCCGTCGCTCATGAAGATGACGTGCGCGATGCGGTCGTCGCTGGTGATGACGCGCTGGCGGAGGTTTTTGAAGGCCTCGGCCATGGCCGGTCCGAGGGCCGTGTAGCCGTCGGCCTGGATCGCGAGGATCTGCTTTTTGGCCTCGGCGATGCCGGCGGCGTCCATCTTGACGTGGCGACCGACCGTGGTCACGTCCGACGAGTAGGTGATGAGGGTCAAGCGGTCTTCGGCGCTGAGGTGGCCGAGGAGACCGACGGCGGCCTCTTTGACGGCGCGGATCTTGTCGCCCTGCATGCTGCCCGAGCGGTCGATGACGAGCGCGAGGTCAAGGGGCGGTCGGCCTTCGGTCGGGCGGTCACCACCGGTCAAACGGACCAGCACGTTGAGCTGGCCGGCGGCGGGCGGGATGGCGCCGAACTGGGGCATGGCGACGATCGAGAGCGCAGGCGAGGTCACGTCGGGTGGGGTCAAAGGCCCGCCTGCGACGACCAACGGCTTCGGGTCTGGTTGGCCGACGGTGGGGATGCCCGCGACTGCGGGGTCGGCGTGACCGGGGTCAGCGACCACCGGCGTGGGCTCTGGATCGGGGGTGTGGGCCTGGGGCGGCCGGCCGGGGCTACACGCCATGCCGACGAAGAGGGAGGTGGCGAGGGCGAAGCGGAAAATCATGAGGAGGTCCTTTGGCTTGGCGTGGGCGGGCCGTGATTCTGTGGTTGGTTACGATAAGCCTGTCCTACGCGTCGTCCGCACAAAGGATCTGTCGTCCAATAACTTTCGGCCGTTTTCTTAGAACGCGGCCAGCTCGCGGTTTAGAGCGACCATCAGGCCAGGGTGCTGGGCCTCCATCGCCTCGCGCACGGTCCGACGCCGGACTGGGTCGTGCGCGATGATCCCCAGCAGTCGCTCGATCACCCAGGTCGGTGTGTCTCGGATGACCGTCTGCACGAAGGCCGCGCAGCCAAAACCCGCCAGAAGATCCATCCGGACCGCGCCGCTGAGCGGTTCCACGGGCCCCGTCTTGAGTTGAATTGCGATGGTCGCCCGCAGCACCGCGCCAAGGGAGGTCTGGGCATCATCGTCGAGAACGATGTCATCGAATAGGGTGCGGTGCCGCGTGAGCGCGTCACCGAGGGCTTCGTACCCGGGAAAGCGCGGCAAGAGGCCGTAGAGATCGACGCTGGCGTGGCGGATCTTCGCGTCTGCGTGCAGTAGACCCCACGACGCGACGCGCCGTCCGAGGGCCGCCTGCAGCTTCACATCATGAATGTGCACGAGGATGTGGGCCAAACGAAAGGCGGGGTGCTCTCTATCGTGCACGTCACGGCCCCGATGGTGCGTCGGCCACTCGCCACCCAACGCCTTCTGGCAGACCCCGAGCCAGCCTCCTGCGTCGATGGGAAGGGGCTCGCCATCGAGCTCGCTCGTCAAGGTCGGGGCGGGGTGGCCCTTGCACACCCAAGGAATCACGGTCCTAGCGGCGCCGGCCGGGTAAGCCAGCTGGTACCCGGCCCGCGTCGAGATGGCCCGGCAGGCGCACGCAAAGGTCCGCGCAGCCTCATCGACCTCGAGGTCGAGGGCCTTGACTAGGTCAATAGGTCTGCCGGCAAAATCGATGGGCCGCACCCGTGGATCGTCCGCTTGCTCGTCCGGCCGCGGCCGTAGCGCGTGGTTCGCGACCGAGCGGACCGCGGTCGAGCAGCAGCGGCAAATAAGATTGGAACACAAAACAAGGGCGCTAGGATGACCCCAGCCGCGCTCCCACGGCTCGACCGGGCGGTAGGTCCCGGTGCCGCCAATGACACCGCTGTGCGTGCAATATGTGGCAACTGTCGACACCCGTGGAGTCCTCCGCCGCGATCATGCGGTCTCCCTCTTGAGTATGCCGACTGCGCCCCGCAGTCAAACAAGGCCGGCGCTGAGGTCGAGGCCCGCGGCGGTCGCGAGCGCGCTGACGGCTCGGCGCATGGCCCTCATCGCGACTCCCGCGTGCGCCATGCCGGCGCGACGAGCGGCCTCCTCCCAGCTCGTTTGCTCAAGCACCCGGCTTTGCACGAGCGCCGCCAAGTCATCCGGCAGTTTATGCAACGCCGAACTAGCCTCATCGGCAAGCGTGGCGATAGCCCGCGAGGCCTGTTCGAATGTTTGAGCACCATGCAGATACGTGTCGAGCTGGCCAGCGAGTGCCTGTGGCGAGAGCGGAGGCAGGGAGTCACGCTCGGGGACGCCGGTGTTGAGGGTCGCAACGATCGCGTCCTCAGGGGTGACACCATGGCCCAAAATCCATTGCTGTTGAAATCGCCAGTTCGCCTCGAATTGGCGACGAGCGGCGTCGACCAGCGCCCGGCCCGCCGTCGTGTGCGGGCGCAACATTAGGACCGACGGCTCTCCGGTGCGCGCCCCGCGAGACGCCGACACGCGCACGACCTCGTAGCCAAGCGCGCGCCGGAAGGCGACGACCTCGGCGGTCGCGCCAAAGAGGGTGCCGAAGACGTCGGGCGCGTGGTGCGCATGGACGGCCTCGACTAGCGCGCTGGCGAGGCCCAGACGGCGAAGCTCGGGGTGCGAGGCGATGCGGACGCTGCGGACGTAGTGCAAGAGTCCGGCGTCGCGCATGCCCATGTGCGCGCAGAGTGAGTCCGGGATGGCGTGTGCCAACAGCCGCGTCCGGCCCTCAGTAGCCGCCCGGCATTGCGCTAGCGTGAGCCGCCCCTCGTCCGCGACGAGGCACACGGCGGCGACGTGTCCGCGCAGGCTGAGGATGTGCAGGTGCATGTTCGGCGCGTCAAGCATGGCCTCGAGGTCGCGCGGGGTCGTGCGATAGTGCGCGTGTCGCAGGAGGCCAAAGATCTCGGCGAGGATGGCCTCGTCTTCGATGAGCTCATCACGCAAGACGAGGCGCCACTGTGCCTCGTCTCGGCTTGGCGTGAGGCCAAAGAGCTCGCGTTTCGCCGGTGTAGCGGACAGTAAGAGCGCTTGGTATACAAATGGTTCAATAATGTCATTCGAGGACCACCGGATTGGGGCCGTCATCTGAAAGACCTCGCAGCCCTGCGGCTGGGCGCTTAGCCAGGTCACGAAGCGCAGGACGAAGCCTTGGCCAGTGCCCTCGTAGCCATCCGTGGTGGTCGCGAACACCAGCTTCGCGTGAGCGTGGGCGGTGACGATGGCCTTTAGGACGGGCAGGGGCACCTTGGCAGCCTCGTCGACGATGACGATATCATCGAAGTCGTCATCTTCAGGCACGACGAGGCGCGCGAGCTCCGGGGGCGTGAGCCAATGGATGTCGGTTTGAATGTTCGATGAATTGCGAACGCTGCCCATAAAGCGTTTGATTTCATTTGTATCGAGCTCGTCCGGGCGGGCCACAAATACTCGCACTCGACGGAAGGGCATATGGACGTCGTAGGCCCACAACACATCCTTTAGCGCCAGCCCGAGGGCGGCGGACTTGCCGCGGCCGCGGGGGGCCATGACCACCGAGCGATAGGGCCCTCCGGCGACGAGGGCCCGCGAGAGCTTGGCGACGACCGCTGCCTGTTCGGAATGCGTCTCGAATCCGCGCTCGGGGCTGAAGGGGGCCAGCGCCTCAGGGGGCGTGATGGTTTGGGTTTCGAGTATTGTGACGAGACGACGAAACCAGCGATCCCCGACATCTTCGATAGAATAAGGCCACGCCGCCAGCCGCTTTCGCGTCTCATGAGAGGTCGTGAGTCCTGCAGAATCAGGCGCGTCCAGACGGATCATCAGCGCCCCACCGCCCCCGATTACGCCATAGACTCGGCCGAGGGTCTCAGGGTCTAGGCCGCCGTGCGCGTCAAGGACCACGAGGTCGAGGGTTCGTCCTAAGACGTCTCGGGTCTCGGATTCTCGCAGAGCCCCGGCGGCGCGCTCTACGGGGTCTTTCGAGACGATGATATGACGCAAAAGCGGCGCCCCGGCCAAGAGCCGGCGCGCCGCTTCCCAAGTCTCCGCGCGGGTCCCGCGCAGCAGGACGAGCTGGCGTTCCCGCGGCGAGCTCATGTCACTGCTGAGCTTGGACTTCTTGATCGAAGGCGAAGCTATCGACGCAGAAGACGCGCCCATTGGGCACCAAAGTGGACTGGAAGGTCTCTTGGTCGATCTCCACCTCGGCGAATTTTACATTTGAGAGCGTGCCGGTGAACTTGCCTGTCAGGCCCTCGTTCGCCGTAAGGTTCAGGGTTCCGACCTGGGCGAGGTAAGTGCCGTCGCACGCGTCCTCGGTGCAACCCGCGTAAATAACCCCGCAATAAGCGCAGTCCGCGTAGTTCTCGGCGGTGAAGGTGAAGGTCTTGGGACCGGTCTCGGCGCCAAACTCGTAGTATACTTCGATGTTTAGCACATCGAAGACCGGGTCCTCATCGTTCGAGTAGGACTCCAAGATGCTCACCGCGATTCCGCCAGCTTCAGCCTCAGCGACGGTGACCGCGGTCGTCCCCTGCGGGGTCCAGCCGTTGAAGTCACAACCTGGAGGCAGAGTCGTATCCGCAGAGGCGTTCGTGTCCGCTGTCGTCGTGTCTGCACTGACGGCCACATCTGTGCCGGTGGTCACGTCCGGCGTCACGGCGGTCTTCGGTTTATCGTCGCCGCAGGCCATTAGGGCGAGGGCAGAGAGGACGATTGATGCGCGGCGAATAAACATAATAGAGCTTCCTTTGGCGGGGGCGGGCCAGCGCTCGAGGGCGCGAAGTGTGAGAGATTACAGATCGAGTGAGGATGCCACAAGAGCCAAGGCGCCGAGGCCGACGTTCGATTAACCCAACGCCTTCAGGACCGCGCGAGCGGCGCTGCGGCCCGAGCTCACCGCGCCGACGATACCGTGGCCATCACGCGTCGAGACGCCAGCGAGATGAAGGCCAGGGATGATCGCGCTGTAGCCGGGCCGTCCATCGCCGAATTGCTGGGGTGTGACGGCGATGCCATAGGCGCTACCGGCGGTCGCGTTCGTGAAGCGGATATGTGACATCGGGGTCGCGGACTCGCGGTAGACGATGCGCTCGGCCGCGCCCGGGAAGCGGGCGTCAAGTATGGCGATGAGCTCGTCCTCGATGCGCTGTTTGTGCGCGTGATAGACGTCGTTTCGCTTGTAGCCCCAACCAAACTCCTCGCCCCCGTCAAGACCCCAGACCTCGGGATCGCCCGACAAGATAGTCATCACCTCAATGCTCTGGTGGCCCGGGGGCGCGTGGTGCGGGTTCTCCGGGTCCTTCAACGATGCGGACGTGATGTAAGCGGCGGTCGCCTTGGGCGGGCCACTCTTTAGAGAGCTATAGAGGCCCTCGACGTCGCAGTTGGGCGAGATCCAGTAGTTGCTATTGCGCATACCTAGGTCGCGCAGATCACCCTTGATGCCGAGGCAGGTAATAAAGAGCGCGGCCGTGTGCTCGTACCCCTGGTTCAGCCTCTCGCGCCATTGCTGGGGCAGGGCCTCGGCGGGTATCAGCTCGCGGAGGGTCTTCTCGAGGTCGGCCGCTGAGACGACGACCTTCGCCCGGACCAGTTCCGTGGGGCGGTTCTTGCGTGGGGCGGTCTCGACGCCGACCGCGCGCCCCTCTTCGACGAGGATGCGACCGATGCCGCGGCTAAGGTGGATGGTGCCGCCGTGGGCCTCAATCGATGCAGCCAAGCGGTCCGCGAGGGTCTGTCCGCCGCCCTCGGGGTAATAGGCGCCCGTGAAGTAGTGGTTGGCGAGTCCGGCGTGCAAGAGCGCGGAGACGCGCGACGGCGGCAGGCCATAGTCGCCGTGCTGGCCGAGGAAGACCGCGCGCAGCTGTTCGTTGGAGGTGCAGGAGTCTAGGAACTCGCCAATGGTCGACTTCTGGTAGCGCGCCAATAGGCGATGGCGCGACAGAATCTTCCACAGGATCCCCGCGGACATGCGGCCGCGGTTCTTCTCAAGGAGCGCACCGACCTCGGCGACCCCCTTCACGAAGGAGACGTAGCGGTCGATGGCGCGCTTTTCGCCCGGAAAGACCTCGAGGAGGCGCTGGCGGTACTTGTCGATGCCGACGGGGATCTTGAACTCAAGTCCCGGCACCACGATGGTGTCGAAGCCGTCCGGATCCAGCGGCAGCCAAGTGACCGGTTGGCAGCCGGCTTCGCGTAGAATCGTCGGCAGGGTGCCCGTCGGACCACAGTCGCCCACGTAGTGAAGGCCCACGTCGAAGTTGTACTTGCCGGCGTCAGTCGAGCGCGAAAAGACCGTGCCGCAGCCGCCCGCGATGTAGTGCGCCTCGAAGCAGGCGACGGACTTCCCAGCCTTGGCCAAGAAGGCGCCGGCGCTGAGGCCGGCCAACCCGCATCCGATAATCGCGATGTCGACCGAATCGGGCAGCGCGTTTCTCTGCCGGCGACGGGTCGCCTCGGGCGGGCCGGGGAGGGGAAAGCGTTCGTTCGCATTCGCGCTTGAATTTGCAGACATTGGGCTTGTCTCCATCGGAGTGGGGCGGCGTGGTGGACCGACCAAAGAGGTCGCGCGGCGATACCACCGAACGATCGCTCTGCCAAGGCGGTGGCACTTAAATGGGCGAATTATTCGGGTCCTACCCGGATGACCGGGCTCGCGGCCTTGTGCTACCGTAACGGCACGAAGGTCTGCTGGAGGTCCATCTTGAAACGTTTGAGTCCCAACGATGCGCTCTTTCTCTTCGCCGAGTCGCGCGAGACGATGATGCACGTGGCGTCGATGATGCCTTTTACGCCGCCACCTGACGCAGGCCCCGACTATCTACGCGAGATCTGGCAAGAGATTCGTAAGATGCGCGACGTCCAGCCGCCGTGGAATCAGAAGCTGCGATCACCTAACTGGCTCAAGAGCCCGTTTCCGGCGTGGGTCACGGACCAACAAATGGACATTGATTACCATGTCCGGCGTTCGGCGCTGCCGGCGCCCGGGGGCGAGCGAGAGCTCGGTGTCCTCGTCTCGCGCCTCCACGCGAACCCGATCGACTTTTCGCGCCCGCCTTGGGAGATGCACATCATCGAGGGGCTCGAGAACGGCCGATTTGCTTTGTACATCAAGCTTCATCATGCCCTCATCGACGGCTTCACCGGGAATCGGATGCTCAACCGCAGCCTCCCGACGGACCCGGAAGACCGGGACCATCCCCTCTTCTTCTCGATCAAGCAGCCCACCCGCGACCGCGCGCCGTCCGAGCTCACACCCTTCGAGCGCATTGCGGGCCGCTTCAAGCGCCAAGCTGAGGCGGCGCGAGAGGTCATTGAGGCCCTCGGCGACGTCCGCGAGGCCCTGCGCGGCCGCCCCCCAGGCTATCCCACGGACGCAGTTGAGGCCGGCATCATGGCGATGCCGCAGGCCCCCAACTGCATCCTCAACGGTCGTATTGGACGCAATCGACGGTTCGCGACCCAGCAATACGAGGTCGAACGTCTCAAGACCCTCGCGCGCGACGTCGGCGGGACCCTCAATGACATCGTGCTCGCGATCTGCGCTGGGGCGCTGCGGCGCTTCTTGCTTGAGATGCATGAGCTGCCGTCGATGCCGCTCGTGGCCATGCTGCCTGTGAATATCCGCCCCAAGGACGATCCAGGCGGGGGGAACGCTGTGGGGACCATGTTCGTGTCCCTCGGGACGGACATCGAGGACCCAGTCGGGCGCCTCGAGGCCATCATGTCTTCGACGCGCCGCAGCAAGACCCTCCTTAAGGGTATGTCGCGCGACGCCATCATGCAGCTCTCGGCCCTTATGATGGCGCCCTCGGGAGTCCAGACCATCGCCGGCCTAATGGGACGCGTCCGCCCTCAGTTCAACCTCAGCATCTCCAACGTCCCGGGGCCCGAACAACCCCTCTACTTCCGCGGGTCAAGGCTAGAGGCCGTCTATCCACTGTCCATCCCGATCCACGGGCAAGCCCTGAATATCACATGCCAAAGTTACGCAGGCACGCTGAACTTTGGCTTCACGGGCTGCCGCGATACCCTGCCGCGCCTACAGCGCCTGGCCGTCTATACGGGCGAGGCGCTGGCCGAATTGGAAGCCTCGGTGCGGGCAAGCAGGATAATTTAAGTTATCTGACGAAATGTCAGTCATCGTCGTGCGGCGTTGGGGTCCCTGGCTTGCGATCGAAGTTAGGTCCCCGGGCCAGCCAGCGCATCGCGGCGTTGCGCCCGCTCTCGTACATCTCGAGCAGAGCCCCGCGCTCGAAATAGAGGTAGGAGCCCGCGTTGAAGGTGCTGCTTGACGTGGGGCGGATCGGTGCGAAGAGCTCGGCGACGGTGTATTCGAGCTCGGGCCGAAGGCGCGCCAGGCGGTTTCGTTCGAGCAGCAGTTTGCGGTCGGTGTTGTAGGCGTTCTCGAGGAACGCGTCCGCGAGGCGCTCAATCGCGTCGCCGAAGCCCAGCTTCTTCTCGGTGTCCGAGCGTCGCCCCGCCGTAACCAGCACGGGGATGATGTGCGTGGCGCCCAACGCGAGGGTCGGCGCGAGGGGCGTATTGACGAGCAGCCCGCCGTCCCAGAGATCTCGGCCGCCGATGCGGACGGAGTTAAAGAGGATAGGGATCGACGCGCTGGCGAGCACCATGTCAACTGTGATAGGCCCGCAAATATAATGAGCATCTTCGCTATCGGCGTGCTTGTGCGGCGCGTGATTGACGAAGCGGATGACGTCGCCCGTGCGGACATCGATGGTGTTGATCGCGAGGGCCATCTCGCTTGGCGGGACGACGTGTCCTCCGATGGCGTCCACGAGGCGCTCGCGGATCGGTGCTGTCGAAAAGAGGTAGTTGGTGTCGATCCCGTCCAGTAGGCTCGAGATCGAGTCAAACCGAGCAGTTAAGAGGTACTCTAGCGCGAAGGCGAGGCGACCGCTGGCCTTGTGAAGGGGGTGCTTGCGGATCAGACCGGCGGCGATGCGAGCCTCACGCGCGCGGCGCGCAAAAGTCCGCATCGGCTCGG
>Ga0209702_10004894_pt1 | contig 18870 bp, 19 predicted proteins | sample FRY01_FD_187210 | JGI IMG/M metagenome (GOLD analysis project Ga0209702, IMG submission 187210) | Freshwater microbial communities from Lake Fryxell liftoff mats and glacier meltwater in Antarctica - FRY-01 (SPAdes) (version 2) | ecosystem: Environmental > Aquatic > Freshwater > Ice > Glacier...
ACTCAACCGACCTCATGCAACGCCTTCTTGAGCGTTGCAAAAATCTCTTCGATCTGTGTTTCATTAATAATCAGGGGTGGTGAAAACGCTAAGATGTCACCGGTGTAGCGTGTGAGCACACCTTTTTCCATACATTTCAGGAATACATCGTAGGCTCGTGTGCCGGGTGCGCCATTGCGAGATTCTAATTCGACAGCACCCATCAAGCCTAGGTTACGAATGTCTTTGACGAAGGGTTCACCGCGTAGTGCATGAATTTCTTTTTCAAATTTGGGTGCTAGGCTCGCAGAGCGGTCGAACAGTTTTTCTTTGCGGTAAATTTCTTGCGTTGCCAAGCATGCCGCTGCCGCAGCAGGGTGGGCAGAGTAGGTGTAGCCATGAAAAAACTCAATGCCTGCGCTTGGGCCTGCATTAACAATTGCGTCATGAACTTGGCGGCTAACTGCGACGCCAGACATGGGTATGGCAGCGTTATTTATGGCTTTAGCCATGGTGATGATGTCGGGTGTGACACCAAATAACTCACTTGCAGTAGCTTTACCCAGACGACCGAAGGCTGTGATGACCTCGTCAAAAATCAGCAAAATGCCGTGTTTTGTACAAATTTCACGCAGTCGTTGCAAGTAACCTTGTGGCGGCACCAGCACGCCGGTTGAGCCGGCAACGGGCTCAACGATGACGGCAGCAATGGTTGATGGGTCATGCAAAGCGCACAAACGCTCGAGATCGTCGGCTAAATGTGCGCCCCAATTTGGCTGGCCTTGGCTGAAAGCCATCTCAGTTAGATTGTGTGTATGAGAAATGTGATCGACACCAGGTATTAATGCACCAGAATAGGCCTTACGGTTTGCCAAAATACCACCCACTGAAATACCACCAAAACCCACACCGCTGTAACCGCGTTCGCGACCGATCAGGCGGGTGCGCTGACCCTCGCCACGCGCGCGGTGATAGGCCAGCGCAACTTTAAGAGAGGTGTCGACAGCTTCTGAACCCGAGTTAGCAAAGAAGATACGATCAAGACCATCTGGCATGAGGGCAGCGATTACCTTGGCTGCTTCAAAGGCAATCGGGTGGGCCATTTGAAAGGTCGGTGCGTAATCGAGTTCCATCATTTGCTGATGAACGGCTTCGATAATTTCTTCACGACGATGACCCGCGTTCACGCACCACAAACCTGCGCACGCATCGAGAATTTTCTGATCATCAACAGTCGTGAAATACATACCTTTCGCACTTTTAAGTATGCGAGGGGCCGCTTTGAACTGTTTATTGGCAGTAAAGGGCATCCAGAAATTGGCCATATCAATATCTTTAGATAGGCTGATATTTTCAGTGAGAGCGTTCATTGAAATCTCCGGAATGTTGATAGATACATTACTGTAACGGATAGTTAGGTTTTTTTGCCAATACAGTTGATTAGATGTGTGTCAAACTGTATTGGCTAAGGGTGCAGACCATGAAGATAACGAAATACGCAGAGTCGAAATCAGAGCTTGCTAAGCAATTTGTTAACAGAGTGCACTCGGTATCCGACGTCGCTAAGATGTTGGGTTTCGGTGAAGGTTTCGTAAGCTCTTCGGTTTATTAGGCAGGTTAACAGTCAACGGCAGGTTGACTGTTAAACGGATAACGGATAATATAAGCTATGTCGATCCAATCATTTGCTTGTGCTGATACGCAAGCACTTTTTACAACCGGACGTTGCCCGCGATTTGCCAACATCAAAAAAGTTGCCGAACGCAAGCTAGCTCAACTAGACGCAGCACCATCTCTGATGTTCATGAAAGCGCCACCCGGTAACGACTTGAAAGAGTACGCGAGTTCGTGGCATGTCAGGATCAACAATCAGTGGCGCTTAACTTTCAAGTGGGGTCCAAACGGCCCTTTTGATGTCCTGATTGAAGACCCACATTGAAAATTTTGGAGAATCGAGCCTTATGTTTAAAAATGGAATGCGCCCCATCCACCCCGGCGAGATCCTGCTTGAGGACTACATCAAGCCCATGGGTATCAGTGTTCGCGCTTTGTCGATTGCTTTGCATGTTCCGTATTCGCGCTTGCGCGAAATTGTGGATGGAAAACGGGGTGTTTCGGCAGACACGGCGCTTCGACTCGAGCGCTACTTTGGCAGCGATGCGCAAGGTTGGCTTGCCTTGCAAGCGGCTTACGACTTGCGTATCGCAGAAAAGCAAAACGCAAAAACAATCGCTCGAGAAATTTCCCCTTGGGCCATGACTACTGCCCAGTAGCGACGATTTTGTTGTCAAGTTGCGGTAGTGCAACGATTTCATTTCAATGAATGCCGGATTTTATATTTGTCATGGTTAGGGAAACTATGGTTACTCGCCTATGATTCTAGGCTTAAACTAACCCTTAAATTAAACGCCTGAAAAAGCTAATTGCGTTTCAATCATTGGCCGCACACCTACAAAAAACGAAGAATTGCTTTATGTGACCAAAGTATGGCCAAAGGTGCTGTCTGAAGCAGCGATACATCTCGTTGCGCCAGTGACGGCTAGATGCTCCTACCAAGTGCCCGTCGAATTAAAATTGAGTAATCGTAGTTTATAGACTACAATCCAAAAATGATAGAGCTTAAGCAAACCGAGACTTATCAGAAGTGGGAAACCCGGCTGCGGGACAAGAGAGCTAGAACCATCATTGCTGCACGTTTGATGCGTCTAGCGGAGGGATTGCCGGGCGATGTTGAGCCAGTGGGTGAAGGCGTTAGTGAATTAAGGATTCATTACGGTCCAGGCTATCGCGTCTATTTTCAGCGTCGCGGAAATATTCTGGTTGTATTGCTGTGTGGCGGCGATAAAAGCACCCAAGCGCGCGATATCACCGCTGCGAAGAAACTCGCCAAGGAATGGGGTGAAGAAAATGACTGAGAAACTGACAACCTACGATCCAACCGTAGCGTTGGTGGACGATGAAGAGATCGCGTTTTTTATGGCCGACGCCTTTGAAACCGGTGATTCAACCTACATTGCTAAGGCGCTTGGTGTAGTTGCTCGTGCAAAGGGGATGACAGAGATCGCTAACAAAACCGGGCTTTCCCGTGAACAGCTGTATCGGTCATTTAGCGAGCGGGGGAATCCAACTTTGAAGACCACGCTGGCTGTTATGCGAGCTCTTGGCATCGACATGACGGCCAAGCCGCATGTCGCGAGCTGATTGCAAGCTGATGTTATGGTTCCAGAGTAGTGCGGCCATCATTGTTGACGTCGTGTACGGGCTTCCAGCGCAAAGCAGGAAGTTGAGCGGCATGATTGCATTCCAGCAGACTGGTCCGGTTCGGCCTGTACCAGACCCGCGAGAAAGCAACGGTGCCTGTCAGTCAGGCGAGTTAATAAATCTAGCCGCAGCTGGTTGCGCGCATCCAGTTGCGTTTGAAGGGAGCATTGCAGATCAGTCATCCGAACTGGGTGATTTAAGTGCCACTCATCTCTCCACATCACTCTTTTATGACGATTTTCAGTGAAAAAAAATCATATTTGAGGCCGATAATAAGACAGTTAAAATGTGTGTGTCACACAAGCTTGTTTATTCTAAGTGGAAAAAAGTATTTTGTGTCACCACTGTGTCACAGTATTTTCGTCAGTCACTCAAGCCGATATTTTTTTATTTTTCTGTTTAATATCAATGACTTGTAGTGGTTCCAGGGGCCGGACACAAAAGCCCCATGAATAAAGGCTTTGCGTGGGTTTGGGGAATAATTTTCGTTCCCCACAAAAATTTCACTTCGGTGTCAGCAGGGCGCAACAGGTGCTATCTGGGAATGCAGGTCAGACTGGTCTTGCATGCCCGTTTTTGACGTGGTGCCGAATTTGCCGTCACGTCGGGGTATGTTGACGTGGTTAGCCACTGCGCATTAGAACTGGCGCGTGTTTTACCAAAAGGGGATTGATGATGATCACTAAAACTAAGATGTTCGATGTAGCAGAGTTCCTCGAAGACGAGGAGATCGTTGCTGAGTACCTGAATATGGCGCTCGCAGACCCGAATCCAGAAATGCTTTTATTGGCTGTCAGAAACATTGCCCGCGCTCGAGGGATGACCCAGTTAGCCTGAGGTGCCGGTCTTGGGCGCGAAAGTCTCTACAAAGCTCTCATTGAAGGCGCCAAGCTTCGGTTCAGCGTCATCACTTACCAGCAGGTAACATACTAGAAAAGACTTATTTGTCTTATAAAATACAATTACTGAAAGAGTTAAGACAGTTATCATCAGATAAAATCTTTTTTATAGGACTTTTTACTTTCAGTTTTGCGGCTCACAAACCCCTCACTAGCCTTTTAATTTCCCTTTTTGGCTTTCAATGACTTCAGAATCATTATTGTTAAGAGCCGTGGCGCCTAATATATTTGATGCCTACGCCAACCCAAATATTTTGCTTTATTTGGTGCTGGGAAATCTTTTATCTTCTGATCTTTGGCGTTTATCTGAAAAAATTTACAATCGAGTTCTTACTGATTCTGGGCAAACTTCATTAGAGCCTTCAACCCTAGTTAGGGCCATACAAGAGCAAATCAATCGCAGCTTCACACATTTGCATATTGCTCAAGTCAAGCAAGTGTATGGCGAACTCGACCTCGTTGCAGAGCGAGCGCGGTTGGGTCAAAAAACCGTCGATTCTGCGCTATTGCAAATTATCAGTTACTTTGAGTTGTGCATTGCCAATGGGTTTATTCCTGAACCAGCACTGCGCCCCTCGCTTGAGGGTATTGAAGCAGGGCGATTTCCAGCTTATTTTTATAGTAATTTTGACTTGGTACGAGCCAATCGAAAGTTGCTAGGCAGTGGTCATTCGGCGCCCCTTGGGTTGACATCTTGTGTTGATGAAACGGCAATATTTGCGGCACTGGTCATGACACTTCCTAAAGGCACAATTAAAAATGTTGTGGCTTTAACAAGTCCAAATCATACGACTGCATTCGGTTGGAACCATGACGGTAAACCTTGGTGGTTTTATGGCAAAAACAAGCTCTACTTTGCGCAAGACTGGCAAAACAGCGTACAAGAAAAAGCAGGGGGTGACGCACAATTGGCGTTTAACCAAGTCATGAATGATATGGGGCGAATCATCTCTGTAGCGGGTACGTTTGACCTTACAACAGGGCAGACAAACCTTATTGAGGCCCATATCAACGAGATCGCTCAAAAAATGGACGAACTGTTTGGCGTTCGGTTGCAACAGTTGCAAACAGGTTTAAACCACGCCAGAATACTTATGCCTGAAGACCCTCTTGCACCCTACTTAAGATCATTATTAAGTAGTCCAAACATCAGCGTTGTGAAGAAAACGTTAGAACAAAGTCAAGACCCTGCGTGTGAAGTTGTATTGTATTCATACCGTTCACTTAAGGTAAAAAACCCTTATTTTTATCTTAAAGCAGCACGCGAGCAACCCAACAGCAAAGCGCTAGCAAAGACTTTGTCGACATTTGAGCAGGCCTTGGCGGTTGTGCGTGGTGTAGTGGGGCACGAGTCTGTCTTTCAAGACAGAAACCGTATTGCCATGCCAGATGAAACGCTTCGTTTTGGTACCGGCAGTGACCGAGACAAGGCGTTACTGCTACACGTGTTACTAGAGCATTTACCAAAAGCCCCAACATCAACATATAGCATTATTTCAATCTTTATGAGCGAGGCCAGTTATGTGTGCTTTGGTGATCGCACCATTGAACTGCTTAGTCTAAAAGAGGTTGCTTTGCCTAACGAGCCTATTATTTTAAGACTTGCAGACTGAAATCTAAGTGATGAAACAACACATTTTGGTTCGCGAAAAGCCTATAGTGCTTTGCATTGCGATGATGGCTTTTACGTTTCAGTTTGATGCCATGCTCATAACAGTCGCATTGCCAGATATGGCACGCGAACTTAATGTGTCTATCAGCACTATTTCTTGGGTACTTTTACTGTATTTGATTGCCGCAACGGCTGTCTTTGTACCGGTCGGCAAGCTAGCTGATCGACTCGGTTTAAGAACGGTTAGCTTGGTGGGGTGTATGGTTGGCGCAGTCGGAACCTTGGTCTGCGGAATAGCCCCAAGTATTGAATGGCTATATTTTGGACGACTTATTCAAGGGACGGGGTGCGGCGCCATGGTCGCAACAGGCTATGCAATGATGCCTACTTGGGTAAGCCGCACCCGAACGGGCTGGGGTTACGGTGTTCAATCGCTTGGGGCGGGTGTCGGCATGATGGCGGGTGCACCCGTGGGTGGCTTACTGTCTCACTATTTGGCTTGGCAATGGATATTTCTTGCAACATTACCTTTATTTTTGTTGCTCACTTGGTTTGTGTGGCGCGTGATTCCGTATGCTTCACATCAGACTTTGGCTCATAACAAACCAATTAATTGGATAATCATTGCCCTCTTTACGTTCGCCTTGAGCGCATCTATTTTCGTTATGGGTTTTGGTGCTGTACTTGGCTGGTTTTCACTTCCCATTACGTCTGCTTTAGCATTCGTTTTAGTCATGACTCTATCAATTTGGTGGTTCGCTCGTCGAGGTCAGGCGCTATTTTCAAGGGCACTTTTTCAGTCTCAGACAATGGTTCTTGCACTCATGGCAATGTTCATATTTGCAGCTTTGGTGGGTGGGGTGCGTTTTACATTGCCTTTTTATTTGGAAGTAGCTTGCGGTTTTAGTATTCTTTTAACGAGCGCCCTGATGTTGGCCTACCCAATAGGTTATGCCCCAGTGAGTTTTTTTGCAGGTCAATTGGCAGATCGATGGGGGTCACGAAGGGTCATTCTTGCCGCTGCAACACTCACTGCAATCACTTGTCTGGTTTACGCCCCGATCAGCTCGTTGCACAACATGTGGTTAGCTGGTTTGTTAGTGTTGGCATTTGGTGTGTGCACTGGGCTTAATTTTGCACCAAGTAATCGGCTAATCATGAGTACTGTGCCCGTCAATATGCGTGGTGAAGCCGGTGGCTTATTGTCGGTGGTTTTTAACTTAGGCACTCTAGTGGGTGTTGTATTCTTTGAACAGTTATTAACATGGAATTCGACATTTGGCTTTCAGGTGCTGACCGAAAATGATAAAAGTCCAGCTGTTGTTCAAGCCGCAATCGACACGCAGTTTTCTCAAAGCTTTCTTTTGCCCGTTATGCTTTCGATTGTGATTGCACTGCTTATATTTAAAACGAGTGAAAACGTAACATCGACATAAATATTGAGTTTATGTAGCATTGACCACCAAAGGATTGGTTGGCAATGCCGCCCCGAACGTAATTCAAGCATCACTTCCAAACAAGTCACGTGTATAAACTTTATCAATGACATCGGCCAGTTCTGAGCTGTGGCGATTAGTCATAATGACGTCTGCTTCTCGCTTAAACACTTCAAGTTCTTTTACAACCCTAGAGTTGTAAAACTCATTTTCAATTAATTCAGGCTCATACACAATAACCGTTATGCCTTTGGCTTTAATGCGCTTCATCACGCCTTGTATGCTTGATGCTCGAAAATTGTCTGAGCCTGCTTTCATGATTAAGCGATACACACCCACGACTTTAGGGTTGCGGCGCAAGATTTCTTCCGCAATAAAATCTTTACGGGTGGTGTTGGCAGACACAATGGCGTTAATCAGCTCTTGCGGTACATCAGAGTAGTTTGCCAACAGCTGTTTGGTGTCTTTGGGTAAGCAATAACCCCCATAGCCAAAGCTAGGGTTATTGTAGTGTTGACCAACGCGCGGGTCTAAGCATACGCCTTGAATAATTTGACGGGTGTCTAAGCCGTGACGTGAGGCATAAGTGTCTAACTCATTAAAATACGCCACCCGCATCGCTAAATAAGTATTGGCAAATAATTTAATCGCCTCGGCTTCGATGCTGTGGGTGAATAGCACAGCAATATTCTCTTTAACAGCGCCTTGTTGCATGAGTTTTGCAAAAATTTCTGCCCGTTTTGAGCGCTCGCCCACCACAATACGTGAAGGGTGCAGGTTGTCGTAAAGGGCACGACCTTCGCGTAAAAATTCAGGTGAAAAAATTAAATTATCTGTACCAAAAGAGGCCTGAGTTTGGGCGGTATAGCCCACGGGCACGGTTGATTTAATGACCATCACAGCTCTTGGGTTGATTACCATGACATCACGTATGACAGACTCTATTGATTTTGTGTTGAAATAGTTCGCAACCGGGTCGTAATCAGTTGGGGTAGCGATAATGATGAAATCAGCCCCAGTATAGGCATCAACTTTTTCTAAGGTTGCCCTAAAATTTAAGGTTTGATTATGCAAAAACGTTGAAATGTCAGTGTCTTCTATGGGCGACTCACGTCTTTGCAACTTTGCTACCCGCTCAGGCACGATATCAAGTGCGATCACCTCATTATGCTGAGAAAGTAGCATGGCGTTAGACAAACCAACGTAGCCGATGCCAACAATTGTAATTTTCACGAACAAACCTTTGTTTTTTAAAAATTAAAGGGCGATTTTTTGATGAATATTAGTGATAATGGAATTATCTTAATTCTGTCATTAAATTAGCATGAAATGCATACGAATCGGCTTTGGCAAAATAGCCCAAATACACGAAGAACACTTAAAAAAACATGGCGTTCAAACGATTGGTGTGGTCGAAATCGACCCTAAACGTATACAAGCGATTGAACAGGCCGGTTTTAGAGCGTTTACCTCGATTGACGAAGCCGTTAAATGCCAACCTAATTTTTACGATATTTGTACGCCAGCCTCTGCCCGAGCTGAAATGCTCAGTGCACTTTGCGCGCTTGACCCATACGCTAATATTTTGATTGAAAAACCAATTTGTGACTTTAAAGATGTGGCTCATGTGAATCAAATTTTAACTGCTCATAAAGGCCGCATCACCATTAATGAAAATTACGCGTCTTCTAACGTCACACCAGCTGTGCAAGATGAGCTGACCAAACGGTGTATAACGCCTAAAAGACTCATTATTGAATCGACTAAAAATCGTGTGCCAGACTTCATGGCTGGTCGGTTTATTGATACACATTTAGGTGCTTTGGGGTATGAATGTTCTCATGTGCTCGCTTTGGTAGGTGAAATGGGTGAAGGGTATGCGTTAGATTTTTTGATCGAATCTGATATAGACAGCATCGAAAATATAACCAATACTTCAGACAACCAAAACATCATGCCAATGATTAATCAAAATGGTGTTTTTTTGCGCTACCAAGCCAAAAATGGGTGTACGGTTGATTTGTATTCCTCTATGACGGGTGCCTTGGGTTTTCCCTGCCCACCCTACGCACAGTACGGCCAAAACCTTAAACTCGACGATGAACAAACGCGTTATCGAATTTTAAGAGTTGACGGGGTAGATGCCTTGGGCATACCGTACCAAATAGTCGGTTTTTTTGAACCCATTCACGGTCTAAAACGATCACTCGGTATGTTGATCGTGTTTAAAAATTGGGTTCTTGAGTACAAATCGTTACCTTTTGATGACAATACAATGTCTCAGCATTTATTACGAACCCTTCAATATTTTAAGGGGGGAAATATAAATCCCTACAACTTTGAGCGCGCTCTAAATGACGTTGTAAACTTAAATAATTGGGCTCAAACTTGCTGGCATGCTATGGAAGACTCAAACGATGTGCTTGGTTGTGAAGAAACGTCTAAAGCACGCCTTGAAGACTCAAAGCGTTTCAGTCTGAAAGCCCAGTAGGCGATTGCGCTTTAGAACGATGCAACCTAATTGAGTATGCAAGTTCAAAATATCATTTTTGTCCGTACGGGTGCTTGTAATTAAACCAGCTGGTATCGTTTTCAGCAATGATAGGGTCTGCTGGCCCACCATAGGGGGTTACTCTGCCCGGTATTTCAGGTATAGATTTCATATACTCAATAATGGCAAATCGTTCATCTACTGTAAGTTCAGGGCCGATTATGCCTGGCCCAGCCCCCGTTTCAAACAAATGACCTGCATTCGAGTTGCCTATTAAAGTTGTATCAAATAAATACCCACTATGGCTATTTTTAATATCTAGACCTAGTTTAATAGGGTCAAACTCTCGTGTTAGATAAAAAGTTTTTGATCTCTGCTCTAAAGGTGAAAGTAACTCGTAAAGATTAGGCACCGAACCGTTGTGTAAAAAAGGCGCTGTTGACCAAGCACCATCACGAGGTGCAGCTTTGTAGCTATTAACGGGTATATTTAAGACAACGGTTTCATCAATAAAGCCGTTCATATCAAGAATTTCAGCATCAGTAAAAGGCCCAGCTGCTTTGAGATCATGCGCAATTAAAGGTAACTCGATTGCTGAAAAAAGCTCACCAGAAGAAACCGCTGTTTTACCATCTAAATCTTTTGCAAGGTGACGTGTCAACATGGTTGCATTAGTGTCAAATATAATGCCTAACAAATGTTGATTGTCAGTACCAATAATCTCTTGAGGAACTAATGCGTTTTCAATCATTCGCATACCCGATGCACGTTTAGCGCTCCAACGGTATGGGTAAGTGGTATGGCATTCAACACAATATTGAGTAAAGAGTTTAGAACCCTCTTTGACTCGACCTTGATCAAGTTTGCCTAAAACCTGTTCAGGCCATGCGGGCGGTGCAAGTTGTCGCAGTAATTGTTCAATGCCAATAATGCTTTTAACATCTACAGTCGTACTCGTCTGACTGAGATCATCTTTAGGTGAAGACACGTCGTACCTAGCAAATACACCTAAAACCTCACTATAGTTTCGCACAAATGGGTTGGGTGCAATACCAGACCATTCAACCCAAGCAGATTGTGATGCATTCCATAAAAATGGCGGTTTAACGGGTGCAAGTGCAGGCCTAGAGTTATAAAAAATACCCGTATGAATAGCATTTACAGTATTAATTTCTTCCGCAAAGGCATCTGTTCGACCTGGCCCTGGTGGAAATGGCACAATAAAAGATTGGGTGAGTTGAAGTCTAATAAACTCTGCATCGTTCTTTAATCTAGCTCGAAGATCGTTTTCATCTACAGTGCCATTTTCTTTGATGCGATTCAATAGTGATTGAAAACTTGCGGGGTTGTTGAGTGGCTCATCAATTGATTTAGACAAGGTTTGTAACCATAACAATGCATCAAAACGATGGGCTGTACCGCCATCAATTCTAATTTGTGTGCCTTTGTATTGAATTTGACTGGTGTGGCAGGCTGCGCAAGTTAGGCCTGCATAAGTGCCTTTTAACTCCCCCTTTTTAATAACTGATTTTGCGATACCTATAGGTAGATCATCTGGGTTTTTTGAACTATTTATAGGATCAGCCAATAAACCCATGCGGTCTGCGTTGGTGCGAGAGTTAAACCGTTCAGTTGAGTTGGGAAGAGTAAGTGTCAAGTAAATATCATAAGACAATAGTGCTGAACCTTGCGGTTGCCAATAAAAGTGTTCTCGATCGCTCGCTGACCATGCTTGGTTTAAGTAAAGCACACTCGATGATGAGTTAGTGTTTTTTATATCGTTTGCATGAGTTGCAGAAGATAGTAAAAGTAATGCGACTGTAAAAATAATTCCTGGTTTAATGTTGATATTCATATTCATATTCACAATTAAATGATTAAAAGTTATATTTGAAATTAATAAAAATTTATCTAACAAGCACTGCAGGTGAAGAAGGGATTGAGCCTGCAGTTTTAGATATCGTTAATAAGGTAGCCATAAATTCAACAACAGATTTTGTGTAAGATTCATTATCATCAGAAATTGAAAAACTATTTCCACGATAGTAAATAGTGCAAATTGAATCATTAATATTTTTATTTTTATAAACTTTAAATAAGGGTACAGTTAAGGGTTTAGTGCTGTAATAATGTCTAATAGCCGAATAATCAGTAGACTCAATAGAAACCAAAAATGGTTTGTTATCATTCATTTGCGCGTTCAGCACATTGCCCAAAAAATCAAATACATTGGCTATCGATCTTAAGCCAATACGTAGCTCAAGTGGCTTATTTTGTGGGTTACGTTGTTTTAAAATTATATCAAGCATACCGTTTAAATCAGAAGATTTTGGAAGTGATGCTAATTTTAGAGAATCTTTACAGTAAGCCGTTAAACTAAACTTTCCGCCTAAAGTTTGACTAACACTATTCTTATTTAAACAAAAAACAGAGTTAACTTGAGTTTTTACAAGTTGATAATATGTTTTACCATTTTCTAGCCGTTTCTCAAAACTAAGACTAGAGTCTCTAGCTATGCTGTCGCTCCAGGCGCTAAAACTTTGAATCGCTTGGGCCGTACTAACTGGAGGCCCAAGATCAGTTTTTGTGGTTATCATCTCAGACGTTAAGCCTGAAATTAGAAGTGTTGATAAAACATGTTGAAACGAGGCGTATTCAGGGTCCATCGGGTCATTCAACCACCAACCGACCTCTTCGTTGTCAACCGTTCGAATTTCAATACTGTCAATTAAAAGCGTATAAATTGCCGCTTTAGGTAGGTTTCTTTGTGGGCCTGCAAAATTAATAGCATCTAATGGCACTTTTTTCAAAAAAGTAGACATGAACTGCGCATTGTCTAACGAGGCCTGTGTAAATGTGAAGGTATTATTAACAGACATACCAGTGCTAGCAGCATAAGAGGAACCAGAAGCGGTTAATTTGCTTGCTGAGAAAAACCCCGTAAAAGAGCTAGGTTGTGCAGAAATAATATTGGTTGACACACCCGAACTTGCATTTATGCTACCGCTTCCAACTACCGATGGTATATCAAGAAAACTCATGGGCATATCGTTTGAAGCTCTAACAATATTTAGTAAAATGTTATCATTACTATACTCTTCAATAACCTCACGATAAGCAGAAGACATGTCACGGAAATTACTTTTTTGAACTGAAGTACAACCAGTTAAAATAAAAAATACAAAACCAATTAAAAATAAATTTCTAATATTTAATTTTGAAAATAAATGGATTGATTTCATCTTGAATTTTATTTAGGACAAATTTATATTTGATGGTAATAATATAATATTATTATTCTGAAATATTAATAGGTGATTGTGCTATATTAAAAATAGATTCAGCTGATATTCTATCTTCACCTTTAAAAGGGTTATCTAAAGAGATAGTAGCTGCAAAAATAAAAGATACTGCTACTATTTGAATAGTAAGTGCAATAAATCTAAACCAAGTAAATTGTGTCAACATCAGCGCAGATATAATCAATACCCCAATGTAACCCATATTACTAGTGAGCAAAAACTGAGGGGCCAACTGTTCGCCAGACATTAAAATACGACTACTCCTAGCCTGAACAATTGTCGCAGAGTTTTTTAAAATTTCACTGTATATTACAAGTTCTTTACCTGTTATGGGGTTTAAATTCTGAAGGTCAAAAAGAATTTTTCTTTGGAAAGCCAATGTAATTGGACTTCCCTGAGCTTTTTCAAGATGGGGCCATTCATCATTGACAATTGATAATGCGTATTTCCGCAAATCTTGGCGAAGTGTCAACGATTCATTTTTGTTGTAAAGGGCTAAAAGAACATCTAAAGATTTAATTTCGTTGGCTTCATACATGACATCTTGTTGGTATTTATCGACTGTCTCACCTACATTGGCTAATGAATAGCCAAGTGTTAAAAATGTAATCGTGAAAAGCGCTGCATGTAACCCAGCCATGAAGTCTGCATCGCTATCTTGAATGACAAAATTTGGTAGAAACTTACGAAAAATTAAATATAAGCTATAAGTGAATGCTAGACCTATAAAACAATAAAATATAATGATATGGTTATAGGTAGAATTATTTAAAAAACTCATATATCGCTCATTTTAAGTTAATTTAATAAAAATATTATAAAATCAATTTAGTAATAAGAGTTATTACTAAATTGATTTTATATAGAAAAATCTTTAAGCTTTGTGTCAGCATCTTTTTTAACTGAATTCAATGCATTCTTTAAATTAAAATAAAAGCGCGCATTGTTAGCGAATAACCACGTATTACAAATTTGTTTTTCGTAATTTTTTATTGTTTCTAAAATAATAACAACCTCTTGCTTTGTCGTCGCAACCGAAATTGCCTCATCTAATTCTCGTAAATTAATAAACATTTTGTTCATCGAGCTTTCAGAAGGAAACACCCGAGCAGCTATCAGAATTCTATAGGTTGGATAAATGATTACAAAAAAAGCAAGAACATAAGCCCAAATATTTTCAAAAATGCTGGCCAACCATAATGGAAGATATGAAAAAATTTCAGGCATACCATTGGCGTAAAATCTTTTAGCAATTGAACTCAAGGGAAAATCTCGATCTAAGTTTCTTGGAAAGTACCCCGGTTCAGCAAAAAAAGATTGATTTCTTGCGCCATACTCTTGAGCTGCTATCAAATATGCCCATTGAATAGCAGGATGTGTATTTTTTTCAATTAACAAAGTAGTTGTTGAGGCTAATATTGAAATATCTTCATCAGGGTAGATGCTGTCTAGTCTAATTGAGCCCCTAGGTATAGCAAGCTTATGCAGGTAAGGTAGTTTTTTTATGTACGCATCTGCTAGTGGAAAGCTTAATATTTTCACATCATGGTCCGCCAACATTTTTTGAATATTTAATGAACGGTAGTCATCAATAATAAAAGCGGCATCTATTTTTCCAGAAATTAATTGTTCAGTTGCCTGTTTAAAAGTTAACTCAACTATATTTTCAGGATTAGGAGGGGATTTTTGATTTAATTCGTATAGATTTCTGAAAATTTTATTAGTTATATTGCCTGCTGGGCCAATAGCTATTTTTTTAGTAGAAAAGTACTCAAATGGGTCTAAAGTCTGAATAGTTTCCCCTTTGTAAAATACCCAAATAGGGCTGTATTGAATGCTACCAAGTGAAACTAAATCTGGGTAATCGGTTGAAGTTTCAGTGCCTGAGGTAAGAAAGCTCGCATCAATTTGAGATGATTTGCTTTGTAAGCCTTGAAGACCTTCACCCAAACCAGAAGTTGCTACGAGTTCTAAATGAATGCCGTTGTTTTTAAAATACCCTTGAAAAATTTCAGAAATTCTTTTATAAGACGTACCGTCTTGTCCTGTTGCCAAGAAGGCATTGTTGGGAGGAAAAGGTTTGATGTAAAAAATAAATACAATAATTGCTAATAAAATAAATAGGCTTAAAAGCCCATAAAATTTAATTGTTTTTACCCAGCCAAGCATTTCTTTCAAAAAGAATTTTTTCAAATATCTTTTGAAGTATTGAGCGATATTGGTTATGCTATAGTTCATTTTAGACTTAGATATTTTTTTAGTTAACTTTTAATTAGTCTTCATTTATAGAGTAAATGAGCGCTGCTTGTTTTAATTTTCCAGAAAAAGAATATACTTCTTCATTATCTGCTTTAGTGTTTGGCACCGGCATTTCTTTTGAGCTTAATACCAGTTCGTCACCAAAAACACCCAAAATTTTAACTTTACAATCTTGGTGAAGCTCTAAATACGATGCGCCATCATCTGTTTCTAGATCGAATAAGTCGCGGTCTTTTACCTTGGTTTGAATAACTTCAATATTTAAACTTTGATGAATTTCTACACGGCTACTGCTGATGTTGATCGCGTCTTCCGTTGGGTTTTTTATCTCTAAACGCATGATACGCACATGTGAATTTGTAAAATCAATACCGTCATCAGCTGAGTTGTGAGATTTTATTGTTTTTATTGACCATTCACTAGGCCCAACACCAAGAACTGAAAACCCATCAATATCGTCCGTTATACATCCGTTAAGGTTGGTTTCATTATTTTCATGCTGGTCTGTACAGCCAAGATAATTGGTTGAAATAAAATCTGCAGAAAAATAAGACAATGGTTTTTTTCGATTTATTTTGATGCTAATGCCGTCTTTACTCGCGTCAGCGTAATTACCAATAAACCATATGCCACCATTATTTGCCAATTTCACAGGTTTAAAATTTTTGTCAGCAGCCTGAAAGTACACTCGTTTCGCCTTCAGCTTAGACCCTTGATTAAAAATCAACGCTGACCTTTTTATACAACTTTTTTCAAAAAAACCATTTATCAACAAAATGGTTGTTTGGTCTTCTATCGTGATCTTAACTTTTTTGTTTACTTGCACCTCACCTAAAACAATATAGGTATTATTTTTGGTAAGTTTTTTGTTCTTGCTAATTTGGTTTGGTAAGATCTTAATAGGTTTCATACACACATCTACATGTAGACTTTTCTGTCAAAGAATTGTGTTGGATTGAGGTCTTTTTTTTTATTTAAAAATTATTTTTTATTTTAATGTATTTTCAACATTAAAAATAGAATTTTGAGTATATTCCTCTCATGGAAAATTTATTCGCTCAGATCGGTCTTGCTTTAGTTGTGTTTGTATCGACAAACATAGATGACATTTTGTTGCTAACAGCTTTTTTTAGTGATCCAAAACTACGGGTTAAGGCTGTTGTGACGGGACAGTACTTAGGTATCGGATCGTTAGTCGTTGTTAGTGTTATTACTGCTGTCTTAGCACTTTCAATACCGCCTTCTTTGCTGGCATTACTAGGTATTCTTCCCATCGCGCTTGGTTGCTACAAACTGTATGAACTTTACAAAAACAAGCAAATAGAGAGTGAAGAAAATGAAAATGAGTTAAAAAACGACATTAATGCTTCTGAACACCGAGCTGCTAAAAACTTTGGTTCACAAGCATTGGGTGTTGCATCAGTGACTTTAGCCAATGGGGGTGACAACTTAGGTATTTATATTCCTATTTTCACAGCGCATTCACATGCTTTGGTTGTTTTTGTTATTGTTTTTGCTGTGATGACTGCGGTATGGTGTGTGTTGGGCTACGTTATTGTTAATAACCGAGTGTTAGGCACAACCATTCGAAAGTATGGTCACAAAATTTTACCATTTGTTTTGATTTTGCTTGGTCTAGACATTCTTTTAGATGCTTTCTAAACCGAGCAGTGAGTTAAGAGATTTTTTGTGTGTATCTCTTAATATCAATATGCATTAAGTTGGTAGGCTCAATTTGAACAAGTAGAGTGATTAGCGAAGTTTAAGTTCCATAAAATGCCAGTAAGGAAATAGTTGAGCGGGGGGTTCGGCGCCATCATAAGCTGCGCACTCAGTGAAACCGTGAGATGCGTATAAGGACTGAGCTTGTTTCATAAAAACAGCAGTGTCTAATTTAAGCTTGCCAAAACCGCTCTCGCGTGCGTCTGAAATGAGCCTTTCTAGAACGGCTTTTCCAAGCCCCATTCCACGGAATTCAGGCTTTGTATAAACCCTAACAATTTCTGCGTCACCATTAGGTAGTTGTCTTAACCCCCCCATTGCTACAGGTGTTTCATTTTTCACTAACAAGTAAAATTTCGCATGAATCTGATCGTGAGGACAAATTAAATCAGCGGCTGTCGTAATGTATGTCTCTAAGGGCATATCCACAATTTCGCTGATTGAAAAATGGCAAGTCATTTCAATTTGATCATTCATCCAATAAAAATATTCGTTTGTCAGTTCTGATGCACATATTTTCCACTCTTGGTGATGCGCGTTTACAAATTTTAAAATTGTCATATTTTTATGAGGTTTGTACTGTTCACTGACGCTTATAGTCAGTACAGGCAGCCACGCTACTTTTGTTGTTTGAACTCGTTGTGTGCGTGTAGCAAAGCTCGATAATATCTTGCCCAACAAGTTCAAAAGTGGCCATGCCATCGCTATCTACAAAAACACCACTTTTCATGTTTGAACGAATTGCACCTGCAACTAATTCTTTACGATTTTTGGATTCTAAATAACCAGAAAAATTTCGACCTTGTACTTTGTCAATTACGATAGTGAAATCGCTATTAAAGAATTGGACGTTGTTGTTTGCTTTGTTGTCGTGGTGTTGATCTGCACCGATGACTGAGGTGTTTGAAGTACCTTTCCATGTACCTATTAAGTTACTGGTGTCTTGAGCAAATACGACATTTGTCATTGCCAAAGAAAAAAATATGCTTAGACTACACTTCAATAATTTTATTTGAGTTTTCATTTTTTTTAATAGGTTTTAAGTAAATACTTCCCGTTTAGGGGGGCGTGGGTTGATCGAACGGGCGAATTCGTTCATCTAAAATTATAATTTAAAATGTGTTTAGAGGGAAAGATCAGAACAGTGCTAGGGCTTCTAGGTAGTCGGGCCAATTTCTGGGTGAATCGCCCCGGGTTTCGGGGGGGTTAGTAGGTTAACGTGGTTGGTACTCAAAAGCCATACTGCTTTGTTGTTTGTGGTAGTTTTCTTCTACCTCATCAGGAAACTCTATCAATCACTGTCAACTTGACAGGGAAGCTTACGGAACAAGCAGCTGCAATAGCTGAAAAGCTAGACATAGCCAATGCAGAAGTGTACGCTCGACATGAGGGTCTGCATGAGAACGTCAGGCCAGATAACACTTAGACTTACAGTGCTCGGACTCTTTTCAATATACCCATCAATGAAGTCACCGTTACATTGCCCCTGATTGGGAACTCTTCGTTACCCGAGTACACCACGAACTTTTCTTCGAATGGCAAGTCCTCGCTCGCGGTAATAAAACCGCGCTCAAGTTTTGGAGTGCGGCTTGCCTTGATTTCAATCGCCCAAAGCTTGTTTGGCGCGACTTCGAGAACAAGGTCGATCTCGGCGCCGTCAGCCGTTCGGTAAAAGAACGGCTGAACATAAGCGGGGAGCAGATTCAGAATAGACTCAATCACGAACCCTTCCCAGCTTTTGCCGTAAATGGGGTTGCCGAGCAATTGGTCGTTGTCCGTGATGTTTAACAATGCGTGTGCCACGCCGTTGTCGCGCACGTATACCCGTGGCATTTTGACCAAGCGTTTTTTTACGTTGCCAGCCCATGGCTGCAAGCGCCGCACCAGCAGCAAATCAACCATTAGATCG
>Ga0209702_10004895_pt1 | contig 18868 bp, 11 predicted proteins | sample FRY01_FD_187210 | JGI IMG/M metagenome (GOLD analysis project Ga0209702, IMG submission 187210) | Freshwater microbial communities from Lake Fryxell liftoff mats and glacier meltwater in Antarctica - FRY-01 (SPAdes) (version 2) | ecosystem: Environmental > Aquatic > Freshwater > Ice > Glacier...
GGGAAAATTTCCTGAGTAATGGGTTTTGTTTGGATTACGAGGCATCCGGGCATGATGTGCTGCAAAAACAGCAGTACAAGCCTAAACATTCAAGTTTTTCGAAGTACTCCCGAACTTGATCGCCCTGCGGCCCACCCGGAGGTTTTCGACTTGTTTTTCCACGGCAGCAGCATCGCCCCCGACGAACAAAGCTTTGAAAACCTGCGCCGGACTGTTCTCGGCGGGGAGCATCACGCCGCTGGAATTGAAGGAGAGCGATTGGTTCCCGCTCTTTGCCACGACCAGTGGCAGCGCCGCCGCGCGGGTATGGATGCCGATACGCTCGGCTGCAAATTGGTCGAGCGAGATGCCGTTGCGAAACGACGCGCTGCCAGGATGCGGCGCGGCGGTGAGGAACGCCGCCTCCGCAGAGTGTCCGCCGGTCACGTCCGGGTGCGAGGTGCCCGAGAAAACGGTGAACTGGTCGCGGAAATTCGCGAGCGTTTCCAGATACGGCGTGAGCGCGAAACCGCGCCCGGTTTCAGCGGGGAAAAAGTGCCGCTCCAGTATGCCGAGGTTCGTGCAGATGGCTAAAAGTCGGCGCGGCGCGGCTTCTTCAGTGCCTTTGCCGAAGACGGGCCACATGGCGTCGAGAAACGGCAGCGCGAGCGCGGCGCCGGCGGTGCGGAGGAAAGTGCGGCGCGGGAGTGGAGAGCGGGCGATGTGGGTCATCGTGGATGTGGCTATTTGTTTTGGAAGAGTTCACTCGCCACTACTTCCTGCACGAGTGAGCGCAGGCCGTGGTTAGCGGGTTTGGTTTTGGCGATGATGGACTCGATGCCGGGCCGGTCGGAAAAGCGGATACCCGCGCCGGTGGCGTAGATGAGGAGCTGGCGGGCGAGGTTGCGGGCGAGGGCGTCTTCGTCGGCCAGCAGGAGGGCCCGGAGGCCGTTGACGTCATCAAATTTCCGCCCGTCGGTGAGTTGGCCGGTGGCGTCCACTTCGGAGCCGAGGCGCAGTTTGGCGCGGTTGAGATAAGCACCGCTGCCGAAAACTTCCACGCTCGGCTCGTCGACTTCGACATCGCCTACGCGGATTTTCCCCGGCGTTCCAGCAAGCCGGTAGCGGTCGCGCCAGCCGCCGATGACATCGAAGTTTTCGAGCGCCATGCCGGGCGGATCTATAATGTCATGGCACGAGGCGCACGAGGGATCGGCACGATGCTTTTCAATTATTTGGCGAATCGTCACCGCGCCGGTGGCATCTGGTTCAACCGTGGGGATGTTCGGCGGTGGCGACCGGTGGGGAATGCCGAGCAGCCGCTCCGAGATCCACACGCCGCGCAACACGGGTGAGGTCGTGGTGCCATTGGCGGTGACTTTCAGCACCGCCGCCTGCGTGAGGAAGCCGCCGCGCGGTGAGTCCGCAGGCACTTTGATTTCACGCAAGTCCGCCCCGTTCACGCCGCGGATGCCATACAGCTCGGCGAGCCGCTGATTGATGAGCAGCGTGTCCGATGCGATGACTTCGCGCACGCCGAGATTTTTCGTAAGCATACGGCGGAAGGACGCGCGCGTCTCAGCGAGCATCGAGTCGTGCAACCACGGGTCGTATTCGGGATAAAGCATGGGGTCGGGCGTGGTGAAATCAATCTTCTTCAGCTCCAGCCATTCATCGAGGAAGTGCTCCACGAAACGCTCGGAGCGCGGGTCAGCCAGCATCCGCGCGACTTGTTCTTGCAAGACTGCGGGCTGCCCGAGGGTGCGATTCGCCGCGAGTCCGAGCAGGGTCGCGTCCGGCATGGAGTTCCACAGAAAGAACGACAACCGCGAGGCAAGCGCGTAGTCGCCAAGCGGTGCCGCTCCAGTTTTCGCCGGCTGCGGCACGCCTGATTCCAGCCCGATCATGAGAAAATCGGGTGCGCACAGGATGCCCTTGTAACCATCGAGCATCGCCTCCTCGAAGCTTGCCCCGCGCCCCAACTGAGCCTCCACAATTGCCGCATAAGGCGTGATTTCCTCATCCGTCACGGGCCGCCGAAACGCCCGCGCAGCGAAGGATACCAAAAGGGTGCGCTGATCCGTTTCCCCGGCTTTTTCGCCAAACAAGCGCCGCTGGCTTTCCGGTGGCCACTGATCCACGAGCGGCCCCTCTACCTCGAACCAATCGTAGGCCACGCCCGGCCCCTCGTAGGAGAAAATGCCGTTGGATGAAGGCCAGTTTACCGCACCGGACGACGGAAGCGTCATCGCATGAAACGAGATGCGCTCGCCAGGATTGAGCCAGATCTTGAATTCGTGCGTGGTCGGTTTCAGGGGCGGGGCGTCGTAGAAGCCGATTACTTCGCCTTTCAACGATGCGCGAACAATCTGCGTTGTCTCCGTCTTGCCATAAAATTCCACGTTTTCCGTCCAAGCCTTCGTTAACTTTTCCTGGGGCAGCGGAGTGAAATGCCATTGGCCTTTTTCATCCTGGAAAGGCTGATCGCCAAAGACCGTAAAAGTCTGCACCAGTCCGCGCACTGGCGGCACGACTTTGGTGCGTTCCCAACGCAGGCTCCATGTGGAGAATTTCACGCGATACCAGCCGCTCACCGGCGGATCGAAGCGGTCGTTCTGGATGCCCTCCGGCGCACCAATGACGCCGGTCAGCACGGCCACCGAATCGGCCTCGCCCTGAAAGTTGGCCGCGCGATAGGAGTTGCCAAAATCGTCGCGCGGATTGCCGACGATGCTCGTGGTCAGGCCGGGCGCAAGTTCCTGCCCTTTGAGCGGAATTCCGTTGTGAGAGGCAATGGCACTCTGCGCCGTGCCTTGTTTCGCGGCAGCTTCGCGCCACGTTTTGGTTTCGGGGGCCTTCACTTCGGTCACGACGGCCGCGCGCAACGCCACATCCGCCGCCGCTAAATACTTCGTCATCTGGATGTGTGAGATGTCCAGCGCACCTGCGACCTTGTCAAAGCCGAACTTCTGCCCGTCCTCTGGCAGCATTTCCTTCACGCGCAGCAGCGGCAGCGCTAGCAGATCTCGCAGGGCGTTCTCATACTCCACGCGGTTCACGCGCCGCAGCGTCGAGCGTCAACCGCCCGCTGCTTTGCTGGCTTCCGCGAGAGTCAGATCCTTGGACAGCGAGCCGAGAAATGCCGTGCTCTCCGCAGCGGGCGGGCGTTTTTTTTTCTTCGGCGGCATCTCACCCGCCGCCACACGGTCATGCACCTTCACCCAAAGTGCGAAATTTTCCGGATCCGCCAAGCTGGTTTTCAGCGCTTCAAGGTCGAGCCCGCCCTTCTTGTCAAACCCGTCGTGACAGTCAAAGCAGTGGTCCTCGAAAAACACCTTCGGCATTTCGGCAGCCGGACCTGGGAGCGAGGTGAGGAGCAGTGCGAGCGAGGCGATTGAGCGGGTGAGTGTCATAGTGCGAGAAGGTTTACAATTTCCGGAACTTCGGAGGGCTGATTTTTGCGGAACAATGCGCTGGCTCTTTTAATCCAGTAAAATGGCCTATAATTTCCGTGAATGGATTCGTCCCGCAATTCTTGCAATCGCCGAGAGGACTAGGGTTAAGGTTAGGGTTCGCATCGGGCGTGGTTCGAGAGTCTACTTCGACATTTTGACGTCGGGGGATCGCTTCGTGGTGGCGACTGCTTTGTGAGTCTCCTCCACCTGAGTGATCAGCGGGCGGAGCGCTTCCGGCTTGTCGTTGCGGAAGGTCGCCTGCCCTTTGGCGTCAACGGTCGACAGAAATGCGTGCCCGCCTGCTTCGACGTAGAGTTCGCCCTCTCCCCAACGCGAGAAAATCGGCGGTGCCGGCTGTTCATCGTCGGGGGCATTCACCCGGTACAAATAGCGCGCGTGTTCATCCCAGTCGTGGCGCTTCCTATTACGCCAGACGCCGAGCTTGAGCGGGTCATCGCTCCAGTGGAAGCCGAGCCACTTGCCGTCCTTCGCCTTGTATTGCACGACGCCCTCGCTCAACTTTGATACGTCCACCTCGGCGGCGAGCATCGCCTTTTTGAATTCGGCGAACGAGCCATGCGTTTCCTTCTCGCCGACCTCGACCGCGAGGCCGCAAAATTTCTGCTTTCCGTCGCCCTTCGCGGCCAAGACCTGGTGGCCCGGGAAGGGCGGGTTCTCGCCTTTGGAAATCCTGTCGCTCATCCCGCCGTCGCGACCGAGCCCGCTGGCCCCGAGCGGGCGCACCGCGACCCAGGTGCGGTCGCATTCGAGAAAGGTGACCCCGCCCTCGGTGCTCACCTTCACCGAATCCGGGAGCACCCAGAGCCACGGCGAGGCTCCATCGCGCACCAGCCAGATCGCGAGGTTGCCGTACTGGGCCACCCGGTTTTCGGCAGAGACTTTCCCTTCCTGGTACAACGGCGAGCCCGGAAACTGCGGGTCGGGACCGGGCACGGCTTGGAGGGCGATGGCGCCGCGCTTCTCGTCGAAGGCGAGGATCTTGAAGCCGCTGACATCGCTCGCCCCCGGCGTGGTCCCGCCGGAGAGCGAACCCATCTGGAACGAATGGCCGATGAACTGGGTCTCCAGGTATTCGGGTTTGCTCTCGAATTGGAATCCGGTAGTCGCGGAGTAAGACGGCTTCGAGGCGAAGATCTCGACAGGCTTCTTAAATTGTTTCCGAGCGAGCGCCAGCACGGCGGCGGGCGGGCGGTAGGCGCTCGTGATGAGGTGGACCTCATCGGATTCCCAATGCGTGTTGGGCTGCGGGCTGTCGCCGAAGAGCACCCAGAGCATGTTCGGCGCGCTCCCGCCGAAGGGTTGCGGGTGGTTGTAGTCGCGTTTGCTCGGGCCGTTGAACCCGCCGCGATAGTATTTCACGGCCCCGACCGTGCACATCCAATCGAGGCAGGCCTTCGCCGCCAATTTCACTTCTGGATCCTTGGCGAAATCGTAGAGGTTGGCGAGCGGCGCGAGCGAGTGACCGTGGTAGTTTTCCGAATCCCACTCGCCCATGCCGATGCGGTAGAGCGCTTTCGCGTAATTCAGGATGTCGGCCTTGTATTTCGCCGCCGTCTCGCGGCTCCCCGTCTCCTCGGCCATGAGGTAGACGCTGCTCACCCGCATTAGGAAGAGGTTCTCGGTGTTGCGTATGTCCACCCAACTATCCCGCGCGTCCGGCCCCCAGCCTTCCTTCGGCTCCTTGAAAGTCGGGTGGTGCCGCCGCATCGGATCCTGTTCGGTCCACTTCTTCCCGCCCTCGAACATCCGCTCGCGATACTCCGGCTCTAGGAGATCGCCAAAATAGAAATACTTCCGTATCTGGTGTTTGAGCGTGAAGGCCGCGTAGAAGTCGATTCCGTTTGTTTCTTGATGCCACTCTGTGGCCTGGGCGTCTTCGTACTGGAGTTCGGCCACCGCTTCCATCCCGCGCTTGCCCAAAGCCTGTGCCATCAGGTAGCCGTAGGTGCGTTTTTCGTTCTCGAAGTAGGTGTTGCCCGCTGGAACATTCAACTCAGATTGCTTCGAGATGATCCCTTTGGCACGTTTTTGGAAATCGTTCTCATCCTCTTTCGAGAAGGGGTTACGCATTGTCTCGGGGACGGGACGGGGACGGTAGTCGGTCTCGCCATCCGCGCCCTTGCCGACCATGTGTTCGAGTTTCCAATCGGCATGTGCCGACGATACGATGGCGAGGAGAGTGAGTAGGTGGAGTGTTTTCATGGGGTTGAATGCTAGGAATTTGCTTTTGGCGGGAGGGCTTTGAAGCCGCCTTTGGACCGGACCGGACCGGAGCGGAGGGGGGGCCAGGGGGGGGGGTGTTCTGACTATTGGGGGAGCAGCTTGCTACCCCAGCCATCGACGGTGAGTTCGCCGTTCATGCCACATTGGAAGATGAGGGGGGCTTCGAGCCCGGGCCTCGTTTTCGATTTAGGATTCTGATAGCGTTGGGTATCGGTGACCTTGGTCAGTTGATTGTTGGACATTTGAATCTGACCGCTTTCGTCATTTCTGAACAGCGGGCGTGGGGTGCCAAGGCACTCGATGATGTTGTCATTAAAGGTGAAGCTTTTAAAATTGCTCTTCGAGTTGAATCCAAAGAGGCCGTCCTCGCGGGGAGTGGAGGTGGTGCGGGCGATGATATGGTTATTGCGGACAGTCAGGTCGGCGTAGGGTGCGTTCATCCACATGACCCCGCGGCCGGGATTGTTGACGAGATTGTTGTGAAAATCGGTGGAGCCTTTGGCAGGGATGGTTCCAAACTCAGAGATGAGGTTACCGCCGTCCTTTTGCGAGTCGAAGTCGAAGAGGTTGTGGTGAATCTCGGCACCATTGCGCATGTATTCAATGGCGTATCCGTTTTTGAAGTAATTGTGGTGGATGTTGAAGGTCTTCCCGCTCGCTGGCACCGGGCCGCCGCCGTGTTTTGGGATGGAGATGGTGCCGTGGCAGATGTTGTGATCGATCTCGACGTCTTCGTCGTTTTCAAAAGCAAACTCGATCGAGAAGTTGGTTTCGATGGTGTTGTGATGAATGTGAACCCGCTTGGCTTGTCGTCCCTTGATTCCGTAGTAGTGGAGGTTGGGTTCTGGTTTAGTATCGAGGAAGCGGTTGTTGAAGATCTCGCTGTCCTTAAGCCAGAAGGTGAAGATACCCCCGCCCGTGATACCGCCTTTGACTCCGGGTTTGCCATTCTCCCATCGTTGACCGGCGTCAATGAAGAGGCAGTCGTGGAGCTTGAGTTCGCGGGTGTCGTAGGAACGGAATCCGCTATACATAAAGTCCTCGATTTTGAGGTGGTGGAAGTGGAGTTTTTGATTTCCCCATCCGAAGATCGCGCCGTGCAGTTTTGGGCCAGTAAGGGTGAGGTCTGAGATCGTGATGTCGCTCGCGTTCTCGTCGAGCTGAATGAGGTAGCCGGTCCGGTCGAACTTTTCGTGGTTTTGTTCGGGATCGGGCAGGGTGGCTCGGTTGCCTTGGAAGGAGACCGCATTGGTGAGGATCGTTTTCTCCATTCCGGCACCTTTTAAGGTCGTGCCTTTCTTGAGGATCAATTGCGAAGAGACTTCGAAGGTTCCGGCGGCGAGTTCGATGATTGTCTCGCCAGAGCTCCCTGAAAGAGCCTTGATGAGTTCATCAGTGGTAGTGATGGGAGCGGCGAACCCGATGGTGGGTAAGAGGCAGATGGAGAGGAGAGAGAGTTTCATTTTTTAGGGAGCAAGGGTATCGGATGCGAGGTTTTGGGGTAGTTTTCAGGGTTACTTCTCGGCGGCCTCCGGTGGGCAGAGAAGGACTGACCAGATGCAATGGATGGGGCCGTTTTCGATGCGAACGAGGAGGGTGTTGAAGCCTTGGCGCATGTTGACCCGGCGGTAGCCTTCACCGAGTTGCCATGACGATTGGCCGGTGTCTTGCCAGATGACTTGGTCGTTGAGCCAGAGTGAGGCGGCGTCATCACTGGCCACCGCAATGAGCATTTCACGGGCCTGCTCGAAGTAGAGTTCGGTGTAGGCGTAGTAGGTCGCGGCACCGTAAACGCGGGGGGGCTGGCAGCGCACGGAGTCGCTTTGGTAGAACTCCCACTTGAGAGCTTGGTCGGGGTGGTCGTCGCGGTTGGCAAATTTCCCGTCGAAGTAGTGGGCGTCGAAGTCGATTTCGTATTCGGGCGGGTGGGATTTTTCAAAGTTAACCTTGGATTCGTTTTCCCAGGGTCCGATGACGTACCAGGTGTCGAGGTAGAGCCAGCCGCGCCGGGCACTTTCCTCGGTGAAGCGGCGACCGGGGAGTGCTTTGGCGATGATGTCATGCTCGTCGAGTCTGATGGATTCTAGTTTTTTTCCGGCGGCCATGGAGGCTCCTTCTCCGGTGAGGTCCGCGCGGAGGCCGCTTGAGTCTCCCTCACCTTCGCCGAGTCCGAAGGAGGTCATGTTGACGACGGCACCGTAACGGCTGGTCATGGAAGCGAGGCGTTGACGGGCGGCCTGGGAGGCGAAAACATTTCCGGAGCGCATGGAGGTGATGGAGCGGTTCTGTGCGCCGTCGGTCATCATCGGGTTCTTCACGGGCGGTGCCTCGGAGGCGGTAGCCGCTGCTGGCAGCACCGCCAGCAGCCCGATTCCTGGCAAAAGTCTGAGTATCGTGAGGGACATTGAATGGTTTTGTGTTGCGTGTTGCGTGTTCCGCTGATTTGGAATGGCACCCCAGCGGGTTGTCGTTTACGCTACGCCACCGTGAAATTTATCACGGATTGATGCGGGTGCCCCTGGGGCCCGAGAGGAGGGGGGAGAAAGGGGGGGGTATTCCTCGTTGGGCACTTGAAAGAGCCGAGCACCCGCGATCGTATCCTTGCGCACCTCTCCAATGAAATTTGTTCGTCCCCTTTCTCTTCCCCTTTCGGTCTTCGGGATTCTCATTGGGATCGCAGCGGCCGAACCAGATCAACCACTCGTAAACGCAGCATTTCTGGATTCCCACTGTTTCGATTGCCACGACTCTGAAATACCGAAAGGGAAGTTGGACCTCACGACGCTCAGCTTTGATGAAGCGAATTTCGAGACCTGGGCAAAGGTCCATGAACGGGTGCGTTCGGGAGAAATGCCACCGGCTAAGAAGCCCCGCCCGGAGGCGGCGGAATTGAGTTTGGCGCTTGAGTCGTGGTCGAAGCAACTGACCGTGATCGACTCAGCGAAGCAGCAACGCGACGGGCGCTCGCGACTGCGACGTCTCAACCGCGTCGAGTTCGAGAACTCCTTGCGTGACCTTTTGGAAATGCCGGCGCTGAAGATCAAAGACGATCTTCCGGAAGATGGGACTTCGCACGGCTTTGACCGACTCGCCAACGCCCTGGATCTTTCTTTTGTCCACATGGAATCCTACCTCGCGGCGGTCGATAAGGCACTCGAGGCCGCGCTCTGCCCTTTTCCTGAGCAACCTCCCGTCTTCAAATACCGCTTCAATCTTACCGACAACATCCACAAGAATGGCAAGGAGTGCGAGGGCTCGGTGGGGCTCGCCATCGGCAACAAAACCGCGATTGCACTCGTTGGTATGAAGCGGGATGAGACCTTTGTCGCCGACACCGCACACCACCTCACCGATACGGAGCCCATGGCGAACGCGATTGGGATGTTCCGCCACGAGGACGCGGATTTTCGCTGGACGATGACGGCGATCCAACCGGTCGTCACCGGATTTCACCGGCTGCGGATCTCCGGCTACAGCTTCGGCTGGGACGGCTCGAAGGTCATCCCGACAGAGCGTCACGGCGCCCTGAGCTGGGGAGTTTTCTCAAAAGGCGAGCACTACGGGACGGTCGATCTTCCGCCGAACAAACCTGCCGAGCGAGAGATCACGGCATGGATCGAACGCGGGGGCGGAATGAGGCACGGCACGGACGATTTTCTCCGCCTCATCGCGGCATCGTGCGAGAATTTTCGCGACTATGCCCATGGCGAAAACAAAGACGTCCTCGGCCCGATGAGCCCGGCACCGGGGGTCGCGGTCGAGTGGGTCGAAATCGAAGGGCCGATCTATGAATCGTGGCCGCCGCCCAATCATCGTGCCCTGTTTGACGACCTCCCCGTCAAAAACTGGACCGAAGAGAGCGGAGTCCCCAAACCAACCCAGCAGACCTGGGCGCTTGGAAACCCCGAATCGTTCCCCAAAGACATCTACGGACATCGCGGCGAAAAACGGCCGATTGTCTATGTCGAATCGAGGCAACCCGAGAGAGACGCCGAACGGCTGCTGAGAAAATTTCTCCGTCGCGCGCTCCGGCGGCCGGTGGCCGACAACGAAGTCGCTGAATATTTGGTGAAAGTGACGAAGAATCTCGCCGACGGCAGAGCATTCCAAGACGCCCTGATCTTGGCGTATCGCGAAGTTCTGATCTCGCCGGAGTTCATGCTGTTGAGGGAGCCGGTTGGAAAGCTCGACGACCACGCGCTCGCGTCCCGGCTTTCCTATTTTCTCTGGAGTACCCTGCCGGACGAGGAACTCGGGAATCTGGCTGACGCCGGCACGCTCAGCGATCCCGTGATTCTCCGTGCCCAAGCGGAACGCATGTTGGCCGACAAGCGCGCGGATCGCTTCGTGAAAAACTTCACCGGGCAATGGCTCGCCCTGCGCGCGCTGAATGCGACCCAGCCCGACAAGAAGCTCTACCCGGAATTCATGCCGTGGCTGGGCGAGGCCATGCAGATGGAGGCGGAGGCGTTCTTTGGGGAGTTGGTGAAGGACGATCTGAGCGTCACGAATTTCGTGAAGTCCAACTTTGCGATGCTCAATGAACCGCTCGCGCAACTGTATGGCATCGACGGCGTGCGTGGCTGGGATGTGCGCAAAGTCAATCTTCCCGCCGGGACTGTGCGCGGCGGATTCCTGACGCAGGCGGCGGTTTTAAAAACGACGGCAAACGGCACCACGACTTCGCCGGTGAAACGCGGAGCCTTCGTCATGGAGAAAATCCTGGGCATCGTGCCAACACCACCCCCGCCCGATATCGGATCGGTCGAACCCGATGTCCGCGGTGCCACGACGATCCGCGCTCAGTTAGAAAAACACCGCGAGAGCACAAGCTGCGCCGCTTGCCACGCCAAGATGGACCCCTACGGATTTGCCCTCGAGAGCTTCGATGTGATCGGCGAATGGCGCGAAAAATACCGCGTGATGGGCGGCGAAGGGCCGCACGAAAAACGCAAGAAGGTGAACGGGCACGCGATCGAATACCACGGTGGCCTGCCCGTGGATTGCACCGGTGAACTTCCGGACGGGCGTCCCTTCGACGATATCAACGCGCTGCGCTCGATGCTCGCCGAAGACCCTGATCGGCTCGCACGGGCGTTCTTGTCCCAACTCGCGACCTACGCCACGGGGGCACCAATCAGCTTTGCGGATCACGCTGCGGTTGATCAGATTTTAAAGAAAACGAAGGCCGGCAAGCACGGCCTGCGTTCATTAATTCACGAACTAATCCAGAGCGAACTGTTCTGCAACAAATAGCGAGCAACATGAAAGCCCCTCACATCACCACCCATCGTGCCCTGTCGCGCCGCACCTTACTCAAGGGCTCGGGCATTTCGCTGGCATTGCCGATGCTCGACGCGATGCTCCCGTGCTTCGCGCGCGATGCCGCCAAAGCGGCCGAGCCACCACGTCGCTTCGTCGGCATGATGACCAACATGGGGATCTTGCCGCAATTCTTCTTTCCTGAACAGACCGGCAAGGATTACACGCTCTCGCCGTATCTCGAACTCCTCAAGGAACAACGCGATCAACTCACGGTATTCTCCGGCGTTTCGCTGCCCGGGGTCGATGGTGGACACGCTGCGGAGAAATCTTTCCTCACGGGAGCTCCGGGGGCGAGTCGCGGATCATTCAAGAACAGCATCTCGCTCGATCAGGTCATGGCCGAAAAGATTGGGGGCGACACGCGCATCCCATCACTGGCCTTGATGATCGGCTCGGAGATGATGAGCTGTTCGTGGACGCGCAGCGGCTCCATGATCCCGCCCGAACGAAGCCCGCTGAAGCTCTTCCAGAAACTCTTTGTGGAAGATCGCCCCGAGCAGAAAGCTTCTGCGGTGCGGCGCCTGCAGGAAGATCGCAGCCTCCTCGATTCGTTGCGTGAGCGGGCCAAGCGCCTCGAGAAGAGCGTCGGGGCAGCAGACCGGGATCGGCTTGAGCAATACTTTACGAGCGTGCGCGATCTGGAGCGGCGTTTGGCAAAGGCCACCGATTGGGTGGATCAGCCAAAACCCAAGGTCAGCGCCAAGGCACCAGAGGAGATCCGAGAGCAGCACGACTTGGCCAAGAACGAGCGGGTGATGTTCGACCTCGTCCGGCTCGCCCTGGAAACCGACTCGACGCGGATTGTCACCGTCTGCCTCAACACCGGCACCCTGACACCCCGCCAAATTCCCGGCGTGAAAACGATGTGCCACGAGCTCACCCACCACGGTAACCGGGAAGACCGACTCGATGAACTCCGTCTGATCGAAGATGCCCAATTCAGCGCCTTGGGCGAATTCTTAAAAGGGATGGAAGCAGCGAAAGAGCAGGGCGCTTCTCTGCTTGATCAGACCGCCGTGCTCTACGGCACCAACATGGGTAGTGCTAACTCCCACGCGAACGACAACCTACCCGTCCTGCTCGCTGGCGGAGGATTCAAACACGCCGGACACCTCGCCTTCGACAAGAAGAAGAACTACCCGCTCACCAATCTCTATGTCAGCCTTTTGCAGAGCCTCGGTGTCGAGACAACGAGCTTCAGCAGCGGCACGGGAACGATGCACGGCCTCGAATTGACTTAGACTTTCGATGACGTCCAAGTCACCAAATAAGACACGGCTCTCCCACACCCCTTCAACACAAAACATGCCAGGAAAACATGCCAAGCTGGAATGGTACGGACTTAAGCTTTTTCGGGGATTTCTTGCGATAGGCGCTTTCGCGGTGTTGGACCTCTTTGAACACGCGACGATGGCTCGTTAGAAGTTGGTAGTTTTTTGGCCTTCGTTTGATCGCTCGCGGTTCTCTTTGGAAGGGCCGGATGTCCAATAGGTGTTCGGCGCAGGTGTCGAGAAGTTGATCGTAGAGCCGCTTTTTTAGGAGTGGTTTTCCGGTGACGCCACGGAAGGTTTCGTGGCTGCTGGTTAGGCTGCATTTCGTGGATTTGACGCTCATTTCGTGGGCTTTCCTTCCCGCTCGTTGCGCGGCTTCCTGCATCGTAGCGCGGAGTAAGTTGTAGGCGATGATCATCATTTTTAGGGTTTTATGGGCCATCAACCCCCTGATACCCCTCTCCGATCCCTACAACGACGCCCTCAAGCGCCCCACCCAAAAAGAAAATTCCTAGTAACGTGTTGCCCGGCCCTCACTTTTTCAGCGTCGCTTTCCAGCCGCCCACCGAAAGCTCGCCATCGACCGAGTCGTCAAATTTCAGAGGCTCTTCCAAGCCGGGGTTTCTCTTGATCAGTCCTTTGAAAGAGTAGGGGCGAGTTCCTTCGTAGTTTTACGAACCTATCGACCATGTTCCCGAGATTCGTCATCGCCTGCCTTGTGGTCTTTTTTTTCCTGCTGCCGGAGTCGTCCGGTGCCGGGATCGGCTTCCGCGAAAAGGTGGCACCCTTATTGGAGTTTTATTGTTTCGACTGCCACAATGCGAAGAAGAAAAAGGGCCAGATTCGGCTGGATGATCTCGCGGGATTCGAAGGTGGGGATTCCCATCTGTGGACAAAAATTTACGAGGAGATCACGCGCGGAAAGATGCCTCCTGAAGACAAGGAGCGGTTTTCCAAGGAAGAAGAGAAGGAGGTTTTGGACTGGATTGTTTCGAGCTTTGAGAAGCAGGCGGATTCGGAGCACGGCACGCGGAGGCGGCTGAACCGTCGGGAGTTCGCGGCGGCCCTGCAGGAATTGACCGGAGTGGCGGTGGCCTTTGGTGCGGGTCTGGCGGCGGATGGAAAGGTGGAGGGTTTTGACACCGGAGCGGAGGGCTTGAAGGACACCGCCGAGACGGTGGCGCAGATGTTGGAGGTAACGCGCCGGGCGGTGGACGGGATTCGCTTTCTGGAACCGGAGCGTGAAGGCAAACTTGAGATTGATTTCCGCGAACACGACTTCACCGACTTTCGGAAGTGGGTTGACAAGAGCTCTAAGAAGGAGGGCGTATTTACCCGTTCGGAGGGGCTGGTCTGCCGATCGGGGACGGGGCTCTATCTCCCTACCGCGTGGTCGGGCGACCGGGAGAATTCCTTTCTGGCTCTGCCTGCTCCGCTCGACAAAAGTGCGACCCTTTTGATCCGGCTGAAGGTGAAGGCGGTGAGGCCGCTTCCGGGGCTTCCGCAGCCCATGCTGTGGGTGAAGGTCGGTGGGAAATACCTCGATTATCAAGCGATCCCGGACGAGGGGCGCACGCTCGAATATGCGGTGCGGATGGAGGATTGTTTGGTGGAGGACGGGGTGGTCAAGGTGATGCTGAGATCGGTGGTGGAGATGCCCTACGCTGTGGCGGGATTTCCGAACGACGACCGAAGCAAGCCCGGTGAGGTCCCCGGCGGGATTGGGGTTTATCGGCCCAAATTCGACCGCAAGAAGTTACGTAGCACCGAGGATCAACCGGTGCCAGTCACTGTGGTCGAGTCGGTCATGATCGACTATGATCATTGCGCGAAGTGGCCCCCGGCATCGTGGGGAGTATTAGAAGAAGAGGTCACCGACTCGGAGGAATCGGCTCTCGCACTTTTAAAACTGTGGACGGCACGGGCCTGGCGGCGACCGGTGGAGGAGAGCGAAGTTGCGCCCTATTTGAAGCTCTATCGCAAGCTGCGGGGCGACGGGATGACCTTCGATGCGGCCCTACGACCGGCCTTCCAGTCGGTGCTGATGAGTCCGGGATTCCGCGATCATTCTTCGCCCGCCGAGGAGGGCTTTCCACAGTTTGCGATGGCCTCGCGACTTTCCTTCATGCTGACGGGGCGGCCGCCGGATGGGAGGTTCCGCGAACTTGCGGAGAAAGGAGAGCTGCACGAGCCGGGTGTTTTGGAAGCCCAGATTGAACGCCTGATCACCGACGAACGGAGCCGGGGATTTTTCGAACCCTTCGTGACCCAGTGGCTCGTCATGGATCAACCGATCACGGTGGCGATGAGCCATTTGCAGAAGCAGGACTTCCGTTTCGGGAGACATCTCAAGGCTTCGATGAAGGAGGAGACGGTGGAATATGTCCGGCTTGCGATCGCCGAAAATCGCCCGGCTGCGGAACTTGTTTCGAGCGACTGGACGGTCCTCAACGACATTTTGGCTTTGCACTATGGAATCCCCGGAGTCGAGGGAGCCCACATGCGGAAAGTAGATTTGACCGATTCGGACGACCCGCGGGGCGGCGGCATTCCAGGGCACGCGGGGATCCAGTCGATGCTGACCTGGATGGGGGACAACTGGGTGATCTACCGGGGCGCTTGGTTCCTCCATCACATCCTCGACGATCCGCCGCCGCCCGCTCCGTTGGAGGTGCCGGAACTTAATCCATCCGAAGGCGAAAATCGCGGGAAGAGTTTCCGCGAAGTGCTTGCCTATCACCTCGCCGACACCCGCTGCGCATCGTGTCATGAGGACATGGATCCCCTCGGCTTCGCCTTCCAAAATTTCGATCTCAGCGGAAGATGGCGGGATCAGGAATTCCACCACTACGCGCGTAAGGAGATCGACGGAAAGATCGAATGGCGCGGGGCGGGGGAGAGCCGTCCGGTCGATGCCGTGGGGCGGTTGCCACGTGGTGAGAAATTTTCCGGCTACCTCGAATTCAAGGAACAGCTCGCGGCCCATTACCTCGACGACATCGTGCGGGGCCTCTTAAAACGTCTCACCCTTTTCGGAACCGGGCGCAGCCCGAACGTGCTTGATCTCAGGGTGATCGATGAGATCATGGCCTCGCATCGTGAAACGGGATTTCGCCTCCGTGATCTCCTGGCCGACCTTGCGACCTCCCCGATCTTTCTCGATCACCGAACCATCGACTCTTTGAAAAAATGACCTCATCCTCCTTCAGCCGTCGCTCCGTCCTCCGTGGCTTCGGTGCGACCCTCGCCCTACCCGCTCTTGAGATCATGACCGGGAAAACACAGGCCGCAACGCGCGGCGGGACCGACCCTGGCAGGTTGGCTTGCTTTTACATTCCGGGCGCGATCAATCATTATAACTGGTTCCCGAAGGAGACGGGCTTCGACTACACTGCGGGGACCACACACGAGCCGCTGAAAGATCACCGCGAGCGTTATTCCATCCTCTCCGGCCTGTCCCACATCGAGGGGCGCATCAGCGGGCACAAACATCCCTATAATTTTCTCACCGGTCATAATATTGCGGAGACCCCCGGAGTGCTCACCAACTCCGTTTCGTTCGACCAAGTGGCAGCGAAGCATCTCGGCCCGACTTATCTACCCTCCCTCGCTCTTTCCTGGAATTCTGGAGTGGGTGCCACCACGCTTTCGCGGAATTCCCTCGGCGTCGATATCCCGGCCACGAGCGACTACCGGCGCGTTTTTGAAAATCTTTTCCCGCCCGCCGATGCCTCCCAGCTTAGGGGTGCTCGCGAGAGGATCGCGCTCAACCGGAGCATTCTCGACACCGCAGGCGGAGATGTTCGAGCCTTGAAGAGGAAGCTCGGAGTCGCTGACCGTGATCGTATCGAGCAATACCTGCAATCGATCCGTGAAGTCGAGAAGCGGCTCGATGATCGCGATGCCATTCTCAAACACGGGAGGCCGGATTTTGATGAGGAAAACGTGCGGCTCGTTCCGGCGGGAAAAAACAGCATGCAGGAACATCTCGAACTGATGATGGACCTCGTTGCGCTCGCTTTCCAAACCGACATGACCCGCGTCGTGACCCACTGCTTGGGAGGGGAGGCCGGACCGAACTATAGCGAATATCCCGAATGGGCCAAGGAGACCGGAGCGCCCACCCGGGGAACCCACGACTATCATCACAAGGGCTCGGGGAACCGGGGGGGCGACAATCCCGACACGATGCTTATCGGAAAAAGAGACCGCCTTTTCATGACGTGCCTTGCACGTTTGATGGACAAGCTGGAGTCGATCAAGGCGAGCGATGGATCGCTCCTCGACCACACCACCCTCATGATGGGGGGATCGCAAATCAGCAGCCACTCCGGAAGCAGTTTCCCTATGCTGCTGGCTGGCGGGAAAAAGCTCGGCTTCAAACACGGGCAGCATGTCCGTTGGGAAAAGGACGAGCGTTCGGCGTCCGATCTTTACCTCACCATCTTGCAGCAGCTCCGTTGTCCGGTGGAAAAGTTCAAGGAAAGCAAGGGAGATCTTTCGGAGATCCTGGCATGATGGTTCCGCGTCATCTCGTTCTGTCACTCATGCTGGCGTGCCTTCCGTCGGTAGAGGCTGCAGAACCGGATCAAAGGTGGAAGTGTGAGAATCAATGGATCATCGCCCTCGATACCAGCCCCGATGGAAAATGGCTCGCTGCCGGAAGCGACGATGGCTCGGTGACGATCCGCACCCTCGCGGACGAAGCCGCGCCGCCCGCTCTTGTAAAACGCTTTTCCGTTCCGGTCACCGCCCTCGTTTTTTTGCCGGATGGCAAGAGCGTGGTGATTGGAACCTGGGATGGCACCTTGGTGACCTGTGAACTGCCCGGGGGAAAAGTGATCCAAAAATTCGAAGAGCATCGCGAGACCATTACCACTCTTGCTCTTTCTCCCTGCGGAAAATTTCTCGCATCGGGGAGTGCGGACGATCGCCTCATCGTGTGGGACCTCGCAGACGGGGAGGATCTTCTCACGATGCATCAGGGAAATGAATATGATGTCACCACGCTCGCCTTTTCGCCGGATGGAGAAAGCATCGCGACGGGCGACGGCGAGAACCAACTCAAGATTTGGGATGCCTCGACCGGGGAGGCTGTCGAGACTTTGAAGGGGCACCAAAAACCGGTGAGCGCAGTGATTTATGATCCCGGAGGACGCCTCATTTCCGGGAGCTGGGACCGGACCATCCGAGTTCGGGGAAAGGAAAACACAGTCACCTTGGCGGGCCACGCCGGCGAGATCACCGACCTCGCAATCGATCGGAAAGGAACCCGGCTTTTTTCAGGGAGCGAAGACCGAACGGTCAAAATTTGGAATCTTAAAAGCGCGAAGATCGCCCGGACTTTGACCGGCGCTTCCGCAAGCATCCGCTGCCTCGTGGTCACTCCCGACGGTCGTTCCGTGGTCGCGGGAACGAAGGGTGGCATCCTGCGGTGGAACTTGAAATGATCCGTCCTACGGGAACTTCCAATTAGCTTTCGAGGTGGCGTTCCTGTTTGCGTCGTTGCGGACTGACAGAACTGGAGATCACTGACTCAACCCTTATTTTTCGGCGTTGCCTCCCAGCCGTCCACCAACAATTCGCCGTTGACTCCGCAGGCGAACTTGAGTTTTTTTTCGGGGCCGATTTTGGCTCCGGTCATCTTGTTTTGATAGCGGGAGGTGTCGCTGATGTTGACCAGCTTGTTGTTCTCCACCTTGGACTTACCGCTTTCGTCGTTTCGAAAAAGAGGTCGTTCCTGGCCGAGGCATTCGATGATGTTGCTGTCAAAAACGAAGGTCTTAAAATCGCTCTTGGAGTGAAAGCCGAAGAGGCCTTCTTTCCTCGGGGTGGGAGTGGTGCGGGTGATGACATGATTGTTGCGGACGGTGAGGTTTGCGTAGGGTCCGTTGAGCCACATCACGCCGCGGCCAGGGTTGTTGATGAGGTTGTTGTGAAAAACGGTGGGACCTTCGGAGGTGTGGTTGCCGAACTCGGAGATCAGGTTGTTTCCGTCCGCCTTGACCACGTCGAAGTCGAAAAGGTTATTGTCAATTTCCGCGCCATTACGGGAGTATTCGATCGCGTAGCCGTGGGTGAAGTAATTGTGATGGATGTGGAAGGTGTAGCCATCTTTGGGAACCGGACCGCCGGAGTGTTTCGGGATGGAAATAGTGCCGTGGCAGATGTTGTGATCGATCTCGACGTCTTCGTCGTTTTCAAAAGCAAACTCGATCGAGAAGTTGGTTTCGATGGTGTTGTGATGAATATGAACCCGCTTGGCTTGTCGTCCCTTGATTCCGTAGTAGTGGAGGTTGGGTTCTAGTTTAGTATCGAGGAAGCGGTTGTTGAAGATCTCGCTGTCCTTAAGCCAGAAGGTGAAGATACCCCCGCCCGTGATACCGCCTTTGGCTCCGGGTTTGCCATCCTCCCATCGTTGACCGGCGTCAATGAAGAGGCAGTCGTGGAGCTTGAGTTCGCGGGTATCGTAGGAACGGAATCCGCTATACATAAAGTCCTCGATTTTGAGGTGGTGGAAGTGGAGTTTTTGATTTCCCCATCCGAAGATCGCGCCGTGCAGTTTTGGGCCAGTAAGGGTGAGGTCTGAGATCG
>Ga0209702_10004899_pt1 | contig 18856 bp, 16 predicted proteins | sample FRY01_FD_187210 | JGI IMG/M metagenome (GOLD analysis project Ga0209702, IMG submission 187210) | Freshwater microbial communities from Lake Fryxell liftoff mats and glacier meltwater in Antarctica - FRY-01 (SPAdes) (version 2) | ecosystem: Environmental > Aquatic > Freshwater > Ice > Glacier...
CTCGCAATTGCGAGAGCGTTGGTCTCCGAACCTAAACTGATCATTTTTGACGAGCCCACCGAGGGCATTCAGCCCTCCATCATCAAGGATATTGGTCGCGTAATCAACTTGTTACGCAATCGCGGAGACATTGCCATCCTCTTGTGCGAACAGTATTTTGACTTCGCCAGAGAGCTGGCTGATCGTTTTGTTGTGCTGTCCCGAGGTGAGGTCGTTGCGACGGGTGATCGCTCAGAGATGGATAGCGAGGATGTTCGCAGGTATCTGTCCGTCTAGGGCGGTTCGCGTTCAACTCAGTCCACAAATACCCCAAAACTAGCGTTTCTACTGACATAGCCCAGATACATTCCCCTACAATGTGATTCGTTTTAATAGAATCTCAACGCGAACAAAAAATACCGCGAGGCAAGAATATGTGGGACGTAGTGATAGTCGGGGGTGGCAATGCCGCCCTTTGCAGTGCTTTGATGGCCCGTGAGGCTGGCGCCACAGTACTGATTCTCGAGTCGTCACCCAAAGAGTGGCGTGGTGGTAACTCACAGCACACGCGTAACTTGCGCTGCATGCATGATGCACCGCAAGACGTTCTCGTTGACGCCTATCCAGAAGAAGAATTCTGGCAAGACTTGCTTAAAGTCACTGGTGGCATCACCAATGAAAAGCTTGCCAGAATGGTGATTCGCGAATCCGCGACCTGTCGCCCCTGGATGGAAAAGCATGGCGTTCGCTTTCAGCCTTCGCTGTCTGGCACGCTACACGTGGCCCGTACCAACGCCTTTTTTATGGGCGGCGGCAAAGCCTTAGTCAATGCTTACTACCGCAGCGCTCAAAATCTTGGCGTCGATATTTTGTATGACTCCCCCGTCGATGACCTGGAAATTAAAGACGGCAAATTCATTGCCGCCAAGGTTGGAAACAAGCGTTACGAAGGCCATACGGTTGTTTTAGCCTGCGGCGGCTTTGAGTCCGACAGGACTTGGCTGCGCGAAGCTTGGGGTCAAAACGAGCGTGGCGAGTGGCCAGCCGATAACTTTCTGATCCGAGGCACGCGCTTCAACATGGGCGTTGTCCTCAAAGTCATGATGCGAGAGGGTGCGGACACCATGGGTGATATCACCCAAGCCCACTGTGTCGCCATCGATGCCCGCGCACCGCTTTATGACGGTGGAATCTGCACCCGTATTGACTGCGTATCACTGGGCATTGTTGTCAACCGAGAGGCCAAACGCTTTTACGACGAGGGCGAGGACTTTTGGCCCAAGCGCTATGCGCTCTGGGGCCGCTTGGTCGCCATGCAGCCCGGCCAAATTGCCTATTCGATTATTGACGCTAAATCCGTTGGTAATTTTATGCCGCCCGTATTTCCAGGCGTAAAAGCTGACACCCTTCCTGACCTTGCAAAGAAGCTAGAGCTTGATGTCGATACCTTTATGGAAACTGTGAATAGCTTCAATGCAGCTTGCAGGGTGGGCACGTTTGACCACACCGTTCAAGACGATTGTCACACCGAGGGCATCACGCCCGAGAAAACACACTGGGCTCGACCCATCGACAAAGGCCCTTTCTTGGGCTACGCGGTCAAGCCAGGCGTGACGTTTACCTACTTCGGTCTTACGACTGACGATAAAGCCAGTGTGTTTTTTGATGGCAAAGCCAGCCCCAATATGTTTGCTGCCGGAGAAATCAACGCCGGTAACGTTTTAGGCAAGGGTTATACCGCCGGTGTCGGCATGTCCATTGGCACTGCATTCGGTCGGATCGCTGGCACACAGGCGGCACAGGCAGCCAAGACAATGAAAGAAGGAGCAGTACAGCATGCAACCGCTTGAATCACTGACCCGCGAAGCCCAGAATCTGGCGGGCGCGTCTGAGCACTCAGTCACTTGGCATAAAAAAGGCCTGACAGAAAACGAAACAGAGGTCGCGCGCCAGATGCAAATCTGTAACGCCTGCCGTTATTGCGAGGGTTTCTGTGCGGTGTTCCCCGCGATGACTCTGCGCCTGAATTTCGATAACAAGGCAGATCTGAACTATTTGGCGAACCTCTGCCATAACTGTGGCGCCTGTCTGCACGCCTGTCAGTACGCCCCCCCTCACGAATTCATGGTCAATGTTCCTCAAGCCATGGCAAAAGTTCGCATGGAGACCTACACGGACTTTGCGTGGCCTGCTTCAATGGGAGCCTTGTATAAGCGCAATGGTTTGACCCTGTCAATGGCGACCGCATTCGGTCTAGCCTTGTTTCTGGTGTTGGCGCTGATTTCTCAGGGCACGCTCTGGCATGAACCTCTTGCTGGTAACTTTTATGCGGTATTCCCACACAACACACTCGTCGTCCTATTTGGCTCGGTCTTCGGATTTTCAATCCTAGCTCTTTTGATAGGACTCGTTCGATTCTGGCGTGAAATTACGCCTGGGCAAGTCAGCGCCGTCGCCGTAGGCGAAGCAGCGCATTACGCACTGAAGCTCAAGTATCTAGACGGCGGCCATGGTGAGGGATGTAACGACGAAGACGACAAATTCACCTTGCGACGCCGTATTTATCACCACTTCACCTTTTACGGCTTCATGCTGTGCTTCGCGGCAACCTCGGTCGCTACGATTTATCACTATGTATTTGGCTGGCAAGCGCCATATGGTTACACGAGCCTGCCTGTGATACTTGGCACCGTTGGAGGAATCGGACTTTTGATTGGACCCGTCGGATTGTTTTACCTGAATAAGAGACGCTCCCCCCTTCACGGAGACAAAGCTCAGCAACCGATGGACCGTGGCTTTATCGCCCTGCTATTCTGGACAAGCTTAACTGGGTTGGCTTTATTGATTTGGCGCGACACAAGCGCAATGGCTTTGCTCCTGGCCATCCATCTTGGTGTCGTCATGGCTTTGTTCCTGACCATGCCCTACGGCAAGTTCGCACACGGCTTCTACCGCTGTGCAGCACTTCTTAAGTCCTCTATTGAAAAGCGTATGCCTAATAAGCTCTCGCTTGGTTCTGACTAAGTTCGCTTAAAAGTAAAAATCGCGGCGTGGATCTTTAAATCCATGCCGCGATTCATTTGTCAGGCTTCAGAAATCATTTCAGCACAGTCAATCAGTACTTAAACGGCGACCTCTAGCGACTTTCAAAACCCGGCCGTCTTAGAACCCAACATACGCTTCAAACCTAGCCACTGTTGAGATAAGAAGCTACGTCCATAATCTCTACTCCCACCCTCGGGCTCCTGGTCATGGATGCCAGTCTTGGCATAGCCTGTGTTGTAACTCGCCGTGCCAAACAAAATATCCCAAACTGGAAATAGCACTGCAAAATTGTGACCACGCGCCGGTCCCGCTGTCGATTCGTTGTACTCGATCGAATGGTGATAGCGGTGAAACTTTGGACTCACTAGCAAGCGCTCACCAATTTTTCCAAAAGACATGCGGATATTGGCATGTGAATAACTTTCAACTAACTGCGTTAAAACGACAATCAATACAAACTGTCCAGGTGGTACGCCAATCATTTTCGCCACCAAGACAAAGACCGTACTTCGCAGCACACTATCCAACAAATGATTGCGGTTATCACTCCACATCGTCATTTGTCGCTGACTATGATGCACCGCATGCAGACTCCATAACCAAGAAAAACGATGCTGTGCGCGGTGATAAAAGTAATCAACCAAATCGAATATTAAGATGTAAATAATCAGACTCACCCAGGCGATATCCGTCACGCCAGGCCATAGCTGATCAATATGGAAAGTCGAAATGCCATGCAGGCTCGCCTGTCCGAACAACATGTCCCAGACGGGCTGTATCGAGAAAAACAAAACCAGTCTAAATAAGCCAAGACGATGAATCAGTGTGTACAGGATATCGATGCGAATCTGTTGACGATCAACAACGGGCTCGACAGGACGTAACCGTTGCAACGCGCCAAAGACCACCACAATCAATATGATTTGCAACACGCCGATCAGCAGCCACATGGTGCCATCATAGGCGTCTTCGATAATGCCGCTGAGCCCAAGATTAAAAAACAACGGTTGGACAATCAGTTCAAACAGCCACTGCTGCGCGCCGTCAAAGAGTTCAGTTGCAGTATTCATCATTATTGCTTCAACTCAGGTGGTTGCACCAAGGCGCGATAGGCCGGATGTGTGTCGATCGTGGCAAAACAAAATCCTTTTTTCTTAAGCTCTATGATCAATGGCTCAAGCACTGCGGGTGCCCAGGGATCTTTGCGCGACCAAATACCGAGGTGTGCGAGCAAAATATCGCCTGTACGAATGTTGCGCAATGCACGGTCAAGCAATACCTGATTAGGATACTGCTCACTTGACAATTCATCCCCCAAAAAGCCTGCTGGCGACCAGCCTACATGGGTATAACCACATTCAGCGGCCACCTTCAACAGCGCGGGCGAAGTGCGGCCTCCCGCAGCCCTAAAAAGCGGCAGCATCTGTTTGCCAGTCATCTCGTTAAAACGTGCCACAGGACGAGCCAACTCACGGCAATAGTCGCCTGCACTCCAAATTTGCGATTTACCCTCTTGAGGACCCGCACTTGCTCTGACGCGAAATTTCCCCTCAGGCAGATCAGCCTGCCAATACACGTGGTCGTAAGTATGTGACGCAAAAACGTGTCCCTGCTCACTGAGCTTTTTCCACCAAGGCGCCCAAACGTCATCCAGACTAGTGCCGCCCGTGCGCGTACGCTCGTTTGCCAGGAAGAATGTCGCGCGAACATTTTGACGCTGAAGAACGTCCTCAACCAACGGTGCAATCTCCATATGCCCAGTATCAAACGTTAAATATAGCGGTCGCTCGCAAGGCTCTGGTTGAGCCACGGCGGGAAGTCTTTCCCCAATAGGCGGAGCTATTGGCTGGGTGGTTCCGTGCGCGCTCGGCACGAGAGCGATTGCAGCGCAAGCGCTCAGCATCGCCCCTGCAAACCTAAGCGCGAACCTAATCGCGGCTCGCATGATTCAGCGTCCAGACGCCATGCGGAGATTTTCCGACAGGGATCTGTTTGACCACGGCCTTCTTTTCCAAATCGATCACTGCGAGCTTACCTGCCCAACGTGTCGTCACAAGCAATGTCTTGCCATCCGCCATCATCTCCATACAATCTGGACCTGCAGCTGTGCGATAGGTATCGACGACTTTTAGCGTCTTCCAGTCAATGCGGCTGACGGTGTTTGCGCTACGGTTACTAACGAACACATGGCGTTTATCACCCTGCGAACGAAACGCATGTGCACCTTTGCCTGTCGGAATACGCGTCTTGAGTACCGCCTTGCCGCTCGACAAATCGTAGGCCTCGACTTCAGCGGCGCCTGTCAATCCAATCAGTAGCGTTTTATCATCGGGTGTCAGGTAAAGATCCGCAGGCGTTTTGCCAACCTTGATGGTCCAGAGTCGCTTTTGTGTTTCAAGCTCAATCGCCGTCAGCTCATGACTATCCTGTAGCGTGATGTAAGCAATTTTGCTTTTGCTATCAATGGCGATATGGCTCGGTGTTTTGCCCGCAGCGATACGCTTGATGAGGTGTAGTTTGAACTCTTCCCCCGTACGCTCCCATCGATAAATATCGACGTGATTCAGGCGATTAGCCGCTGTCACGAACCACTTCATGTCGGGAGAAAACCGCAAGTGATAGGGATCAAGGATCCCGGTCATCGTGCGCTGTACTGCAGCCGTCCTAGGATCAAGAAACGTAATCGAGTCGCCCTCGGCATTGGCCACCATCACCGACTTTTCATCCGGTGTGAGATACAGGTGGTGCGGCTCTTTACCCACCGGCACACGTTTGATCTCAGTCATGGTGACCGGATCGATCACACTCACATCTGCATTCAGCGAGTTCAACACGAGAATCGGCGCATTTGCATTCGCATTCGCCTTCGCATTCGCATTCGCTTGGGCTGCCAGCGCGAGAGACGAAGTGCCAAAAAACACCGCTGCGACCAACGCACAGCGCTGCAAGGATCGGCGAGTGAAAAGATCAATATTCATGTGAGGTCGCAGGGGAAAAAGAAGAAAAAAATCTATTCGTATTTTCGCATAGGCACTCGTTAAAGCTTGCATGATTTCAGCAAATAGCTGCCGAATACTCACTGAAACCACAGTGTTATTGTGGTTGATGCACTTTGGCCCCTGGATAAGGCATGCGCATCATCAAAATCGTGCCTGACTCAGATTCTGTACAAAACAAATGTTGATTGTTCGGTCCACCAAATGCGATGTTAGTCACTGCAGAGGAGGTTGGACTTGACCACACAGCAATCGGCTCACCACGGGGGTTAATCAGCCAGACATAACCCAGACCTGGGTTGGCAACGACTAAATTACCTGCTGAGTCCATTGCCAAGCCATCCGGACCGCTCGGACCGTAAGAGGTGAAAAACTGACCGACTTTGGCCACACCGCCATCGGGCATCAACGGCACTCGCCAGACACAGTTGCCGCGGGTGACGCCCACATACATCACACGCTCATCAAGCGATAAAACAACCCCGTTCGGGCTTGGCACATTACTCAGCAATAGATCAAGGTGTCCGGATGGTCGCAACCGATATACGCGACCGGTGGGATCATGCAGGCCTGACTGACCTTGATCCGTAAAATAAAGATTACCCTGCGAATCAAAAGTCAAATCATTTAAACCTTTGAAACCCTCAGTATTACGCCTTTTGAGATAGGGCGAAATCTCACCCGACTGGATATTGAGACACATCAAGCCATTTTTATAGTCGGTAATCAGTAGCTCCGTCTTGGACAAAAATTTCATCCCATTGGGCTCGCCGTCATACTCAATGATCTGCGTCCAGCTTCCTTTTGGATCAATACGAAACACACGCCCGAAAATAATGTCTGTGACATAGAGATTGCCCTCGCCGTCAAAGACCGGGCCTTCGAGAAAGGAGTCCATCGCCACGCCACCGCGATTCACGCGGGCCCACTCGGACTGCACACCCGTGCGTCTCAAGTGAGCAGGCATTTCAGAAAAGACTTCTGCGGTCTTGAACTCAGGGGTGTGCTTTAGAAACATGAGCAATCTCTCAAAATAAATCAAACCATTAAAAATGACTCCGCACTTAATTCTGACAGCTTTGCAGAGAAAATCACTAAAATAGCCTCTTAAAGGAGGCACTATGCGCCCACTTGATCGTATTGACCTCAAAATCCTCGACGTCCTGCAACGTGACGGTCGCATCTCGATGACCGATCTGGCCGAACGCGTCAACTTGTCTGCGACGCCCTGCTCCGAACGGGTGCGTCGAATGGAGCGGGACGGTGTCATCATGGGCTACTACGCTCGGGTCAATCCGTCAGCCTTAGGCAAAAATCTTCTTGTGTTCCTTGAAATCAAGCTTTCGGCCAAGTCCGATGACGTCTTTGAAAAAGTCAAAAAAGAACTTGGCTATGTCCCAGAAGTGATGGAATGCCATTTGGTATCGGGCGACTTTGACTATCTGATCAAAGCGCGCCTGCCTGAAATGAACAAATACCGTCAACTTCTTGGAGAAATTCTCAAACGCCTACCGGCTTCCGCAGAGTCTCGCAGCTACGTGGTCATGGAAGAGATCAAAGAAACCCTCTATCTCGCCGTCGACCGTTAATCGACTTCAAGAAAGCGTTCGCACAAAGTCCCACAACACTTCGTTTTCTGAATTCCCCACGTTAAAGCGGAACCAACTGGAGGGCTGCTCACCCGGGCGAAAATAGGAGCCTGGGGCTAGCCAAATCCCACGTTTGAGCGCCTGCGTTGCCACACTCGCGCTTCGCGCTGCCTCGATAGGCAACTTGGCCCACAAAAACAATCCTGCGCCAGGCTGTTCAAAAATCTCCAGCCCAAGCGATTGCAATCTGGCCGCCACATTTAGGTGAGCGATCCGCAACTTTTCCTTGAGAAACACTAAGTGACGCTCGTAATGTCCCTCGCTCAGCACGTTGGACACAAGGCGCTCCGTGACAAGCGATGAGGTCAGTCCGACTGCCATCTTGGTGCGTGCCAGGTCTGCCAGAACATCACGATGCGCCGCGACATAGCCGACTCGCAGGGTCGGGGCAATCGTTTTTGAAAATCCTGAAATGTAGATCACGCGGCTCAAGCCCTCTTGGCTCGCTAAACAAGGGGCTTCGGGCGGCGCGAGTTCGCGATAAATATCGTCTTCAATCACCCACAAGTCTGCCTGTGCGGCGATCGATAACAACCGCTGCGCATTGGCCATCGACAAAGACGAACCAGAAGGATTTTGTAACACTGTATTGACGAAGATCGCTTTAACTTTCGTCTGTTTTAAGACCTGCTCAAGTTGCTCAAAATCAAGGCCATCCGAGGTGCGTGAGACACCGATGACGCGCAGGCCTGCCAGCTGCAAAATCTGTAGCAAGTTGCAATAGCAGGGATCCTCAACGATCACGGCATCGCCCGGTCTTAATAACGTGCGCACCACGAGATCGAGTGCTTGTGTCGCGCCCTGCGTCAGCAAAATATTCGACGCATCCGCGGGCACCGAGAAACGCCGTAACGACGTGGCGATCTGCTCACGCAGTGACGCCATACCAAACGGATGTCCATACCCACCAAAGCGAGGACCAGGCACTCGACTGAGTGCCCGTAAGGCGTGCTGCAAACCACTTTCATTGATCCAGTCACCCGGAATCCAGCCACAGCCCGCCTTGATTGGGACCGAATGGTCCGCAAATACATCCGAGAGTAGCCAAGCGGCATTGAGGCTTGGTGCGGACCAAACGGGTGATGCGCTTGGCGGTGCTGCATGAAGATCTGCGACACGATAGGCGGAACCTCGGCGCGCATTCAGCCGACCGGCCGTCACAAGACGCTGATAAGCCTCCGCCACCGTGAACGCGCTGAGCCCATGGGCGCTTGCCAGTGCCCGAACAGAGGGCAAGGCGTCCCCCACGCGCAGGCTTCTGCGATCAATGGCGGTGGTGACCGCATCAACGATCTGATCGACAAGCGTGCGATGTGACTGTCGCTCGAGGGTGAAGTGCAGGGTGGCGGACATATTCAAACCAGTACAGTTATCAGGCTTTAGCGCCTTAATTCAATACAGTTTGCCACAAATCACATCAACTGTACTGGCAATTATTTCAGCAGAACCGTTACATTGGTGTATTCGCTCGCTAACTGGAGATTTCCATGAACGCCCTTACCGAAAATGTCAGCCTGTCCAAAGAAGTGGACATGGAAAATTTCTGGATGCCTTTCACTGCTAACAAGCAGTTCAAAGCGGCACCCCGTATCCTGAAAAGTGCCAAAGGCATGTATTTCACGACGATTGATGACAAGAAAGTCCTCGATGCAAGCTCCGGCTTGTGGTGTGTGAATGCAGGACACTGCCGCGACGAAATCACTGAAGCCGTACACAAGCAAATGATGGAGCTGGACTACGCCCCTCCATTCCAGATGGCGCACCCTATCGCATTCGAGGCCGCCAAAGCCATTGCAGCTGTGATGCCTGCAGGTTTAGACCGCATCTTCTTTGCAAACTCCGGCTCTGAGGCTGTTGATACTGCTCTGAAAATCGCACTGGCCTATCACCGCGCCCGTGGCGATGGACAGCGTACCCGTTTAATCGGTCGCGAGCGTGGCTACAGCGGCGTGGGTTTCGGCGGCATTTCAGTCGGTGGCATTTTGGCCAACCGTAAAGCCTACTCGGGTGCACTAATCCCGGGTGTCGATCACATTTCGCACACACACAACTTGGCTGAAATGGCCTACAGCAAAGGCCAGCCTGCTTGGGGCGCGCACCTTGCTGACGACCTTGAGCGCCTGTGCGCACTGCATGATCCCTCGACGATCGCGGCAGTCATCGTTGAGCCCGTTGCCGGCTCGACTGGCGTCTTGGTGCCTCCACAGGGTTACTTGCAGCGCTTGCGCGAGATTTGCACCAAGCACGGCATCCTGTTGATTTTTGATGAAGTCATCACAGGCTTTGGTCGTCTAGGTAAAGCCACTGCCAGCGAACTGCTTGGTGTGACACCTGACATCATTACGATGGCTAAAGCCATGAACAACGCTGCAATCCCGATGTCTGGTGTTGCTGCTAGCCGTCACGTGCACGACGCGATCGTCAACGCCGGCTCCGGCACAGCGATTGAGTTTTTCCACGGGTACACCTACTCCGCGCACCCCGCTGCTGCAGCTGCGTGCTTGGCGACACAGGAAATCTACCGCAAAGAAAAACTATTTGAGCGTTCAGCGAGCCTGGCGCCGAAGTTCGAAAAAGAAATCCACGCGCTGCGTGGCGAGCCTTTCGTTAAAGACATTCGCAACCTCGGTCTGATGGGTGCAGTTGAGCTTGACTCGCGTGATGGCGCACCCGGTGCGCGCGCATACGATGTCTTCCTCAAGTGTATGGAAAAAGGCGTCTTGGCGCGCTTTACAGGCGACATCATGGCGTTCTCACCACCACTGATCGTCAGCGAAGGTCAAATCGAAGAGATCTTCTCGACTGTCAAGAAAGCCTTGCACGAAACCGCCTAACTAGGCCAGCAGCAAACAAAGGGGCGCCTCGAGCGCCCCTTTATAATTTCCCAATATCTATTTTTTGGAATCACTCGTTCGTGAACTGGCAACTGCCCTTCCAATCTGGTCGTCAACCCGTCCTCGCCCGCAACCTCGTTTCAACATCACAACCTCTCGCCTCTCAAGCAGGCGCAGCCGTGTTCGCGCGCGGCGGTAACGCCATCGATGCCGCACTCGCTGCCGCCATTACGTTGACGGTTGTTGAGCCCACTATGAACGGCATTGGCGGTGACGGCTTCGCCATCATTTGGGACGGCAAAGCACTGCATGGCCTAAATGCCTCGGGTCGTGCGCCCGCGGCTTGGTCGCCAGAGCGTTTCAAGGGCATGGCCACCATGCCGCATCGCGGCTGGGAGTCGGTGACCGTTCCTGGCGTCGTGTCGCAATGGGTCGAACTATCGAATAAATTCGGCAATCTGCCTTTCGAAGATTTATTCAAAGACGCGATCCGTCACGCACGCGAAGGCTTTCCTGTCAGCCCCGTGATTGCCCGTCAGTGGAAAGACCAAGCAGCAGAGCTACATGTCCAGCCTGGCTTCAAAGAAGCCTTCATGAAGGACGGTCGCACGCCTACAGCAGGCGAGATTTGGAAATTTGCAGACCAAGCCGATACTCTCGAGGACATTGCGCGCACTAAAGGTGAGTCTTTCTACCGCGGTCGTCTGGCAAAAATGATCGCTGACTTCGCGCGCGCGAATGGTGCAGTCCTCAACGAGGCCGATCTGGCTGCGCACCGTTGCGACTGGGTCGGTACTGTCTCGACCAACTACCAGGGTTACGACGTTCACGAGATCCCTCCAAATGGTCAAGGCCTGACCGCCCTGCTTGCACTGAATCTGATCGAGCACCTGCCTTACGAACAACCAAGCCCGGTTCAGCCGAGCGTATGCACCTCGAAGTCGAATGTATGCGCGCAGCATTTGCTGACTTGTTTGAGCACGTCGCTGATCCTGAGTTCATGAAAGTGACGGCGAAAGACCTACTCAGCAAATCGTACGCAAAAGAGCGTGCCAAGCTCATCGATCCCAAGAAAGCAGGCTCATACGGCCCAGGTCAGCCACCGTCGGGCGGCACGATCTACTTGTGTACTGCTGATGCCGAAGGACGGATGGTTTCCTACATACAGTCGAACTTCAAAGGCTTCGGCTCTGGTGTGGTGGTCCCCAAGACCGGTATCGCCCTGCAAAACCGCGGCTGGGGCTTTGTCACAACACCCGGACATCCCAATCTGGTGGGCGGCGGCAAGCGTCCGATGCACACCATCATCCCCGCCTTCATTACACGCGAAGGCAAGCCCTCGATGGCATTTGGTGTGATGGGTGGCAACATGCAAGCTCAAGGCCACATGCAAATGGTGTTGCGTCATATCTCCGAAGGCTACAACCCCCAGGCATGCTCAGACGCACCGCGCTGGCGCATCAACGATGCCGGTGAGCTGACGGTTGAAGCGAGTGTCAGCCCTGCTGTGGTCGACGCGCTGCGTGCGATGGGTCACACCCCCATTGTTGCACCAGCAGACAGCCTGGATTTTGGTAGTGCACAACTTGTCTCTCGCTTAGCTGGCGAACAGGCACCTTATGCCTACGTAGCAGGCTCTGACCATCGCCGTGACGGCCAAGCCGTCGGTAGCTAACGCACTCAAGCTCTGCTGAACTCAGAAGCCCCGCATTGCAAAAATACGGGGCTTTTTCACCATCACTCACATCGTCCATGACCAATACAAATAACGACCACGGCAACATCGACCAGCACGTTCAACAACTTTTAAATGAGCTCGATTGTCCTTACAAATTCCATGAAGTCAGAGCATCCTTTATGGGCGCGATTGCGAGCCCCTTTGTCGTAGATCCTGTGTTTGAATTGAATGCGCTTTGGGATGGTGCGTTTCCCAATCTCGATTCTGATGCAAAGTTGGATGAGGTCACAAAAGTTTTTCTACAAGACTTTTGGTCCGCGCTCGCAGTTCATGCCGATGCAGAACAACCCTTTTCGCTCACCATCCTCAGCAAGGCAACTTCACCGCAAGATCTTAAAGAGCAAGCGCAACTGAGGGGCGAAGAAATCGATGCCTTTTTAAACGGTTTTTATCAAGATCAAGAAAATCTCGAGCTGGATCAAGACCTCGGTGAAAGCCTCGATATCCTCGATGAGCTGTTACAAATGTACACCGACCTTGTCAATACCGATGAGAGCTTGGCACTCAGCTCGGCAGAGCTGTCCGACCTATTCGACAATATGCTCAAGATGACGGATATGGCAGAGATGGAGATCAATAATATTATTGCGAGCTGCGCCTAAAGCGTGGAGGGTGGCAATGTGCGACTTGCACTAAGGGGCTAATTGCTTATCCATTGCTTTGCTGATCTGGATCAAGACCTCTGCCCAATCGCCTGATTCTCCCTGTCTAAATAGTCGCACTGATTCATACCAATCTGTATCAGTGCGATTGATCTGCCATCGCCAATCTGGCAGATGTGGGAGCAATATCCATGTCGGCAGTCCAAGCGAAGCAGCTAGATGCGCGACGCTCGTATCCACACTAATCACTAAATCCATCTGCTGACAAAACGCAGCAGTGTCAGAAAAATCTACAATATTTTGACTGAATGTCCGAATCTGTTGGCACGTTCTCAGCACAGCCTCATCGTGACTGCGGATGTCCTTTTGTAACGAATAAAAATCATACCGATCAGATAAAAGTTTGACTAACGCCGCAAGCGTGATGCTTCGATTGTGGTCATTCAGATGCGTGGCCCGACCGCTCCACACTAAACCAACTCTCGGCTTAGTTTTTGGTCCGAGCAATTGCTGCCATTGATCGATTTTGTCCTGCTGTACAGACAGCACATGATCCAGCTTGGGAGGCAATTGACAATATTTTTCCAACGCAAATGGAGCACTTAACAATGGCAAATGAAAATCAAAGTCCGGCAAGGGATCGGCACTTGAGATCACAAGCACATTTGGTAAATTAAGCTGAAAAATCGAGACAAGCTCTGGCTGTACTCTAAAGATAATCTCCGTCTTCGGAAACAGTTTTTTAATAAGTGTCACATATCTTGAAAACTGAATCGTATCCCCAAAACCTTGTTCGGCATGTATCAACAGTCGGCATGCCTTTGCGACCTTAGGTGACTTAGGCGCCTGCCATCGCGGCCCATTCACTCCGTGTGAGAGTGCACCATCTTGCCAGCGCCACTCATAATCCTTCCAACCCATTGAGAGGTTACCTAGCAATAGATTCTGTTGCGCTCGATTCGTACGTGCGCCGGGATGATTCGTATCAATTTTCAAGACTTGATTGAACTGCTCCATCGCCTCATCAAATCTAAAACGATCTCTGAGCGCAACCCCTAAATTCAAGCGCGCGGGCAGTGAGTCTGGCTTGAGTTCTAGCGCACGTTGATAGGCAGCAATTTCTTCGTCTAGTTGTCCGAGCAGGCCACAGACCTGCCCTGTCTGAAAGTGCAATTCTGGATGCGTTGGAAAGACTTTGACAACAAGGCGAAGATGAGCAAGCGCTTCATCGTGCCTCTTGAGATCAATCAAAACACCCGTCTTGAAATTGAGCGCTTCATAATCATTACTAACAAGCGCTAAGCCTTGATTAATCCAAGCCAGTGCATCGTCATCGCGTTTTGCGAGCTTACATAGATACGTCAGGTGCACGTAGAGCTCAATCGTTTTTGGGAGCACCTTCTCCGCTTGCACGAGATACTGAATCGCCTCATCGTAGGCGTTCTGTTTCGCCGCCACATAGGCTAGCCCCTGAAGCGCCACGCCGTGTTCAGGGGCGCGCGCATGAACCTCAGCAAAGATCTCTCGCGCTTCAATTAGCTTGCCCGCTTTAAATAACGCCTGTGCTTGTTCAAGCTGGTGATTAATGTTGTTCATTGTTGGGATTAGATGGAGATCGACGTGTACAAATGGGGCGGCAACCTGAAAGCTTGCTATAAATGCCACTTTACTCATGTTACTGATATGATTGATGAATATGGAGAATGACTCTATTTTTTGAATAATAATCAGATAGCCTTATTCATGTCCTTGCCACTATTTTAGCTTACGACTGCTGTGCATCTTCGAGTGCATTATTTTTAGAAAATAAATACGGCCAACTAAAACTGAAATCACATATAAATTTCCATGCTAATCAAAAAAAATATTATAAAAAATAAATATATTATTTTCTCATGGACCTGGCTATTCTTTATCTCAACCTTAACAGTTAATAAATATGCACCTGAATGGCTGAATGCTGATATCTTAATAAATTCAGTCATGTCACTTCAAAAAGTGACACTATATTACTGGGGACAAAATAGACTAGTGAACGTGATGCCATTCATTTTCTCTGGTATCACTGAGCCTTCCATCAACCTCTTCGCTACAATACTGTTTACGTCTTTATGTTTTTATTTCTTACTTTACTATTTTTCTCGAATAACTGTAGAAATGTTGTATGGAAGAAAAAATGATCTGGTTTCGTTAAAAGTATTTATACTTGTTTCCGCATCATATTTATTTATTTTTAAACCTTTTGCTATTTTTGAAATTTCAATAGGTCACATAGAGTACTCTTTGCCAGTATTACTATTGACCTTTGCTTCATTAAGCCTTCTGCGCCCCCAAAATAGCAGATTTAACTTGCCGCTATTATTGTTTGGGGCCGCAATGATTTTTACTGCGACCGGCCTCAACCCTTCAACGCTAATACCGGCAGTTTTTATAGCCGCCCTATCCATCGCTTATAAGAAAAAAATTGGGGCGAATGAAATCTTCCTAATTGGAGCATCCCTATTATCATTTTTAATATGGGACTTCGAATCAAAGAAGTTCGGCAGCATGCCCTATAACGAGTTTAAATTTGAAATTTTGATCTCAAGTCTTGAAAAGGTTTTTGACGGCCTTTTAAAAGTAATTAATTTACCACTACTCTTAATCTTAGCTGCAGCTGCCTCGATATTTAATATTATTAATTTAATGTATTTTAAAGATAAGTTTATTTATGATCAAAAACTTCTTTTGATTTGTTCAAGCGCTTTGATTTTATTTACCGCATCTTGGTTTCTTGTTTTTTCAGGAAGCAGATGGGTAGAGATGAGTTTATTTGTTTGGCGTTATTTTATTTATGCAATATTTGCACTATTTTTTCTTTTATCCATTTACATCACCTATTTTATTTCAAAGCTAGATAATAAGATAAGTTGGGCGCTAACTGGTTTAATTATGGTTATAACCTGTATTTTTTTGATTGCCCCGGTTTCGAAATTTAATCAATACAAGGTTTTTCAGACTGCTGACGCACTAACTGCTTCAGGCGATCATCTTTATGCTGGTAATTATTGGGTTGTATGGCCTTCAGTTTTACGAGATATGATGCAAGGCTATTCTTCATATGGATTAACCTTTAGAGGCGATGCTAATCGCGTTATGGCCAGAAATTATGTAATGATGAAAATCAAAGCAAATGGGCATGTGATTGTATTTTGTCTAAATGACACAGTTGAAAACTGTATTAGTCAAGTCAACTCAATCGTCGGCCCACTCAATACTTTGAACGTTATTTACATAAAAGAAGGTGTTGACCGAATTGTTTTTTCCGATTTTGATAAAAGTGCGCCAACTCATTCGGAGGTAAATAAATGAAGGCAATTGTTTGCGACCAATTTGGAGCGCCACGAGAGGTTGCTAGAGTCGCAGAGATTGATGATCCATCTCCACCCAAAGACAATGAAGTGACCGTCCAAGTCGCCTACGCAACGGTCAGCCATGCGATCGATCTGCTGATCAGAGGAAAGTATCAGTCAGACCCTCCTTTGCCTTTTACCCCAGGAACAGAGTTTGTCGGGACTATCTTAGCGTGTGGTCAACATGTTCGACACATTAAGACGGGCGATAGAGTCATGGGGGTTGCACGATGGGGATGTTATGCCCATCAAATTAACGTATCTCATCACACCGTCTACCCAATACTGCAAGGCCTTGAATGGCTACGCGCATTGCCCTTGACACTCTCCTATGGGACAGCCTATACAGCCTTGTTTTGGAAGGCCAATCTACAACCGTCTCACTCTGTACTAGTTCTTGGTGCGGGATCAGGTGTTGGACTCGCTGCGGTTGAGCTTGCGAGCGCATCAGGCGCCACTGTCATTGCGTGTGCAAGTACGGAACAAAAACGCGCACTTGCTGCGGCACAGGGTGCTCAACTCGTCCTAGAACCGAACATTGATTTAATTAAAAAATCCAAAGCATTCACAAAGGGCGGCGTTGATGTGATCATTGATCCGGTCGGAGCTGAGCTCATGGAAATCGCTCTAGGTGCTGCGGCACAAGGCGCTCAAATTTTGAGCATCGGATTTGCAGCCGGAAGGCCGCCCATTCTTCCGCAGAACATCATGTTGGTCAAAAATTTGACGCTTCATGGCTTCTACTTTGGACGTTACATCGGCTGGACTCCAAGCGATGAAAGAATTGCGTACGAGCCACAGATGCGGCGCATGATGCAAACACTTCAGAGGTTAACCTTGGAGGGCAAAATTTCCCCAACGACCAGCCGTGTTTATGAGATGAGTGAATTACCCGAGGCATTAGATGATCTGCACGCTCGGCAGGTATTACACAAAATAGCAATAAAACTTACTGGAGACTAATCATGACCTATACAAAAAAACGTGTATTGTTATCAATGACAGCACTGACACTCACCATGGGATTCGCTGTTGGTCCGGCAACCGCCCAAAGCTCGCTCAAGTATCCAGAGCGAACAATTCGATTAGTCATTCCGTATCCACCTGGAGGGCCGACTGATCTGACAGCACGTGTGGTTGCAGCCGAAATTGGGAAAACCATTGGTCAACCCGTTGTGATTGACAATCGGGCCGGTGCAAGCGGAATGATAGGGTCTGAGGCCGTTGCTCGAGCAGAACCCGATGGCTACACGCTGCTTGGGAACGCGTCCATTCATGTTATCAATCCTAGCGTTTACAAAAAGATGGCCTTCGACGCTATTCAAGATTTTGTACCGATCTCCCAATTAGCTCAAGTCCCACTCGTCTTAGTTGTGCCTGCCAATTCACCGATTAAAAGTGTGAGTGACTTGGTCGCTTATGCAAAACAAAAGGGGGGGAAACTTAATTTTGGTTCTTCTGGTGCAGCCTCTGCACAACATCTTGCAGGAGAGTCATTCAAGCGCGCGGCCGGCATTGAAATGCAGCACATTGCTTATAAAGGAAGTGCGCCTGCATTACAGGATTTAGCTGGTGGTCAAATTGATCTCATGTTCGACTCGATGCCCTCGGCAACCCCACTTATTAATGCTGGCAAACTTCGCCCAATCGCAGTGACAACACTCTCAAGAGCGAAAGCACGCCCGGACCTCCCCACCATCGCAGAGAGTGGTTACCCAAACTTTGATATCAGTACATGGTATGGCTATTGGGCTCCAAAAGGCACGCCGCCCGCTATTGTTGAGCTGCTGGCAAAGCACGTTCAAACGGCGCTCAAAAATCCACAAGTAATTGAAACATACCAAAAAATGGGAGCTGAGCCCGTCGGGTCATCACCCGCTGAATTTGCGGCTTACAACAAAAGTGAAACTAAAAAATGGGCCGACTTAGTCAAGGCTTCAGGTGCCACGCTTGACTAGCAAGTAGATGTCAGAGGACCTCTGTTGCAGAGGTCCAAATCGGCTCCACTCTTTGAGTTGTGCGATCATCTTGTTTTTGTATGCTTCATGAACTTGCATGTTGAACCCCTTTGTCTTTCAGTTAAAAATAAATCCTGAAATTGTTTTAACCAGCAAACTAGAGTCTGCCCATCAACAACAATACGATCAGCACAATCAACACTAACCCCAAGCCACCACTTGGAAAATATCCCCAGCTTTGACTATGTGGCCACGTTGGCAACACACCGATCAACATCAGAATCACAATGATTAACAGTATTGAGCCTAAAGATATTTCAGTTCTCCTTTAATGACATCCACGCGATGCGCGTAAATCCATAAAATTTAATGTGTGGTTTATGTCGGTACCAGTAAAAACTTTTTTATTAATACTTAGTAAAACCATTACCATCGACACGCACACGATCACCAATGCGTAGATTCATGATGTTGCTTTCTGTAAATGTCACGTAATTTCCATCATCCATACGAATCGAAACACGAAAGGTTTCGTTTGGGTTACGCGTACGTTGTTCGATCTGATTGCCTGCGTAAGCACCACCGGCCGCACCCACCACTGTGGCGATAGTTTTGCCAGTGCCGCCACCAATTTGATTGCCGATCAGCCCCCTGTGTGTCAAC
>Ga0209702_10004901_pt1 | contig 18846 bp, 18 predicted proteins | sample FRY01_FD_187210 | JGI IMG/M metagenome (GOLD analysis project Ga0209702, IMG submission 187210) | Freshwater microbial communities from Lake Fryxell liftoff mats and glacier meltwater in Antarctica - FRY-01 (SPAdes) (version 2) | ecosystem: Environmental > Aquatic > Freshwater > Ice > Glacier...
CAAAAGCAACTTGGCTAAAAAAATACTCAGAGCACAAGTCATTGGAAATCCAAAAGAACCTACCTACCCGAAATTAGCTTCTATTGTTTTCAATGAAGAGAGTACTATTATAGCTATAGCAATAGCATCTAAAAATGAAGAGTTAAGTATAGCGTTGGCCAATTCGTGGTACGATAAACTGGCTACCTTTTATATTAACAAGAGTATCGAACGGCAACAGTCTACGTACCAACAATTGAGTTTTAAGGCAGATTCTATCTATCGTTTGCTAACAGGTTCAGAATCTAGTCTGGCAAGCAGTGCTGAAAAACGGGGATTAGTTCTGGCATCAGATAATCTACCACAAGCAAGAAGCTCTCGCAACATACAACTGTATGCTGCGATGTATGGGGAGGTAATCAAGAACAAGGAAACAGCAGAGTTCATCCTAAACAATGAAACACCTTTCTTTCAAGTGATTGACAGTCCGTCTAAGCCCATAAAACCTAACAAAAATAGTTTTATCATAGCTGCTATTACAGGTGTTTTTTTTGGTGTATTATTGTCTGTAATATTGATTGTACTGAGGTATTATACTTTGTCACTACTCAAAGAGGACTAGTTCAATACTATAGTTTTTAATAATTATATTTTTATGATTCAACCTTTTCATCTTCCGAAAATTATTGATCCACGGGGTAATCTTACTTTTATACAGTATCCGGAGCAAATTCCGTTTGAAATTCAACGTGTATTTTGGACCTATGATGTTCCAGGGGGTGAAATAAGGGGCGGTCACGCATATAAATCACAAAGCGAAGTAATCATTGCTCTTAGCGGAAGTTTTGACGTAGTAACACTCGATGCTGACGGACTTGAATCTAAAATAACTTTAAACAGGAGTTATTTTGGTCTTTTACTCCCTCCTAATACTTGGCGACATATGGAGAATTTTTCTACTAATGCAGTCAGCCTTCATCTTTCGAGTTCAGTTTTCGACAAAAATGACTATGTTTACAATGTTGAGGATTTTAAATCTATAATTAGTTAAATATGACTACAGTCTATGATTGTCCACTAATTTATTTGCAAAAAATTGGTGATCGAAAAGGAAATATTACAGCAGTAAACAATAATAAAGAGATTCCTTTCGAAGTGAAACGTGTATTTTATCTTTATGATATTCCAGGAGGAGAGTCGAGAGGTGCACATGCACATAAAGAATGTCATCAGTTTCTTATCGCTGTCAGTGGTAGTTTTGAGGTTTTGTTAGATGACGGGAAAATAAAAAAACAAGTACAATTAAATACACCCAACATTGGTCTGCATATTCCGCCAGGGATTTGGGCATCTGAGGTGAATTTTTCTTCAGGGTCAATTTGTTTGGTGCTGGCTTCATTAGAATATGGAGAGGAAGATTATTTGAGGATATATGAAGAATTTATAAAATTTATAAATAAATAACATGATAAGTAAAAAAGAAATTATTGAATTAATTTATCTAAGCATAGATGACGTTAATGAAGAAAATGGTATTAATATAGTTAAGAACTTAGAAACTAAACTATTTGGATCAGAGAGTGACTTAGATTCTATTTTGTTAGTCAATCTAATTGTTTCCGTGGAACAAAATATTGAAGATGCAACAGAAAAGTATATTCCTATTGCGGATGAAAGAGCTTTTTCACTGGAGGAAAGTCCTTTCAAGAATATTGAAACCCTAGCTGGTCATATAGAGACCTTATTAAATGAGTAGTAATGCTCCAACCAAAGATGTTGTGCTTATTACTGGAACGAGTCGTGGGATAGGTAATTATTTAGCTAATTACTATTTGGATAAGAATTATAAAGTAATTGGATGTAGTAGGGCTATTTTCGATATTCCAAATGATCATTATACTCATATTGTTGCTGATTTATCGAATGAGGAGGATATCTTAAATATTTTTAAAATTATTCGAAAGAAGTTTAAAAGACTAGACATACTTATTAACAACGCGGCAATAAATCCTGCAATTTTAAATGTTGCGTTTTTACCTTTCCAAACGATAGAAAATATTTACAGAGTTAATGTTTTTGCACCCATAATGTTATGCCGAGAAGCCATAAAACTGATGATTAGAAATAAATATGGAAGAATTATTAATCTAGGGTCGATGGCTACCAAACACGAAGTTTCAGGCGAAGCTTTGTATACTTCAACAAAGGCTGCTATTAACGCTTTTACCAAAGTTCTCTCAAAAGAAGTTGAAAGCTCAGGAATCACAGCAAATGTTTTAGCACCTTCTGTAATAGAAACAGAATTATCTAAGGCCATTGATCAAGAAGCTTTGTTCGAAGTACTGAACAGGAATGCAATAAAAAAATATGGAGATTTCAATGATGTTTCTAATCTTATTGATCTTCTAATAAAAGAAGAAAGCAAATCAATTACTGGACAACTGATATATTTAGGAGGAGTGTAATGGATGTTGTAGTTAATAGCGTGATTGTAGGGAAGTGGAAAGAGAATTGCTATCTCATTTCTTGCGATAATGAAGCTTGGATAATTGATCCCGGAGAAGACGCTGATTTGATAATAAATGCTTTAAATTTAGATGAATATAAACTGAATGGTATTATAAATACTCATGGACATTTTGACCACATTGGAGCGATTAGAGTATTGCAGGAAAAATATAAGATACCCTTCTATATACACTCTAAAGATAAGAGACTTGCTACTCAGGGAAATCTTTATAGAAATATGCTTGGAGACAAAATAATCTATCAGACACCTACTATAGATGGGTATTTAGAAAATATGAAGTATGTCGAACTAAAGCAACATAAAATAGTTATTCATCAAACACCTGGACATACAAATGGAGGAGTTTGCTTTGAAATTAATAATAAGTTGATTGTTGGCGATACGCTTTTAAAAAGTACTCTTTCTTTATCTAACCTGCCTGGTGGAAATAAGAAATTATTGTTATCATCACACAATTTCCTTTTAAATAATTTTAAAGATTTTGTTATCTATCCTGGTCATGGAGAAGCATTTACTTTGGATATAACGATGATAAATGAATTTAAAAAAATACTGTTATGGGAGTAATTATAAAAGACATTGAATATTACTTGCCAGTACAAGTAGTTACAAATTCAGACTTAGCTAAGAAAAACCCTGAATGGGATATTGAAAGAATAGAAAAAAAATCTGGTGTAAAAAGTCGTCACATTTCGGGGGCAGAAGAGACCGCTCTTGATTTGGGGATAAAAGCTGTTGAAAAACTTTTAGAAAATGGAAGAGTATCAAAAGATGATATTGACGTAATAATATTCTGTACTCAAAGTCAAGATTATATTATGCCAGGCAATTCTTTTTTAATTCATAAACATTTTAATTTTAAGCAAAGAGTTTGGACGTTTGATTATAATTTGGCGTGCTCTGGATATATCTTTGGATTAGGCATCATTAGAGGCCTAATTGAAACTGGCTTAGCTAAAAATGTATTATTGATAAATGCAGAGACCTATTCAAAATACTTGAACCCAAAAGATCGATCCACCACTATATTATTTGGTGATGGAGGGGCAGCGAGTATTATTTCTAAACAGGACAATGGTGGGATTATTGATATAGACTTAGCTTCAAATGGTGAGAAATTTAATACATTTTATATTCCTGCAGGAGGAATTAAAACTCCTAAAAGTGAAGTAACGAAAGAAATTGAAGTAGATCATAGTGGCAACATCAAAAGTTTAGAAAATATTCACATGAATGGATTTGCTGTTTGGCAATTTATTTCTGTAAATGTTTCAAAACAAATTTACTCGCTACTCGAAAGGAATAAATTAAATACTGAAAATATTGATTTATTTATTTTTCATCAGGCTAGTAAATTAACATTAGATTCATTAAAAAAATCATTAAAGTTAAAAGATGATAAGGTTTTTGTTAATTTACAAAATATCGGAAATACAGTGTCTGCTTCCATTCCAATAGCAATTAAAGACGCAGAGATGAATGGGAAATTGAAAAGAGGTGATTTAATTTTATTGTCTGGTTTTGGAGTCGGATTATCATGGGGGAGTATACTAATGAGGTACTAAAAATAATTTTTGCAAAAAGATGTTAATTAAAATAATAAAAGAATTTAAGAATTCTCAGGCAATCATTTGGAACGATAAGTTCTATAGCTATAAAGAGTTATTGCTGAAATATGAAGAAGCATTGAAATTTCTTAAAGAAAATGAAATTATTGAGGGAGAAGTAATATCTCTTATTGGAGATTTTACACCCAATACAATCGCTTTAATGTTTGCCCTGATTGAGAATAAAAATATTATAGTTCCTTTTAATTACTCAATGAAAGAAAGCGAGCTACTTAAGTTTGAGATAGCTAGTGTGCAAAAATCAATAGTAGTAAACGTCCTTAATGATGAGTATGTCTTAGAATTGAAGAATAACTCTGGTGAGCATGTATTGTATGATACAATTAGAGACAGAAGTCAATCAGGTCTTGTATTATTTACCTCGGGAACATCAGGAAAACCAAAAGGAGCTGTTCATGATTTTTCTAGATTATTAGAAAAATTCAGGACTCCAAGAAAATCTTTAAGAACTGTTAATTTCTTACTTTTTGATCATTGGGGAGGGTTAAATACTATGTTTCACACATTATCGAACGGAGGGGTTGTTTTGACTCTTAGAGACAGGAAACCAGATTCAATATGTGCGTTCATTGAAAAACATAAAATAGAATTATTGCCGGCATCACCTACGTTTTTAAATTTACTGCTTATGAGTGAATCTAATAAAAAGTTTGATTTATCTAGCCTAAAATTAATTACGTATGGGACAGAACCTATGCCCAAAACTACTCTTGAAAGACTTAAAAAGAATTTTCAAGATGTAAAACTTCAGCAAACTTATGGTTTAATTGAGCTAGGAGTGATGAGATCGAAATCGGAGAGTGACGATTCTTTATGGGTAAAAGTTGGAGGTGAAGGATATGAAATTAGAGTTGCGAATAATCTACTTGAGATAAAAGCAGAATCTGCTATGCTTGGTTATTTAAACGCAGAATCTCCATTTACAGAAGATGGATGGTTTATGACAGGTGATGAGGTTGAAATAAAAGGAGAATATATAAAAATATTGGGCCGAAAATCTGAAATTATTAATGTTGGCGGTGAGAAAGTCTATCCGCAGGAAGTTGAGAACATAGTGCAAAAGCTAGACAATGTTGCAGAAGTTACGGTCTATGGACAAAAAAATCCTATAATTGGGAATATTGTTTGTGCTAAAGTCAGACTTATTGAGTATGAGGACAAAAAACAGTTCATTACTAGAATGAAATTATATTGTAATCAAAATTTACAATCATTTAAAGTACCTGTAAAGATTATAATTGAAGATAAGGAGCAGTTCAGTAGTAGATATAAAAAGCAAAGATAAAAAGATCGAAAAATTCCATTATGATACTTGAAAAAGGATCCACAAAATTAAGACCAATTAAAGAGTCTGATGCAGAAATTACGCTTAAATGGAGATTAAGTGAGAGGGCTAAATTTATGCAGACAGGAGCCACAACTATTAAACAACAAGAAGTTTGGATTAGAAATTCACTTTTGAAGAATAATGAAATTACCTTTATTATAGAATTCGATAATTCACCTGTAGGAATGTTTGCCTTATGCAACATAAATCGGAATTATCGGAATTGCAGCATTGAAAGACTTTTAATCGGAGAAGTTGACTTGGTAGGCACTTACCCTGTAGCTTTTGAGAGTGAATTGCTTCTATGTGATTATGCCTTTAATGACTTAAATATGCATAAAATTACAGGAGATGTAATGGAGGATAATAAGGATATAATAAAGTTTAGAAAGTATCTAGGTTATAGCTTTGAGGGAGTTCTTAGAGATCAATATATAATTCATGGCTCATTTAAAAGTACGCATTTGGTGTCAGTTTTAAAAGACGAATATTTGAATAAAACTAGAAATAGAATTTTAGGATTGATAAAGCTAAGTAAAGTTTAATATTTCTAGATCAGAAAACATCAATGAGCACTCTTGTAGCTATAAATAGCATTAAAGCTTTCTACCAATAAGAACTAAAAGAAGTCTCTTACAGAGCCATAGACTCATCTCGTTATTTAATGAAAATAGAATTAGAATAATTTGAAAGATAATTTGCAGAATAATGCTTTGCAAGGTTTTATTTGAGGATAAAGTGATGTTCCAGAATCTTCTTACTAACGGAGAATTCTGCTAATGTTGTTGAAAATATAATATGAAAATACCCTTTTTAAATTTAAAAGAATTAAATAAACCGTTTGAACAAGAGTTTGAGCAGGCATACAAAGATTTTATAGCAAGTGGTTGGTATATTCTTGGAGAAAAAGTCAAATCTTTTGAAAACGAGTATGCAGATTTCAATACTACATCTCACGCTATAGGCGTAGCTAATGGGTTAGATGCATTAATTTTAAGTCTCAAAGCCTTGAATATTGCAGTAGGAGATGAGGTAATTGTGCCAAGCAATACCTACATAGCAAGCTGGCTAGCAATATCGTATGTAGGAGCTATCCCTATTCCTGTGGAACCGAGAATTGAAACATACAACATTAATCCAGAACTTATTGAAGCTGCTATCACTCCTAAAACCAAGGCTATAATGCCTGTGCATTTGTACGGCCAAATATGTGAAATGGAGGCAATCATGAAGATAGCTGATAAGCACAAGTTGTTCGTCATTGAAGATAATGCCCAATCTCAAGGAGCAACCTATAAAAATAAAGTATCGGGATCGTGGGGTCATTGTAATGGAACGAGTTTTTACCCAGGTAAAAATTTAGGTGCATTAGGAGATGGAGGAGCCGTAACTACGAATGATGCTAAAATAGCAAGGAATGTGAGTGTTATTAGAAACTATGGATCTGAAAAAAAGTATTACAATGAAGTAAAGGGAATCAATTCTCGATTAGACGAACTGCAAGCTGCATTTTTATCTATCAAACTTAGAAAACTTGGAGAAGACAATAAAAAACGACAAGAAGTTGCTTCATATTACAATGAGCATTTGGATGGAGTAGGAGACTTGGTTCTTCCTGCATTGGCCGATAATGCTACATCAGTCTTCCATCTTTATGTTATACGTACGCACCAGAGAGATGCATTACAATCCTATTTAACAGAGCACAGAATTGGTACAATGATACATTATCCAATTCCACCACATCTCCAAAAGGCATATGCTGAGTTAGGTCATAAGAAAGGTGCTTTTCCTGTTGCAGAAGATATTGCTGAGACTTGTTTAAGTCTGCCTATATCTCCGTATATTTCCAAAGAAGACTTGAAACAAGTCATAAATCATATCAAACAGTTTTTCTAAAACAAAGTGGTAAATTTAAAAAATTATTTTTCTCAAGATATTTTTAAAATATCGGCACTAACGAGTATATCAACACTAGTTAAGGTCGTATCTAATCTGATAAGTGCTAAACTAATTGCTATTTATGCTGGACCAATGGGTATGGCTGTTTTAGGCCAACTTACTTCGTTATCGTCTATTTTTCTAAACCTCTCCACAGGAGCTACGACTTCGGGTGTTGTGAAAATGCTTTCAGAAAAAGAAGAGGATAATCTATGGCAACAAAATATAATTAAAACTGCATTTCAGCTAACTTTTGTTTATTCTACTTTGGCGACAATTATTCTTGTGTTTGGAAGCAGAATCTTAGGTCGGTTTATTTTTGGTTCGGACCAGTTTAATTCAATTTTAGTTATTTTTGGGTTTACTATATTGTTTTATGCCCTTAATTTGCAGTTTTTGTCTATTCTAAATGGGCTTAAAAAATTTAAAGGATATATTTCATTAAGCATTATCACCAGTGTTATAGGATTGATTTTTAATATTGTTCTTGTAGTTTACCTAAAAACCTATGGTGTACTCCTCGCTTATGTTACATCTCAATCCATTGTTTTTATATATACATTTTATGTTATCAGGACAAAGGGTTTTATTTCTGTAAGCATTAAGGATTTTTTGGGTGGTGTGGATTTCAATATTGTAAAAAATCTGTCTCGATTGTCTCTGATGTCAATAACTTCCATCATAATGGTTCCACTCTCTCAAGTTCTGATTCGGAATATTATTACTAGTAATTTATCTATTGATAGTACGGGTATATGGGAGGCTACTAATAAGATATCTAGTATGTATTTAATGCTGATTACAAGTAGTTTGGCAGTATATTTTATGCCTAAAATATCTGGAATAACTGATAAAAGAGTGCTTAGAAATGAAATAAAAGCAACGTATAAATTTATTTTACCGCTATTAGGTCTTATCACGTTTATTATTTTTTTTTCTCGACAATTGATCATTCAATTATTATTTACATCAGAGTTTGCTGATATGGCGATAATTTTACCGTATCAATTAATAGGAGACGTTTTAAAAATGATCGCTTGGGTATTGGGATATGTAATAATGTCTCGTGGCTTAGTAAAACGCTTTATATTTTCTGAAGTTGTTTTAGGGTCAATTTCCGTAATAGCTGTTTTTCTATTGGTCCCTATTTACGGTCTAGTTGGAAGTATTTATGCACACATAATTACTTCTACATTAGCTATTCTTTTGTATTTTGGGCTAGTGCGTAAAAGTTTTATATGACAAAAAATAAATATTGTTTTTACAGTCCGTCACGCAATGTAGGAGGTCAGCAGTTGCTTTTTTGCAGACTAGCTAAATTTCTAATTATAAATGATTATGATGTATGTTTCATAGATTATGAAGATGGTTTTTGTCATATTTTTTTAAAAGAGTATTCCTACAATCGGGTAATATTTGAGGATAAAGTGGTTGAACTTGATACAGCTTATAATGTAATAATTCCACTTTCTTATTTCTATATAGCAGATCGATATCTAAATTTGACATTAGACTCTAAAATATATTATTGGTCTATTAGCCCGGTAAATATTTTTGGATATTTTAAATCTTCAAAAATTTCTGAGTGGGTTGGTCCAAAATGGTCTTATAGATTGATACAGTTGTTTTATCCACTAAGACTGAATCGAGTTAAGAAAAAGATTCGACATTTACAAGAAATGAAACAAATTTGGTTCATGGATTATGCAAATTCACATCATAGTCGATATTTCTTGAGTAAAAATATTGAAGTGGATTATGTTCCAATTCCAGTAGAATATGACACTAATCGGTCTGTTTTAGAAGCTAGGAGTGAAAAAGATAATATTGTAAATATAGCATGGTTAGGAAGGGTAGCAGAAGACCATAAATATTATGCCATTTTGACAATTATCGATTTTATTAAAAACTATAAAGGTGAAAAAAAAATAGTGTTTCATATTTTAGGAGACGGAGATGCATTAGAAAAAATAAGAAAATACGTTTCGAATTTGAATTTTGAAGTTATTGTAGTTGGTAGAATCATAAATGAGGAATTAACAACTTACCTTAAAGAAAAAGTTGACGTTTTATTTTCAATGGGGACGTCTGCTTTAGAAGGAGGTATCAGGGGTGTTCCTTCAGTCATCATCGATGCTAGAAACTTTAGAACATTTAATAGGACCAATTATAAATTTCGATGGTTGTTTGAGACAAAGTTGTTTACATTAGGTTTTTTAGACTCGAAATTATCATATGAAGCGGGTATTCACAATTTTAGTGAGATAATAAATTTTGCCATAAATGATAATTCTGGTATCGGTGAAAAGTGTAGAATCTATGTCAAAAAAAATCACTCAATAGACGCTGTTGGAAAGATGGTGTTAAAAAAAACTTAAGCAGTATAGTTATTAGCAATTTTCTAGACATATTTATATCTGAGAGATGGACTAAAATATACACTATTTTTATCGTCTTAGGACTTATTTTTGGTCTCCAGATATTTATGGTTTTCCCTTTAAGCTTTGGGTTCTCCACCACGCCTGTTTCAGTCGGGTTTAGAGCTTTTGTGTTAGCCTTGTCGGTATTACTAATTCTGGTAGGAGTTTCTCATTCCAGAAGGAATGAAATTCATGTGGGATACTTTTCTCTTGTTTTTTTCTATTCAATATATCTTGTTCGCTTAGTATATGATTTGTCAATAAAAGAGATTGCCTTGTCTTCAGCTTTGCAATCTTCAACTTATATTTACTTGTTTGCAATTGGAAGCACATTTTTACCAATATTAGCGGGGTTGCCCTTAAGTGGAAAATTAGATTTTAAAAAAATCAATAATATAATTTTGACTATATCTTTTATTCAAGCAATAAGTATAGCCTATATCTTCTTTCAAATTTATGGTGTAAGCTTAGACGCCATAGCGTCTAGACATATTATCGCAACCGCAATGGAAGAATCTAACATTGGTCAACCTATTAATCCGATTATAATTTCAAGATCAGGAGGATATTTAGCTTTATTGATAGTTTTTTTTAAACCAAAGAGACTATTTTACAAATTTATTAAGTATTGTGGTTTAGTTCTTGGAATTGTTTTATTGTTATTAGGTGCATCTAGAGGTCCATTGTTGGCATTAATCATTTCATACTTACTCGTTGCATTCTTATACATTCTACGAGAAAAAAAAAATTTTAAATGGTTAATAAGGGTTGGTATAGGTTTTACTTTACTGCTTGGTTTGATTTATTTTCTTTCATTGTCTTATAAAGAATTGGACATTAATATGTTAGATCGAATGATATCTATGTTTGATGGAAGCCAAAGGTCTTCCAAAAGTGAGGTGAGAACTGTTATTTGGAATAATGCTTGGAATCAGTTCATATCTTCACCAATAGTTGGAAATAAAATTGTTGAAAATTCAACTCTAAATTATCCTCACAATCTTTTTTTGGAGGTTTTAATGTCTGTAGGACTTATTGGTTTTATCCCTTTTGTAATCAGTATTTATTATGCGTTTAAAAAAGGATTTGAGCTTCTTTTTAATGGTTATCAGAGTGTTTTTTTCTTATTCTTTTTCGGATTTATAAGTATGCTTTTTTCAGGCTCAATTTTTCTTTCACCAGAATTTTGGGTCACAATGGTATTGATTTTTTTAGTAAAAAATGAGTAAAAATAATAATTTGAATCGTGTTCTTATGGTACAACAAATGATACCTCACTACAGAATACCTATTTTTAATAGGTTGTCCCAATTGGTAGATTTGACAGTTGCAGCAGATCAATATGATAAAGACTTGAGTTATGAATTCAAAATAAATAAAATCGATATATTTTCAATAGGACCGTTCGTTAAAATTAAGAATTTATCAAAATTACAAATTTCGCATTTCGATGCATTAATTATTACGTTTAATATTCGCTACATTGACTTGTTTTGGCTCTTATTTTTTCGAAATAAAAGCACAAAACTTATCGTTTGGGGAATTGGTGTTTCATCGGAACAAGGCTATGATAGAAAAACTAAATTTGATAAAATAAGATATTGGATTGCAAAAAAGGCAGATGCTGTTGTATTTTACTCATCAAACCCTATTGATAAATATGTTAAAAAAGGTGGAGTACCTAGATCCAAGCTTTTTGTAGCTAATAACACTATATCTTTAAAATCATTTTTGTTTAAAGATAAAAAGAAATACTTCTTGTTTGTTGGAACATTAAAAAAGTATAAAAAGATAAATGAATTAATACTACTATTTAATGATGCTTATCTTGAATACCCAGAAATACTAGACCTGCACATTGTCGGAGATGGGGATTATATGAAATCATTAATAGATCAAATCGGAGAACTAGGGTTAAGTAAAAAAATAGTTTTACACGGTTCAATTACAAACGAAAAACAGTTGGCTGAAATATATCGTTATGCGATTGCAAGTATTTCTCCTTTTCAAGCTGGTCTTTCTGTTTTGCAATCGATGTCGATGGGAGTACCATTTATGACCTTAAAAGATTCTATAACTGGGGGGGAGCGTTTTAATATAAAAGATTGCGAAAACGGCTTTCTAGTCGAAGATGAGGTTAAATTTGTATCGTTACTTCTTGATTTATCTAAAAATCCTGAAAATTTTGAGTCTTTAGGAGAAAACGCATTCAATTATTTTAATGAGCACTGTTCAGTAGAGAGTATGGTAAGTGGATTTGAAAAAGCATTATTACAGTAGATAAGTGTCTATAGTTTAATCGAGGTGGTTGATGTAGTAGTTAAGCAAAATATTTAAAATGATAATATTAATAAATGGTGTAAATTTAAAAGTGGGCGGAGGAGTTACTGTTATTTTTAATTTTTTAAATTCTATCATAGAAAATGAACGGTTTCACAATCATAGTTATCATGTTATTGTACCTTCAAATGTCGGTTTTGAGAAGTACGATAAATTTCCGGTTAAGATAGAATTAATGCCTGAAAAAATGAAATCTCCGATCAAAAGACTGTATTTAGATTATACCTGGTTGAAAAACAGAATTGTTGAAATTAATCCAAATGTTATCTTTTCTATGGGCAATATTGCGATTCCATCTAAAATAAAACAAGGTGTGCTATTCATGTATCCATACGCGATATATCCAGAAGATAAGACTGTATGGAAAATTTTAAATATTACAACACAAATTTCTTACAGACTGAGGAATATTGTTTTTAAACAAAGAGGATAGTAGTTCAAGTAACAGACTGTACCCTTTTGTGGTAGAGAAGTGATATATTCAGAATGTAATAACAAAGTAGAATGAAATTTATAAAATTAATTGAAAAACTAAAGCGAGTCTATCGTTTGTATTTAAGAAAACCACCAAAATTTAAGATCACTACCAAAGCTTCTTCAGAAAGACATGGTTCAATATATGGTGGATGGCATATTTTAAAAGACTCATTATCCGCTCAAAGTATTGTCTACTCTTTTGGTGTCGGAAAGGATATTAGTTTCGATAAGTCCATTATTGACAAGTATCAATGTAAATTGTTTGCATTTGATCCTACACCAGAGGTAATCAAGTGGGTAAATAACCAAGAAATTGATTCGAAGTTTATTTTTAAACCGATTGCTGTTTCAAATAAAAACGGATATCTCAACTTTTTTGCACCAACAAATGAGAATCACATATCACATAGATCAAGACCAAGTTCGGAAACCGGAGGGCAGTCTATAGAAGTTCCTTGTTTTAATCTAGCTTCAATAATGAAAAAGCTAGGTCATAATCATATAGATTTATTAAAAATGGATATTGAAGGAGCTGAGTACGAGGTTCTAGATAACATCATATTCAGTGGTATTAAAATAGACCAATTAGTAGTTGAGTTCCATCATTTCTTCTCTGAATATTCTAATTATGAAACAGAAAAATATATTGAAAAACTTGAAGCCCATAATTATCGTCTGTTTAAGGTGTCGGATAGTTTTTGTGAATACTCATTCAAACTAAATAAAAATGAAAGTACTGATTAATGCACTTAACCTAAGAGTAGGCGGAGGAGTAACCGTTGTCTTCAATTTTTTAAAAACTATAATTGACAAAGAAGAATTTCATCATCATAGTTTTTATGTGCTGGCACCACCCCAAGTTGGTTATGAAGAATATGAACACTATCCCGTAAAAGTGGAAATAACCCCCATGTCTAAAATATCTCCAATCAAAAGATTGGTAACAGATCACACTTGGTTGAAAAGAAAAATTAACGAGATCAATCCTGATGTGGTATTCTCAATGGGAAATTTCGCAGTACCTACCAATAAAAAACAAGCGGTTTTATTCATGCTGCCTTATGCCATTTATCCTGAAGATAAAAAAGTGTGGGGACTTTTGGATTTGAAAACCAGATTTGATTTTAGGTTGAGAAATGAATTATTTAAATCTCGGTTAAAGTATGCCGATGTACTTTTCCCACAAACCAAAACTTCTCAGAAGCGATTGAATAAATACTATCCTAATCATATCCCTAGAACAATCGTCATTCCGACCGCTTATTCCCGAATTTCTTCTCAAATGGGAAAAAATCATTTTTTTAAGAAAAATGAAAATAACATTTACCTGCTATGTTTGACTAAATATTACAAGCATAAAAATGTTGAGATTTTTATCCCATTGGCTAAAAAGCTTAAACACACCAATAGTAATATCAGGATTTTGACTACCGTAGAAGGGGACCAAGGAGTGGGGTCTCAGGAATTTATTGATAGTATTGTAGATTCTAAGTTGGAGGACTACATCATTAATATTGGAAAAATACCGATGACTGCAGTTCCTTCTTTGTATGATAAGATTGATGGATTGATACTTCCTACTTTATTAGAATCTTTTTCCGCTACCTATGCTGATTCATTAACCTTCAAGAAACCTATTTTTACTTCTGAGCGAGACTTTGCCAGAGATGTGTGTGGTGATGCTGCCTTTTATTTCGATCCTCACAAAGTGGATGATATTTATAACCACATCGTAGATGCTTTTAATCATCCAGAAAAAATTAAGAAAAAAATAGAATTGGGATATAGTCGGATAACCCAATTACCTACATGGGATACTGTAACAGCGACCTATATAAATGCTTTGCAAGAATTATGTGGAGAATAATCTTTTTTGTTTTATTCCTTGATTCTTGCAAGTCTAATAAACAAGTTTTGGAATTAGAAAGAGTTATCGAGTTTGCCGAGAATCGAATTTGGAAACTAAAGTCAGGAAACTTTTATATAAGAAAAACTATTGAATTACCCTCAAACATAACCTTATTAGGTAACGAAACTACCTTTTTTGTGGATGATAACTCTGAGTTACCAATATTTAGAATAAACAATACCCACAACATAGTAATTAAAAATATTAAAATCAAAGGAGATAAATGCAATGTTGATATCTCGAAAGAAAAAATGGAATACTTTAATCATAATTATTTTGTAGAAATCAAAAATGCCGGTAAAATAAAAATTGATAATTGTGATTTTTCCAATAGTTATGGTACGGTAATAAAAATAATGGATTCTAAAAATGTTGATGTAGTATCGACCCAATTTAAAAATATTGGAGTGGCTACCCAAAAGAATATTTCTTATTCATATGATGGAATATTTATCGGTGGCTATCACGAAGCTTGTAATATTAATATTACTGCTTGTCAATTTGAAAATATAGGTGCCAACTTTCCTTCGGGAAATCCTCCTTGGCCCAATGATGGAGACGGCGTTCATATCCAAGGTGTGGGTAAAGTATCAGACGTGACTATTCAGAATTCCCGTTTTATCTCGTGCTCTGCTAGAGGGGTAAAAATTCAAACAGGAAACAATATAAATATTTTGAGAAATAACTTTCAAAACTGCCGCAGTGCGGTAAATATGGCTATGGCAAAACCTATCCATCAAATTAACTTATCTGGAAATCAAATAAATAACTGTCAGATGACATTTGGAACGGATGGTGGTAAGGATGTTTCTACAGTTACAGATCTAAAAATCACGAATAACACAGTTGACTCTTGTGAACATTTTCTGAGAACTAGTGGAAATTCAATTGTAAATAAAGCATTAATTGTAAATAATATAGTAGGGAGAGTGGGCACTTACTTCCTGTTAGGAAGATTTTTGGATACTGAAGTCAAACAAAACAAAATTAATGAATATGCAACGATTAAAGATGGAAGCTATAATATGGCAATCTATCTTTCTCCCGAATCTGACAATGTTCAGATTATTAATAATTCATTTATAAAAAATGATAAATCGAATAGAGAAATAATTAATAAATCAAATAAAAGAATTTTGATTAAACAAAATATATTTTTAGAGAAAAGTAGGTATTAGGATATGTGTGGTATTATAGGTATTTCGTCTCCAAATAATAGTCGGTATATAGAGGTTTCAAACTCAATTATGACTCATCGAGGACCGGACGATTCGGGGGTATATATAGGTGACAATATTGCATTAGGTCATAGAAGACTTTCAATTCAAGACTTAAGTGTAAATGGTCATCAGCCGATGATTAGTCAAGATGGAAATTTCATACTAGTTTTCAATGGTGAGATATACAACCACCAAGAAATAAGAGCTTCATTAAAAGGTACGTATTCTTTTAAATCTACCAGTGATACAGAAACCTTGCTATACGCTTTTATAGAGGAAGGGGTAGATGTGTTCGAAAGACTCAATGGCATTTTTGCATTTGCTATTTTAGATATTGCCAAGCAAGAGGTTGTCCTATGTAGAGATCATTTTGGGATAAAACCATTATATTATTATCAAAAGGAAAATGAATTTTATTTCGCATCAGAATTGAAATCATTTTTACCAATTCCTAATTGGGACAAAAGCATTGATTATTCTGCCTTGGTCAATTATCTTCATTTTCTTTGGTCACCGGGTGAGCAAACGCCATTTAAGTTTGTGAAGAAAGTATTGCCAGGGCACTACGCTAAAATTATGTTGGAAAATCCAGCCAAATTTTCGCTTACACGATACTATACTATTCCCTTTGATGGAACCGTAGATAATCTCAGCGAAGAGGAGTATATCTCCAAAGTTGATGTGGCTTTTACAAAAGCGGTGGAGAGACAATTGCTCTCAGATGTGCCTGTAGGTTATTTTTTGTCTGGAGGCTTAGATTCAAGTCTTATTGTAGCAAAGGTCAAACAATTGACAAACGAAAAGGTAAAATGCTATACAATAGATACAGATCTAGATGAAAACGATAAGGAAGGTTTTTCCAATGATTTGGCTTATGCTAAAAAGGTAGCAAATTACTTAGATGTTGATTTGAATATTGTAAATGCTAAAGTGGACATTGTAAAAGACTTCGATAAAATGATTTGGCATTTGGATGAGCCACAAGCGGATGCAGCACCCTTGAATGTGCTGAATATATGCCAAGAGGCAAGGGCTAATGGCAGTATCGTACTTATGGGTGGAGCTGGTGGTGATGATCTTTTCTCGGGCTACAGAAGACATCAAGCAGTGAGATATGAGACCATTTTTAAAATGATACCAAAAAGTGTAGGTAGTCTCTTAAAAAAAGGAGTCAGCTTAATTCCTGGGAATAATGCAATAGGTAGAAGGATTAGAAAAATTACACAAGACATCGATAAATCGCAAATGGATAGACTCTTGGGATATTTTAGGTGGATACCTTTAGAAGTTAATAAATCTCTATTTTCAAAAGAAATCTATCCTAAGATTAAAGACTATAACCCTAGTAACATATTAGAAAAAGAGCTAGATACCGTCCCAAATGAGAAAGAACCTTTAAACAAGCTTCTTTTTTTGGATATGAAATTTTTTCTTACAGATCATAACCTAAACTACACGGATAAACTAGGTATGGCTGCGGGAGTAGAAGCACGAGTTCCTTATCTAGATAAAGACTTGGTAGAATTAAGCACTCGGATACCTGTTTCGCTTAAATTGAAGGGCAATGTGGCTAAATATATTTTAAAAAAAGTAGCAGAAAAATACTTGCCTATGGATGTAATCTACAGACCTAAAACGGGTTTTGGTGCTCCAGTGCGAAAATGGATTACGGAAGACATGGATGCAATGATTAAAGATTTCCTTGCACCTGATAAAATAGCAAAACGTGGAATTTTTGATGCAGACAGTGTTTGGAAATTAATAGAAGACAATAAAAAAGGGAAAATTGATGCTTCCTACACTATTTGGTCACTCTTGGCCATAGAATCGTGGATGCAGCAATTTGTAGATAGCAAGACATAAATGAAACAATTACTACAAAACCTGAGTTCAGGTAAGACCTATTTAGAGGATATACCCACGCCAGCCGTAAAAACGGGTTGTGTGCTTATACAGACTACACGCAGTTTAGTGTCTCTGGGTACAGAAAAAATGCTCGTAGACTTTGGTAAGGCTGGGTTCATTGCAAAAGCACGAAAACAACCCGAGAAGGTGAAAATGGTGCTCGATAAGATAAAGACAGAAGGTCTTATGACTACTGTCAATGCAGTACGCAATAAGCTGGATACACCTTTGCCGCTAGGCTATTGTAATGTAGGAAAGGTTATAGCTGTGGGCCGAGGAGTAGATGACTTTCAGGTAGGAGATAGAGTAGCTAGTAATGGTAGTCATGCAGAAGCCGTCTGTATAGCTAAGAATTTAGTAGCTAAAATACCTGAGAATATTTCGGATGAGGAAGCTGCATTTACAGTAATAGGAAGTATTGGCCTGCAAGGCATACGGTTACTAAATCCTACACTGGGTGAGAGTATGGTGGTAGTGGGCCTTGGATTAATAGGGCTGATATCTGCTCAGATACTGCAAGCCAACGGATGTACTGTACTAGCCTATGACCTAAGTCAAGATAAGGTTGATTTAGCCAATAAACTGGGGATACGTGCTTTTAATAACGGTACTACAAACCCTGTAGACTATGTAAAAGAGGCGACCAACGGAATAGGTGCTGATGGTGTGCTCATCACTGCATCTGCTAATACAGATCAGATAATAGCAGACGCTGCTACTATGTGCCGCATGAGAGGTAGAGTAGTGTTAGTAGGAGTAATAGGCTTGGCCTTAAATCGAAATGATTTTTATACCAAAGAGATCAGCTTTCAAGTATCGTGTAGCTATGGGCCTGGGAGGTACGATGCCAGTTACGAAACCAAAGGGATAGACTATCCTATTGGTTTTGTACGATGGACAGAGAAGCGAAATTTTCAGACTATACTAGAACTTATTTCCAATAAACGAATAGATGTAAACACACTTATTACTGAGCGAGTAACATTGGCTGACTTTGACCAGATATACGGTGATATGGGAGCGGGCAGTAGTATCGCATCCATTATAGAATATACAGATCAACAGATAGCTATAGAAGACACCACTAGAGTAGTATCAGAGAAGACTTTTAATCCAAGCAAACCCATCATAGGATTACTCGGAGCGGGGAATTATAGCCGTATGACGATG